>Ga0326597_10001843_pt1 | contig 32736 bp, 22 predicted proteins | sample RVTome_12_FD_203789 | JGI IMG/M metagenome (GOLD analysis project Ga0326597, IMG submission 203789) | Soil microbial communities from uranium-contaminated site in the Upper Colorado River Basin, Wyoming, United States - RVT100D185 | ecosystem: Environmental > Terrestrial > Soil > Contaminated >...
GCGGGGCGGGGGCTCATTTCGGTTGGCCGGTGACGAACAGCATCCCGATCCGCATTCTCGCAGAGCTCGGCATCCTGGGAACTCTGCTCGCGGCTTGGTGCTTCTGGCCCATCGCACGTCGGCTGGGACGTCTCTGGCTGTGGCCTCGAGCGGTCGAAGTTGGCGGGTTCCTGTCCATCCTGTGGGTCATCGCGGCGTTCCAGGGGCTGAGCCACAGCCAGCTCCAGCTCCCCCATCTGTGGGTCTTGGGTGCCATCTGTCTATTTTTGCCCCGTTTCCGCTCGGCACTGGTCTAAATGTTGCGAATCTACCTCCCCGCGCTCCAGGTGGCCCCGGGTCTCACCGGGGTGGGGGTCTACAGTCTCGAGCTGATTCGAGCGATGAGCCGGCTTCCTCGCAGGGAAGAGCTCGTCATCGGAGCCCCTCATCCCGAGTATTTCGCCGAGCTGGAAGAGCTTGACGGAATCGAGTTGGTGCCTTTAAAGCTACCTGCGAGCGGGTCCATGGGCAGGATGCTCGCCACCCACACGGTGGTACCGGCCGAGGCGCAAAGGCTGGGAGCCAACCTGGTCCTGGGTCCAAATTTCATCGCGCCTCTCTGGGGGCGCTTTGAATGCGCCGTGATGGTTCATGACCTGACCTTCGCGCGTCATCCGGAGACGACGACGCGCGCGAAGCGAGTTTACTATCAGCTGATGGTGCGGCGTTCGTTGCGCCGCGCATCGGTCGTATTCGTCAGCACGCAGACGGTGGGCAACGAACTCCTCGAGTTCGCCCCCGAGACCGCCGGCAAGATCTGGCGAACGCCGGAAGGGGTATCGCCCGGCTACCAGGAGAATGGCGATCGCGAGGAAGTGGCCGCGTCCGGACTCACGGGTCCGGAGCGGAAGGACTTCCTCTTCGTCGGGACTCTCGAGCCGAGGAAGAACCTGGCCAGGCTGTTACGCGCGCACGGGAATCTGTGCCGCGGCCTGCCAGACTTCCCCGCCCTGAGAATCGTCGGCGGGAGAGGTTGGGAAGACGAGGGGATCGTTCGCGCCTTGCACGAGCACCCAGATCCCTCACGTCTGATCCGCCTGGGCTATTGCGAGCCGGTGCGCTTGCGGGCCGAATACGATTCGGCCTTGGCATTGGTCTTTCCCTCCGTCTACGAGGGATTCGGCCTCCCCGTGCTCGAGGCCATGGCTCGAGGCTGCCCCGTCCTCACCTCCCGCGACATCGCCACTGAAGAGGTTGCCGGCGGTGCGGCGTTGCTCGTCGATCCCCTCGACACGGGGGACATCGAACGAGCTCTCGCCCGCCTGGCGAAGGATCGCTCTCTTCGGTTACGGCTCGCCCACGCGGGAGTTCGGCGCTCCGCCGAGTTCAGCTGGGAGATCTGCGCCGAGGAGACCCTCAAAGGGCTGCACACCCTCTTGGGTGTGGGGGAAGGGATTCCCCAGGGAGGAACATGACGTCGCCACTCGCCTTTTTCGCGGTGCCCATCGGTGTTGCGCTATTCACGCACGCCCTCATTCCTCTCGCCCGCCGCGTCGCACATGCGCGGGGGCTCGTGGATCATCCATCTTGGCGCCGAAACCAGACCGAAGCCGTCCCCTGTTCGGGGGGACTCGCAATCTATGCGGCGGTATTCGGCGCGGCGATCGTCTTGGGTTTCACAGTCGGGCTGCCCTTCGAGGCGCGCGCCGTCGCGGCGCTCGGTCTGGCGGGTCTGGGAACGCTGCTCCTGGGCGTCGTGGACGATCGTTTCGGTCTCCACGCCGAGAAGAAATTGTTGGGACAGATCGTCGTGGTCTCGTTGCCCATGGCGGGCGGTCTCCTGTTGGAGCGCGTCACCATCCTGGGCCTCGGCACGGTCGAGCTCGGCCTCTTGAGCGGACCCGTGACGCTCTTCTGGTATCTCGGTTTCATCAACAGCATCAATCTGATCGACGGCCTCGATGGGCTGGCCGGAGGCGTGAGCGCGGTCGTCCTGGCTGCAGTCGCCGCGATGCTCGTGGGCGTGGATCCCGTGGGCTGCCTGTGGATTCTCGCCTGCCTCGGCGCCGTGCTGGGTTTTCTGCGCAACAATCTCTCGTCCAATCGGATCTTTCTCGGAGACGCGGGGTCCATGCTGTTGGGGCTCTGGCTCGGCGGTCTCATCTTGGGGCAGCAGACATCGACGCCGCAGGTTCTGTGGATGGCCCTGTCTGCCATGGCGATTCCGATCCTCGACACGGTGACCACGATCATGCGGCGTTCTCGCCGCGGCGTTTCAGTCTTCCGGGCCGACGACGAGCACATCCACCATCGACTGCTACGGCTCGGCATCACGCCACGACGCAGCGTCGCGGTTCTGCTTTTTCTCACGCTCGGCGCTGCCTCGACGGGAGCGATGTTCCTCGGTTATCCCGAGGCGGCATTGCTTGCCCTCGGGGGGTTCGCGTCGGCAGCCGTGGAACTGGCGTATCGGCTGCCGCGCGAGGGCACGCCTTCGGTGGCCGATGCAGTCCTCTATCTCCTGGGTGCCAACGTGCTGGTCGATGAGAGCTTTGGTGCCGAGACCGGACATCTGGCCGAGGTGATCGAGATCCAACCGTACAGGCTGCAGCTGACCGCGGAACCGGAGCTGGCGAAGCATACGGTGCGCGATCAACCGCAGCCGGTGTCGAAGGCCGCCGAAGGTGGGGGCACGGACGATGTCGTTCTGGCCCTTGGCGAAGAGCCTCACTGATCTCCTCGTCGCCTCGCGCGCGCTGGGCCCGCTGGTCGAACTCGGCTGTGGCCGAGGCGAGTTCGCGCGCCGTCTCGAAGCTCTTGGACTGCCAATCGTGCTCCTGGATCGCGATCGGAACGCGCTGTCGGTCGCGCGGGCGCTGTCGCTGTCTGCCGGCGCCGCCTGCGGAACGGTGCAGGAGCTGCCGCTGCAGGATGCGAGCGTCGGCGCCATCGCATGTTCGAATCTCCTGCGCCACTGCCGCGAGAGCTGGGAGCGGGTGGGCGAGGAGTGCGAACGCGTGATGGCCGAGGGAGCGCTTTTCGTCGTGCTCGAAGACGATGCCGAGGACGAGGCCGTCGCCGCGAGCAACTATCGACTGACGCTGGACCTCCTCGCGTCCGCCGATCCCACCCGTGGACCTGCCTTGGCGGCGTCGGAAATCGAACGACTGTGCACGCCGCGATTCGGCGAGGCGATCCTCTCCGGATCCTGCCAGAATGAACTGGAGATCGATGACGCGCAGCTGCCGCTCCGATGGCTCGCGGCGCGCGAGCTGGACGCGCAGCAGAGGCTCGCGCTCGAGCGACTTACCCGACGCGTGGAACGCTACGGAATGAGCTACGGTCGGTACTTCTATCGAGTGTATCGGCGGGGAAGTCCATGCGCCGCCTGATCGCGCTCGGGCTCTTCGTGCTGTGCTGCGCTGCGCTCACACTCGCCCAGGGTGGCACGCGCTACGACGTGGATTACGGCGCCTGGCGGGTCGTCGTCCTGCAGAGCGATGACTGGGGCCTGGAGGCGTGGTTTCCCGACGCGCCCAGTGCCGAGGCTCTGGCCGAGACGCTCGACGGCGTCGCCGCGCGGCTGCGGCCCTACGCGACGAGCACCCTGGAGACGGCGGCTGAGATCGACAGCCTGGCCGCTTTTCTCGCCTCGATGCGGGACGCGGATGAGCTTCCGGTCGTCCTGCAGGCGAACACTGTGGTGGCGGCGATCGACGCTGCGGAACCGGACTTGGGGGTGGGCGCTCCCGGCTTTGGCTTCAGGCTGCGGCCGCCCGGCCTGCCGGGGAGCGCCTATGCGCGCCCCGATCTCTGGGAGGCCTATGGGCGCGCCGCCGCGGCCGGCGTTTGGCGCATGGAGTTGCATGGACTGGTGCATCGTGATCTTGCGGCCTATGCCACGGCCTGGCGCGACGGTGATCCTCTGGCACGGCGGGCCTCGGAGTTCGGCGTCGTCGCGCACGAAGGGTGGCGCCATCGCTATGAGCTCGCAAGTGGTGACGAAGAGCGTGCGCGACGGACGCTGGGCGAAGCCGTGAGGCGCTTCGAAGAACTGGCCGGCTATCGCCCCGTCTCGTTCATTGCGCCGGACTATCATTGGGACGACGAGGACGAGCGCGCGCTCGCAGCTCTCGGTCTCGAAGTGATCCAAGCGAAGGCCGAGCAGATCCAGCCTCGCTGGGCGAAGGGCAGTTGGACCACGCGGCTCCTCAAGCGCTGGGTACAAATTCGGCAGCGGCGTCGAGGCCGTTTCCTCTACATGGATCGTCCGGGCCGCCTCGAGCCGTACGGGCATCTCGACCCCGCCGCGGCGCAGGGTGCCCGGGCCGCGGCGGCGGCAGTGCGCGATGCCTGGCGCCGCGGTGAGCCCGCGGTCGTGTCGATCCATCGCGTTCAGCTCAGCCATCCCGATGCCGCGATCGCGGCGGCCGGGAGGAAGCAGCTCGCCGCGCTCTTCGAGGAGTTGGGCGGCGTCGGGACACTGCGTATTCTCGTCGATGCGGAGATCGCAGCGCTCGAACGGGAGGGCGTGTCGGAGTTGCGGCGCGGGCCCTACCTGGTCTACCGGAACTTTGGTGCCCAGCCGCGTGCCGTGCGATCGGATCAGGGCACGAGGTTCGTTCTGCAGCCAGGGACGACTTTGCGCCATCACGAGGAAGAATGAGCGCCGCGCTGTCGACCTCGGGGATTCCTCCATGCCCGATTCGGCCGGTCGAGTTGACACTGGAAAAAGCGCTGCATTAGACTCGATACGCGACTTCTTGCATTCGGACGTAGCTTGTGCGGGCGTGCCAGCAAGGCTGCCACGCCGCAGTCCGGCGGATTTCGTCATTTGGATCGCTCTGTCATCGCAACCCCCGCTACGCATCCGCAGGAGCCACTCCATGCCCAGCATCAAGGTAGGCCGGATGAGCATGGCGCTCGTCTGCCTCGGACTCGTCGCATCTGCCCCCCGCCAGCTCGCGGCGGCGAGCGACGGATCCATGCTCCGTCATCAGTTGCGTTTCTCCGCGGAAGACTTCGAGTCCGAGTGGCGCGACGGTAAGCTGCACTACAAAGTGCGAGGTGGCTCCACCTTGCTGGAGAGCGGTGCGCCGGCGCTGCCGGTGCTGCCCCTGCGCTTCGTCATGCCGCGCGGAACGCAAGTGCGCTCGGCGCTGCTTCAGGCGACGGAATGGGAAGCGGTGGGGCGCGCCGACGATCTGGCCGTGGTCGCCCCGCTCATGAGTTCGGACGGCGAGTCCGTGACCCAGATGCCGTACGAATCGAGCCAGACCCATGCGAAGGCACAGGGTGAATTCCCGGCGAGTCCCCTCGTCGTGGGCGCGCACGGATTCCTCCACGGCTACTCCATCGTCGAACTCGAGCTGTTTCCCATGCGCGTGCGCGCCGACGGCGTGGTCGAGCGCTTGGCGGCCGCGACGATCGAAATGGGTTTTGACGCCGCGGCCGAAGGGGAGACCGACATTCGGCGGCTCGTCGATTGGCCAGGGCTGCGCGCGATGGACGGATCGAGTGTCGAGACGTTGGTGCTCAACCCCGAGAGCGTCCCGGCCTACGCGCCTCCGCGCGGCGACTCGGTGTTGTTTCAGAGCGGCAAGGCCCCCACGCCCAACGAAGGGCACGTGGAGTGGGTCGTCGTGACCACGCCCGAGCTGGCCGGAGAATTCGAGCGACTCGCGCAGCATCGCCGCGAGACGGGCCTGAGCGCGGCAGTCGTCACGGTCGATTGGATCCTGGCGAACTACCGCAACGGATCGGATCTGCAGGAGACGATCAGGAGGTTCTTTGCAGAGGCCTACGCGAACTGGGGGCTGCGCTACGCCTTGATCGGAGGGGATGCGGACCTCGTCGCGCCTCGCTATGCGCGCTCGAACTTCTACCCTTCCGGCAGTTCCACGGACATTCCGACCGATGCCTACTTCGGTTGTCTCGACGGGAACTGGAACGCGAACGGGAATGGCCTCTACGGAGAGGCCTATCTGAACGCGGGTTTTCCGGGTGATCTGGTCGATCTGATTCCAGAGTTTCCCGTGGGACGTGCACCCGTGCGCGACCTGGCGCAGACCACGACCTTCATCGACAAAGTGATCGAATACGAGCGGCCGACGAATCCCAGCATACACGGCAACGCGCTCTTCCTCAGTGAGGTTCTGTTCCCGTCGAACTGGGACGGGATCGCGCCGATCACGTTGGACGGCGCCACCTACAGCGAAGACATCATCTTCGACAGCATCATCGGCGGCCTCAATTTCGTGCAGAGCTGGCGCCTCTATGAAAACTACACCCCGTATGTCGGGGCCACGCAGGAAACACTCATCGCGTCACTCGACAGCATCAACAGCGGGAATTTCGGCCTCGTGACCCACGTCGGGCACGGGTTCTACTACAACGCCAGCGTCGGGGACGGAAACATCTTCGCGGTCGACGCCAAGTCACTGACGAATGGTCCCAACTACTTCTGGCTCCACGCTCTCAATTGTAGCTCTGCCGCCTTCGATTTCGACTGTCTGCTCGAGGCCTTCGTCCAGAACCCCAACGGCGGCTCGGTCCTCAGCATCGGCTCTTCCCGCGCGGCCTTTCCGACCACGGCGGACTACTTCGAGCAGATCTACTTCGACCAGCTCTTCGTGCAGAACAAGCTGCGCGTTGGCGATGCCATGGTCGCGGCGCGGCTGGTGGCGGGGCCTGGGACAGCGGGCGAGAGCGCCATCCGCTGGACCCAGTTCACCTATTGCCTGCTGGGGGATCCGGCGATTCGGCTGTGGAGGCAGACGCCCAAGGGCATCGACGTCGTGCACGCTTCAAGCGTCGCGCAGGGTGCGCTCCAATACTCCATCGACGTCAATCTCGCAGCCGGCGGTGCCGGGGTCGTCGGTGCGAGCGCAGTACTGCTCGCCCCCGATGGCACCATGCGCGTGGGCCAGACCGGCGCGGGCGGTGTTTTCGTGTTCGACCTCGGCGGCCTGGCCGCTGAGCCCGGGCAGTTCGAGCTGCACGTGAGCGGCCAGACAGTCATGCCCTATGCAGGCACGGTGACGATCACTGCACCGACGGGGTCCCGGATCCTCGCATCGCTCAGCTCCGTCAACGACGATGCCATCCTGCCATCGAGCGGCGATGGCGACGGCGCGGTCGATGCCGGAGAGACGGTCGAACTCTACTTCAACTTCTTGAACAACGGCGACGGAAACACGGCCTCCAATGTCTCGGCCACGCTGAACCTCGTGGACGGTGGGGGCGTCGTCACCGTGATCGACGGTTCTGTCGCCGTCGGGACTCTCAGCTTCGGTGCCAGTATCGTGCCTGCGGATCCGTGTGTCCTCGCCATCGACCCGGGCGCCGCCGATGGCACCGAGATCGAGCTGGAGCTCATCACCAGCCGCGCTGGCGCCAGCTGGTCCAAGTTCTTCGTCCTTCAGATTCTAGCGCCGCAGTTGGACGTCACGCGTGTGCGTTTCGACGACAACGTCGGCGGCAACGGGGACGGGATCGTCCAGAACGGCGAGAGCGTCGAGCTCTTCGTCGAGTTGACGAACTTCGGCGCCGGCGACATCGCCGGCGTGACGGGAACACTCGGCAGCGCGTCGCCGAACGTCAGCATCACCGACGCGAACAACAGCTGGAGCGGTCTCACTCTCAAGTCGCCCGTCGAGGGCGCGGGTTCGTTCGCACTGAGCGAGAGCGACGCCAGCGTCGAGAATTGGCTCGTGCTGGATCTCGTGGACGAGTACGGCAGGGCGCTCCAGCATCGCCTCGAATTACGTCCGCCGAGCGTTCCCCTCGATCCGACGCCGGACACCAGCCTGAGCCCGACCAGCATCGGCCTGCGGATGGATCCGCCGCTGGGCGATCTCCACTTCGCGGGATTCAGGGTGTATCGCTCCGATGCATCGGGTGGTCCCTATGGCGAGGTCACCCAGGCGCACATCCAGAACAGCGGCTTCTTCGAGGATGCCGGCCTCGCCCCGTTGACCCGCTACTACTACATGATCAGCGCGGTCGACAGTTCCCTCGTCGAGGGCGGGGCGAGCAACGAGGTCGACGCGAGCACCGCGCCGCCCGAACTTCCCGGGGGATTCCCACTCCTCGTGGCTGACGAGATCGTCGGCCCCGTCGCGGTCGGCGACATGCACGGCGATGGAAGCCTCGTCGTGGGCTATTCCGCCGATTTCGTCTACGCCGTGGACAGCGACGGCAACGAACTCATCGACGGGGACCTCGACAGCCAGACGCTGGGACCGCTGTTCGGTCCACCCTCGCCCAACAACAAGTGGACGCCGAGCGGTGTCTCCATGGCCGACCTCGATGGGGACGGCGACATGGAGCTCATCGCCAGCAATTGGAAGACCTTCGAGATCTTCGTTCTCGAAGCCGACGGCAGCATGTTCCCCGGCTGGCCGCGGGCGATGAACAACGGCAGCTGGGCCGTGCCCGCGATCGGGGATCTCGACAACAACGGCGACCTCGAGATCGTCGTGAACAACGTGGCCGGCTGGACCTATGTCTGGAATCACGACGGCACGGACTTCTTCGACGGCGATTCCAACCCTGCCACCGTGGGCAAATTCCACCAGCGCGTCGGTGAGAACTTCAATCGTTCGACCCCGGCGCTCTACGACGTCGACAACGATGGGAAGCTCGAAATCATCTTCGGCACGCACCTGCGACAGGGTCAGGACAACTTCGTCCATGCTCTTCGCAACGACGCGACCGACGCGCCCGGCTGGGGCAAGAATCTGGGGCCGGCAGGCTACAACGTGACGAGCATCTCCATCGCCGACATCGACCGCGATGGCGTCGTCGAGCTGGTCTATCCCTGCGACGACGACTTCCTCTACGTCTGGGAACCCGATGGTTCGAACGAGCCAGGTTTTCCCATCGCCTTCACCAGCCAGGGCGCGAATCGCGACGCGATGACGCCCTCGCCGGCCTTTGCCGACTTCGACAAGGATGGGGACCTCGAGATGGTCCTGGTCTCCATCATCAACAAGAGCCTCTCGTACATGTACGTGATGGAGCACGACGGCACGACCTGGCCCGGGTGGCCGGTGGCGTTGAGCGGTCTCTCGTACAGTTCGCCCATCGTGGGAGATCTGGACGGCGACTTCTTCGCCGACATCATCTTCGGCGTGGGCGGGGGAGGCGATGGCCTGCCCAACATCGTCTACGGATTCAACGCCGACGCGAGGCCGCTCATCGGTTTTCCCATCTCCCTCAATGGGGCGCCCGAGGCCCCCCAGGTGATCTGCGATCTCGACCAGGACGGCGATGTCGACCTGGTCAGTGGCGGCCTCGATCGCCTCCTCCACGTGTGGGACATGCCGTTCCCCTACCATCCCTGGGAGACGCCGTGGCCCACCTTCCATGGCAACAACCGGCGCACGGGTGTCTATCTCGAGGATTTTCCGGTGGCCGCGGGGCGTGGGAGCTTTGAACTGTCCGCCACGCGCGGTGGCTTGGTCGTGCGCGCACTGATCGAAGGGGCGCTCCCGGCGGACGCACGCTTCACGCTCGAACGGCGCGAACAGCGGGAAGAGTCGATCGGCGAGTATCGGGTCGTGGCGGAAGCGATCTCGTTCGACGACGGCCAGTTCTATTGGGTCGACCCGGGAGTGCGACCGGGCGTGGGCTATCGCTATCGAGTTTCTGACGGCCGCGGCCTGATTTCGTTCGAGTCGAAGCGCTTCGACATGCCCGTGATGCGCCTGCAGCTGGCACAGAACATTCCGAACCCGTTCAACCCGAGCACAACCGTCGTGTTCACCGTTCCGGGAATCGCCGGCTCGAAGGTTCCCGCCACGCTGGCTGTCTACGACCTCTCCGGGCGCAAGGTCCGCACGCTCGTCTCCGGCCCGCTCAGCCCCGGGGAGCATGTCCTGGTCTGGAATGGCGACGATGAGGCGGGGGCGACGGTCAGCTCCGGCACCTATTTCGCCGTGCTCCGGTGCGCAGGCGAGCAACGCAGCATGAAGATGAGCCTCCTGAAGTGAGGCAGGCGCCAGCGGGGGGTCCCTTGATCGCGGGGACTTCCGATGCTACCATCAGGCTCTCCGGCGATGCCGCCCGCTCGTCGTGAGCTTCTGATCTCTGAGAAGGCCCAGGAGACACAAGAGGAACTTGGTACTGCATCTCGGCCTGCTAGCAAACAAAACGCTTTAGCGGCGCCTGATCGCACCGTACGAAACCTCGGCATCCAGGCCTGGAGGCACCGCATGCGTTTGCCCATCCCTCTATCCTCCGTCGTCTCAGCCCTGCGAGGACTCGCCCTCCCCGTGGCTTGCGCCGTCTTCTTCGGCCTGGCGGCCACCGCCGGGGCGGAGGAGCTCCGCATTCGGGTCGGACTCGATCTGGCGGACATCTTCGAGCTGAACGAAGCGGACGCTTCGCGACTCAGCTTCCCCGGGGCCGGCGTGTTGCGCGACTTCGGTCGCCCACGACTTCCGGTGCAGACCATCGACGTCCTCATCCCACGCGATCGCGTCGTCGCGTCGGCGCGCCTCGTCGGTGGAGAGATCAGGTCGCTGGGGACTCCGTCGAACATGGCCCTGGATGCCGGCGTTCCCGTTCCCGACATGCCGCTGCTGCGCGAGACCGTGTTTGCCGATCTCGAGGTCGAAGCGTCGGCCCTGTATCCGCCCGTCGAATTGCGGCTGACGGGAGATCGCTATCAGCACGGCTATCATCTGGTGGGAATCGAGATCTACCCGATCCGCGAGGATCGAAGCAGCGGTGAACTGCAACTCCGCGTCAACGCCGAGCTGGTGCTCGAGCTCGTGCCGAAGGAAGCGACGGGAATCGTCCAGCGCGAGCGGGAGATTCCTGGCTGGCGCGATGTGATCACCCGGCGTATCGCCGCCAACGTGATCAACCCCGAGGCGATCGAGGGCTATGCGATCCCCCCGAGCATCGAAGTCGGAGCGGCCAAACTCGCCCCGCCCCTGTCGCAGAAGACCCCGAGCCTGGCGACGAGTCCCGTCCAATTCCTGATCGTCACGGACGCGGCATTCGTCGGCGAATTTCAGCGGCTCGCAGACCACCGGCAGAAGTTGGGAATGCCATCTCTGGTCGTCAGCTTCGACGAGATCACGGCCAACTATCGGCACGGCCTGGATTTCGCGGAGACCATCCGCATGTACATCACCGACGCGTACAGCAAGTGGGGCGTCGATTATGTTCTCCTGGGTGGGGATACCGGCGTGCTACCGGTCCGTTACGCGCATTCGACCTTCTATCCGCCGGCCTCGACCACCGACATTCCTTCCGACATGTACTTCTCCTGCCTCGACGGCAACTGGAACGCGGACGGCGACGCACTGTTCGGCGAGGTTTTCGTCAGCGGGTCGAATCCTGGGGACAACGTCGATCTCGCTCCGGAGGTCACCTTGGGTCGCGCACCCGTGGCCACCCTGGCCGAGGCGGAGCTCTTCGTGGACAAGGTGATCGAGTTCGAGATGCCCACGAATCTGGGTTACCAGTCGTCGGCCCTCTTCGCCAGCGAGGTTCTCTTTCCGTCGAGTTGGTCGCTGGGTCAGACGATTCAACTGGACGGCGCCAGCTACAGCGAAGACATCGTCAACAGCATGTTTCCCTGCGACCCCTACGCCAGTTGGACGTCGACTCGTTACTACGAGAACTTCACGGCCTACCCGGGTTCCGTCGAAGAGCTCAAGGCGAGCGTACTCGCCAGCCTGAACGCGGGAAACTACGGGCTGTTCAATCACATCGGGCACGGATTCTACTTCGACATGAGCGTGGGGGACTTCACGATCCGCGTCGAGGACACGATCAATCTCCAGAACGGCCCGAACTACTACGTCCTCTACGCCCTCAATTGCAGCTCGGCGGCCTTCGACTTCGGCTGTATCCTGGAGCGCTTCCTCAAGAGCTCGACGGGCGGAAGCGTCGCCTCGATCGGTTCGGCGCGTTCGGCCTTCCCGAACATGTCCAATAACTTCCAGCAAGAGTTCTACAACGCCTGGTTCTGCGGGGGAGCGACCCGCCTCGGCGACGCGATCGACGCCAGCCGCCTGCCGTTCACGGGGAACACGTTCCTGAACACCAGCGAACGTTGGACGCACTTCTGCTATGCGGTGCTGGGCGACCCCTCGATGCGGCTTTGGTCCAGCGCGCCACGCGCCGTCTCCTTGGCGCTGCCGACGAGCACGACGCCGGGAGTTCAGAATCATCTCATCACGGTGACGGATGTCCTGAGCACCAATCCGCTCGAGGGCGCGACGGTGTGTCTGAGCAAGGGCGGGGAGGACTATGCCGTCGGCACGACGGATGTCTCAGGGCAGGTCAATCTCTCCTTCGACGCCGAGACGCTCGGGAACATCGACGTCTGGGTCAGCGGCATGAACGCGATGCCCGCGAGCGCGGCGATCGCCGTCGTCGATCCGGCTGCGATTGCGCTCTCGGTCGAGGGGATGAGCTTCGCCGATGACGGCAGCGCGGGGAGCATCGGCAACGGCAACGGTCGTCTCGAAGCGGGCGAGCGCATCGCCATCACTCCGCTGATTCGCAACGACGGCAGTGTGGCGTTTGGCGGCGGTAACGTCACGCTGAGCTCCATCGACGCGAATCTGAGCGTCGTCAACGCCACGGCCGCCGTGGGAGGCATTTCCGCCGGGGGCAATCTCCTCGCTTCTTCGGCGCTGACGGTCGACCTGAGCGTCAACATGCCCGATGCCCACGAGGCCATCCTCGAGTTTGTCATGGACGACGGCGGCCTGGCCAACTGGCCGGACACGGAGACTCTCCTGTTCGACGCTCCCGAACTGGAGATGCTGCGCGTCAGTTTCGACGACGCAGCTCAGGGGAATGGGAACGGCATCATCGAGATCGGCGAGCCACTGGAGATCATCGTCGAAGTCAAGAATTTCGGTGGGGGCGCCATTGGCAGTGTGAGCGCGGTCCTCAGCAGCGGCGATCCGGACGTCTCCATCAGCGACGCCAGCTCGGTCTTCGGCGCGTTGCCCGGGGTCTTGAGCGTCAGCGACAACGACGCCGATCGTTTTGTCGTTGTCGAGAACAACGTGGGCCAGGCGAATGTGTTCAACCTGACGCTGACGGACGATCAGGGCCGCGTCTTGCCAGTCAGTTTTGATCTCCGGAAGATCCCGGGCATCACCGGACTCGCGCAGGGGATCGGGCAGAGTGGCCAGGTTCTCCTGAGCTGGGATGCCTCGACGTCGCTTCAGTTGCTCGGCTACCGGGTCTATCGACGCGATGTCGGGGGCAGCACCTGGGAGCTCGGCTCGCCCGACATCATCACCGGCAGTGCGACGTATCGCGACGAAGGGCTCGCGCCGTTGACGGCCTTCGAATACAGCGTGGTCACCGTGGACGTCGGTTGGCTCGAGAGCGATCTCTCGCCACCGCTGGAGGCTTCGACGCCGCCGAACGAGGTCAGTTGCTTCCCGCTGCCCATCGGCCTGGACACTTCTGCCGATCTGGCCGTCGCTCATCTGGATGCCGACGGCGTGCTCGAGGTCGTCATCGGATCGGATCTCGTATACGTGATCGACGGGAATTGCAACGAACGGCTGGATGGCGACAACAACGCCCAGACCTTTGGACCCATCAGCTCCGTCGGCGGGAAGTACGAGCCAGCTTCGATCGCGCTTGGCGACCTGACGGGAGACTACCGCTGGGAAATCGTCGCCTCGGACTGGGACAATCAGCTGGTGTACGCCTTCGATCCAGACGGCAACATCCTGCCCGGTTGGCCGGTCGATCCGCCGTCGAAGAACTGGGGGACGCCGGCCATCGGGGATGTGGATGGCGACGGCGACAACGAAGTCGTGTGGGTGGACACGACCGGGTACATCAATGCGTTTCATCATGACGGCAGCGAGATGTTCGATGGCGACAGCGATCCACTGACGACGGGTCCCATCGCGCCGCGCCGCGTGGGGGAGACCTTCGGTCGAACGAGCCCCGCCCTCTACGACGTCGACAACGACGGTCTGAAGGAAATCCTCTTCGGAAGTTCCTTCAATTCCGACACCATCGTCGATCTGTTCTATGCGCTGAAGCCCGACGGCACCGGCAACAATGCGCCCGGCTTTCCCCGTGTGATCGGCAACAGGGCGTCCTTCATCTGCAGCCCCACGGTGGCAGATCTCGACGGGGACCTCTCGATGGAGATCATGAACATCTCCGAGAACGACTCTCTCTACATCTGGAATACGGACGGGTCCCGCTACGGCAACTTCCCGATCTATGCTCGCTCTCAGGCGATCAATCGCAACTCGGTGGCCCCGTCCATCGCCGTCGGCGATTTTCTCGGCGACGCGGATCTCGAGATCGTGTTCGTCGAGACCCTCGGTGCCACGAGCAGCAACGTCAACCTCATCGACAACACGGGCGCCGATCTCCCGGGATGGCCGGTGACCGTGCCGAATCTCTCCGAATCGAGCCCAATCGTGGGAGACATCACGGGCGACGGATTCCTGGACATCGTGTTCGGAATCGGTGGGGGAACCGATACGGCGCCGAACCGTCTGTACGCCTGGAACAGGGACGGGACCGAAGTCGCGGGCTTTCCCATCGTGATCGCCGGGTTCGTGCGTGCGACGCCGACCTTGGTCGACTTCAACGGCGACGGGAACATCAATATCGTCATGGCGAGCTGGGACAGTCAGTTGCACGTCTGGGACATGCTGCAGCCATACGATCCGCTGCTCGTTCCGTATCCGACATTCCGTGGACATGTCTCCCGCGATGGCGTTTTTCGACCGCGCTCGCTCGTGGCGGTCCCCGATCCGGGCGAGCTGCCCCAGAGGGCGGCGCTGCGGCCGAATGTTCCGAATCCATTCAACCCGAGCACGCGCCTCAGCTTCGATTTGCCCGCGGGTGGGGGGCGCGATATCCGGCTCGACATCTATGATGCCGCTGGCCGCCACGTGCGGTCGCTCTTCCGGGGGCCCATGAATTCGGGACGGCAGGAGTTGGAATGGAACGGGCGCAGTGACATGGGAACACCCGTCGCCTCCGGCGTCTACTTCGCCCATCTGCGTGTGGACGGTCGCTCCGTGCAGACGCGTAAGATGGCGCTGATCAAGTAAGCGCCGAATTCGTCGTGGCCTGGCCGCAGAACGCGGCCAGGCTTGACGTCGTCGTCGCCGCCAACCTAACTTCCCACCACGTCAGCCGCGCGTGACGTGTGCGCACCCCCATCGAACTGCACTCTCTACTCCACCCAGCAGGACCTACGTTGCCGCCCGACCGCAGTTTAGCGCCTCTCGGTGTGACGCTTGGCCTGACTGCTCTGCTCTGCATGATCGTGTTCTATGGCTGCCGCGTTTTCGAGCCGGAGCCGCTGCTCTGGAACGAGCTACCAGAGACGATTCTGAGCGGCGCGCCCGCGGAGACGACGGGGACCCGATTTCTCCGGCATCTCTTCTGGTATGGTACCGATCACGACGGCCAGGTCGTCCGTTTCATCTACGCCATCACCGATTCCACGGTGCAGGACCCGTCGACGGTGGACGAGGACGAGGAAAACACGCGATTCGATCCCTCGGACGACGTGAGGACGCTCGAGGCGACGTCGTGGCGTGAGATCGGCTACACGACGAGTACGGACTCGACATTCTTGTTCACCGTCGATCGGGGATCGACGCCGAGCAAGGACATCACGTTTCACATCGTGGCCGTGGACGACAAGGGTGGCATCGATCGCACGCCGGCCCGCCTGCACTTCTTCAACAACAGCCTGGGCAACCCGGTGCTCGAGTTCACGTTGTTCAGTTGGGAGTCAGAACTCGACGGCACACGGCACTGGGTGAAGCGTTGGGTGGGGGAGGGCAGCGGGCCAAACCTGGCGGAAAGCCCAGAGCTGACTCGCTACCCCGTCATCGGCTTCGGCCGGCGCTTCCGGCTCGACTGGGTCGCCAGCTCTCCCAACGGGCGGATCGAGGGTTATCGCTATCAAATCGATCAGTCGGCGAACGCGCCGTACCGGCCGCCGACCGTGGGGGGCATGCAGAAGGAGTGGGACCCCACCTTTCGTTCCTTCGAGGCCAGCAACGACGTTCGACCGGAAGACATCCCGGGGTGCGAGGTCGACCGCGTGGGCGGCCAATTCCTGCCCGAGTCGGTCTGTCCCGCGGACAGCGTGCGTTGGCCCAGCGACAAGTACCGCCTGCGGGTCGAGGCGATCGACGTCGCGCGCGTGGAGAGTCGGCCCGTCGATGGTGAGTTGGAATTCCTCGTGAACTACGCGCCCGAGACGCGCCTCCGTCGCGACGCGGAATGGCCCGCCTACAGTGCGCCGTCGGCCACTGAGCCCGGTCGCCAGGCGCTCAGTCCTGGAGACACGATTCCTCTCGGGTCCTACGTCTCCTTTGACATGGAGGGGAACGACAAGAGCTTCGACCGAGTCGCTCCGGCAAGCTACGGCGAGCTGTGTTGTGATCTCATCCAGCAGGACTCCACGGTGAGCTTCCAGGCGAGCTACGACTACGCGGCCGATCGCGAGCGCTTCGTCACCGTTCGGAGCACACAGAGAAGCCTGCCGTTCCGCGCGGCGCCCGGTTCGGATGAGCCGGACAGTATCGGTTTTCCAGTGGGACCGTTTCACTACGACGTTGCCTTCGTGGCGCGCGACGAACATGGACGCGTCGACGACTCGCCAGAGAAATTCTCGTTCACCGCGGGATTCCTTCCGCGGATTTTTTCAACACTTCCCGCCGAGGGCGATTCGCTGGTCCTCTGGGGTGCAGTCGAGAGTCCCTGGCCAACATCGCTTGCAGCCGGCCGCACGCAGTCGAGTCGCTGGTGGACGGGCAACGAATGGGTGGACGATCCCGGCCGCTGCAGAAACCCGGCCCTGTGCACGGAGACGTCCGGTTTTCTGTTCCAGCTGCGGGCCGAATTTCGCGGCGGCCCCCATCCGCGGGAGTCCGGCGTTTCGATTCGCGCATGGCAGTTCCAGAATATCGCCGCGAACGATCCGAATAACCTCGTGCAGGATGGTTTGGAGAGCAAGAACCTCACGGACTGGATCGCGACTGCCTCCACGCCCAACGTCTGGATATGGCCGGCGAACGATGCCCTCAAGATCTTCGTTCCCGTGGAATTGTGGTTTCAGAGCTGGAAGTACGAACCGTGTGGCCCTCTCCCAGGAGAGTGCGTTGCACAGTTCGTGCAACAGCGTCGCCAGGGGAAATTTCTGACGAGGCAACTCGGCACGCAGCGCCTCACCGTGCGCGCGCGGAACACGCGAGACGGCGACGTCTGGCCCGTCTACCTGGGTGTGCGCGTCGATCCTCAGACGCGCGAGTCCATTCCGATCGGCAGCGCCGGGCGCCGTACGCATCCCGTGCGCGTCGAATGGAGTGCGTGGGTGGGCATCGACAGCGACTTCGATGGAAAGATCGACCGCTTCTGGCCGGATTTCGACGCAGGCGGCTACGATTGACATCGGGGCGTCGGCATCCCTTATTGAGACGGGGTCACTGAATGCCGGTCCATCCACGACATTCCATCCGAAGCATGATGCTGCCAGGACTGGCGTGCGTCGTGGGAGCGTTCGTGCTGGGCGTCGCCGGCTGCGCCGAAGCGCCGGTGGATCCGCCACCCCCGAAACCCCCCGAGCCCCGCTTCGAACCCGCGCCCGGCGGGCTCACGTCCGAACTCTTCCAGCGTCTGGAATTCGCGGTCTTCGACGAGGAGGGCGCGCCGCTAACGGCCAGCTGGACGGCTGCTGGCGCCCCACAAGGCCAATTCTCGCGCTTTCTCTACCAGCCGAGTAGCGCCGGACCCCAGGAAATTCGCGCCTCGCTGAGCTATGCCGGACAGGCCTATGAAGCCGCGTGGCAGCTGCAGGTCTCGGACGTCAACTCCTCGGAGACTCCTCCGGTCAGCATCCTCCGCATGGTGCCCGGCGATGAACCCGGAAGCGTCGTCATTCTCTGGGAGCGGCCGCCGGGGAGCCTCATCGAAGTTCCGCTGAAGGAGTTCCTGATCTACTGGAGCGATGCTCCCATCGGTCCGGGCCAGCTGGCAGGGGCCAACGAAGTGGTCCGTTCGATTGACGCGAGCCGCATCGAGCAGCGCTATGCCGTGCACGGGCTCGTGGAGACGGAACCGGCCTATGTGCGAATCGTCGCGAGAGATTTGCTCGAGCGGATATCGGCCCCGAGCGCCCAGGCCTCCGCGCCGAGCACGGGTCATTTCGAAGTGATCGGCAGCCTGACGAGTATCCGCGTCCTGGAAGACGTGGCTCCCATGGTCAACGGGCTCATCGAGTTGGACGGCCGGCGCGAAGTCAGCGCCGCCGATGGCAGCTTCAGCTTCGCGAATCTGCCCGCGTATCCGACCTACGCAGGCTACACACCGCCGCCCGGCCCGATCCTCAGGGCGACGGACTCCTCGGGAATCCTCTATTACAGCGTCGTTTCCCAGGCGAATCTCCCGATGATGGATCAGCGCTTCGATCTGCTCATGTTGCCGCGCGAATTCGTACAGATCGATCCGGCGCGGCTCGAGGACCCAAGTTTCATCAGTCTTCTCGACTTTCTCATCCTCATGACGCGAAATGTGCGCGTCGCGCCCGTGCTCGAGGTACCACGCTGGGAAAACTATCCGGTCACGGTCTATGCGCCCGAACTGGTTCTGCCTGGCGTCAATGGGACGGTCGACTATCGCGCCGCCTTCGCGGCGGCCGTCGACGGTTGGAACGGCGTCGCCGGAGAGGAGCTGCTGGTTCTCGCCGACGCAAGCGAGACTGCGGGCATCGGTGTCGTCTATGCGGTGGATCTCGGCCCGTCGGGCAATCTCGGGGAGACGCTCGTGGTCGCGCCGGTGGGCGGAAATCTCTTCCGGACGATCCCCGAAGTCATCCTCATCCGGTTGCGCTCGTTCTCGAGTCAGTCGGTGGCGAACCAGATCGTCACGCACGAGATGGGGCATGCCCTGTTGCTCGACCACAGCCCCAGCCTCCGCCACATCATGGAGGCGAGCGTCCCGACGGAGACCGTCAACCGTGACGAAGCCCACATGGCGCGGATCATCCGGCATCTGCCCCAGCGCATGGATCTCAGATGGTACGAGCAGCCCGAGAAACGGGAGCTGCGTTTCGGGATCGACCTGAGCGCGCGCCGCTGCGGCACGGCCCTCAATGCCTGGGAATCGCTGCGCTGAGCCTGCCGGCTGCGCGGTTACTTCAGCGCGATGATGTAGGAGAGCCAGCTCTCACACGGGTAACCCCGCTCGTCCAGCTTGTACTCGCCCGTCCCGTCGCCGTCATCATCGAATTCTTCGAAGTAGGTCAGCACCCTTCGAAAGCCAGCTTCCTCGAGGAGATCCTTCACCTCGGGCATGCTCCACAGACGCCACTCGTACTTGAACGCGCGCTTCATCTCGCTGCCATCGGGGAAGCGGAAATGGATGAAGCATCGACAGTCGTTGTTTCCGGGCCAGAACTCGTCCTGATCCCAGATGTACATGAAGTCATCGTCGACCCAGCGCTCCTCTTCCATCGGTTCCTGGGCATCGGTGCCGCCGAACATGTCGAGGCTCAGGATGCCGTCGTCGTCGAGGCCGTGCAGGGCGGCGCGGAAGTACTCGAGCAGCTCCCGGCGCTGCTTGAAGACCTTCCAGCTGAAGTTGTGGGCGAAGCGGACATCCGCCTTGCGCCCCGGAGTGCGAACGTCCTCTTGAAAGAGCTTCAGGCGCTCGCTCGCGTCGCCGAGTTCGGCGATGTGGTGGTCGCGGCCCCACTGGAGGCACTCGGGGTCGAGGTCGTAAGCCTCGGCCGTGCGTTCGGGGTGGCCCTCGATGAAGGTCGCCGCGGTGAGGGCCGTGCCGCAGAAATCCTCGCGCAGGTGGAGCGGCTCTTTACCTCTCAGTTCGCGGTAGCAGTCGGTGACGAACTGGAGCTCCCAATCGGCGTCCTGCACGGACATCTGATAGAGCACATACTTGTCCGCGGTCGCGGCCGTGAAGCGCAGAGGGTTCTTGGCCTGGCGTCGTCTCTCGCTCTTGCTGCGGCGTGTCGATGTGGCCATGGGTCCTCCTCGGCTGGAAAGACGAGACGAATACCCGATTCGGGGGCGCCTGTCATCCAGAAGATTCGCCGTCGCCCCGCGGAAACTGCTCCGCCTCGCGCCCGTCGTCGGCGCTGCAGCCGTGCAATCAGCGAGATGGCTCGTAGCGGGCGATGAGTCGCGAAGGCCCCTCTGGCAGTTCGATCCGCAGATAGGCGCGATCAAAGCTCCGCGTCCGCGAACTTCGGGCGGCCAGGTCCTCGAGCTCCCAGCTTGACAAAGCCACGTCGCGCCAGCGAAGCGGCAGCGCGACCGTGAGCGGCGCCGCCGTCTCGCCCGACCGCGGCGCGGGGCTGTCGAACTCCGCCCGAAGCACGCCGTCTCCGAACCCCCAGCGCAGCGTGCAGCGATCGCGCCGCTCCCAGAACTCCATGAACTCGACGATGCCGGCGGGCCGGTGGCCACGCCTCAGGGCGGCGCTTTCGAGTCCTCCCGTCGGTAGCGCGATGCTCAGTGGGCCCTGTGCTCCCTCGCCATTGCGGCGTAACCATCGCGACAGCCCAGCTGCGCTCGCGCCCATGTGGGGGATTTCCCAGATCCGGTGGAGCCCACCACCGCTGCTGAGCGGCCGGAAGGGAAGAGAGCTGCCGAAGAGCCAACCGGATGCCTCGCCGTCGGCGCCGAAGCTCGCGTCGAACTCGTGGCCGCGTTCGCTCTGCCGGACGAAGTAGAGATCTGGACCCTCCGGCCAGGCGGCCGCGGCCGTGGGGGCGGGGAGAAGCCAGCCCTCATCCGTGATGGCACAGGGCCAGATGCGCGGCCACGGCGTCGCCGCGTGGCGATCGTCGAGAAAGCAGAGGCTCCATCGATCGAGCCACGGCCAATCGGAATGCAGCAGCTCGGACGCCACGACCAGATCCGAGGCGCTCAATTCGCTGGACACGACACCGGTGTGGCGATTGCGCAGCCTCATGTCTGAGTCCAGACGGCCCTGCCGCAGAAGCGAGGAAAGTTGCGCGAAATCCATGCCGAGGAGGATCCAGCGTCCGGCGCCCATCTCGTAGTGCCAGAGCAGCGGACGCCCCGTCGGACTGCTCAACGCGCGCGGCGAGCCGAGCGGACCCCTGCCGGGCCAGTAGCTTCCGACTTCGTAGCCGAGGCTGAGGGGAGCAGGCAACGCGTCGCGAAACTCCGGCCGTGGGATGTCACGCAGAGCTTGGTGCGGCCACGGCAGCGGGGATCGCTGTTCGAGGGCGTTGCGCCGCAGCCCGATTCTCTCCGACCAGACGCGATCGGGCAGCTCGGCGAGGACGCTCATGCCCGCGCTCACGGCGGCGTCGAGCATGGGGGCGAGGCTGCTGTCCATGGACGCCAGACAGTGGCGAGGCAGGACGAGCAGGCGGCGCCCTTTTAGAAGTTGCGTGCCCGCAGTCGGCAAGCTGGCGAAGTCGGCGATGTCGCAGCTTCCAAAATGTGCTCCCAAGAGGTTGGCCCACTCGAGATCGTGCTTCCTCTCCTCGATCCGACGCGGCTCCCTCTCATAGAGAGATGCGTCGATCAACAGTAGGACGGCATGTCCGCGATCCCTCAGGCCGAGTTGCGGAGAATGTTCCGTGGCGCCGATCGATCCGGGCGACGGGGTGCAAGCGGCGTGACTCAGGACGATGAACGAGAGAATGACGCTGCTGGCAACTCGGCGATGCATGACGGCTCAGCTGCTCAGACTGACGAGCACGACGCCGCCGACGATCAGCGCAGCTCCCCATATGCGGCTGGGATGCATCGTCTCCGCCAGACGAAAGCGTCCCGCGAGGAGAATCCCGACATAGCTCAGGCTCACGAACGGGAACGCGAACGAGAGTTCCACGCGCGCGAGCGCGAAGATCCACAGTAACATGCTGCTCGCGTAGAGCAGGAGCCCGACGAGGAGGGCGGGAAGCGCTCGTTTCGCGAACGCGACCCATCCATCGGCGCGGGCGCCCGCGTTGTTGGTGGCCGTCTTGAAACTGACCTGTCCACAGATGGCGCAGAGGACACTTCCGAGGATCACGGGGAGGAGTGTCTGGGGATTCATGACGGTGGAACTCCTCTGTTCTCTGCCGCGCGTGGACGCGCCGAGGCGACGCGCTCGCCGCGCGCCACCACGAGAATGCCGGCCAGGATCAGAGAGATGCCGAGCCAGCGCAACAGCGGGACATGCTCTTTCAGGAGGATCGCGGAGAAGAAAGTGACGAAGACGAAGCTGAGCGATCCCAGAGGGTAAGCCACCACGAGATCGATGCGCCGCAGGACCTTGAGCCAGGTCACCGTCGCGAGAAGATATCCCGCGACACCTGCGAGAACCCAGGCCGACTCGAAGGCAGCCCGGAAGAGTGCGAGACCGCTGCGTGCCTGATGGGCGACCATTCCGTGCCGCAACGCCAGCTGCGCGCTGACACTCATCAAGACGCTGAAGCCTACCAACGCGAGCGTGCCCATCGTCAGCGTGCGCGCACCCGGAGCCGCCGATTCCGTTTTCTCGGGTTCGATCATGCGGGCAAGCATAGCCGAGATGGCTCGGATTCGCTGCCACAAGGCTCCGGGTCGACGAGGGTCTTCGGCAATTCGAGAAAGAAGCGCACCGCGGCGCGCGCCGAGGCTTCCCGTGGCTTCCCGGTAGTGCACACGCACTCCCCCCGGACGGTCGTTTCCCGTGAAACCAACCTCTTGCGCTTGCATCGGGGGTGGGGCCCGGCGTAGCGTGGCGCCATGAGATCGATTCACCAGCCTGCGGCCGGCCGCCGGCCGCTCATCTGCGCTCGCGTCCCCGCCCTGCTCCTGCCCCTGCTGCTGCTGGGCTGCCAGCCGTCACCGGACGGTGGCGACGAGGGCGATGCCGTGCCTGCGGCGGCCAGGATCGTCCTGAACTGGCCGTCGATCGAGGCTGCCGACCGCTACGAGCTGCGCGTGTGGGCGGGGAACCGTCTGTTGTTCGAGGAGTCCGTCGCGGACACCGTCTTCGTTCTCGGCGAGTCACTGAGGCGCACGGTCCTCGCCTTCGACAGTCTGGAAGTCGTCGTGCGTGGAATGCGGCGCGGTGAGCGCCTATCCACCGAACCGATCCGCTGGCGGCGCGCGGCGGCGGACTGAGATCGCGGTGCGACGTGGTTGATGAAGCTGGTGCCGGAGGTGGGGCTCGAACCCACACGAACCAAGGTCCACGGGATTTTGAGTCCCGCGCGTCTGCCAATTCCGCCACTCCGGCCGAGTCGCGAGGGAACGGCAGCTTAAGAAGCAGCGATAATGCTGTCAACTGCGGCCCCTTGACATTGACTAGTCGGGGCCTAACATTAGGGGCCTGCCTGGAGTGGGGCCATAGCTCAGCTGGGAGAGCGCATGACTGGCAGTCATGAGGTCACGGGTTCGATCCCCGTTGGCTCCACCACTCACTCCGCAATCACTCCAGACGACGTCCTGAGCCAGAACATGGCCGCCGCGGTCGCGCGCGTGGGCCTCCTGCTCTTCGAAGACGACGCACTCGCCGGTTTCGGACCGCTCGTGAGGACGCGTCCGGCATTCGAGCTGCGTGTCGGCTGTTTCTGTCTGCGCGAGCGCCTGGAGCTCGCGCTGCCGGGCGCCGCCATCGAGGCCTCTGTCCGTGCGCAGCTGGTCCCACTCCTGCGCGTGAGCCTGCAAGGCGGCGAGACGCGGCACGAACGCCCGCACTGGATCGCCATCAACGCGCGGGCTCACGGCTCCGTCGAAGCGATACGCGGCCTGATCGAGTCATGCCTCGTGGGGGAAGGGCTGCTCCAGCGCGACGGCTTCACGCTCGCCGCTTGGGGCACGCGCGAGCGCGTGCAAGCTCTGCTTCTCGATGGGCATGGGGAGGCGCAGGACGAACGCGGCGACGGCGTGACGCTGCATCGCTATGGCTGGGATCTGGTGCGCTCGAATGACGAGGCCATCGAGCTGGACGCCCGCGCGTTGCGCCGATCCGTCCGCTACGCGGTCCGAAGTTTCGGCATCGTGTTCGCCGCAGCCGATCGTTCCGCAGTCACGGTCGACTACGCCGAAGCCGGGAGTCTCGCGCCCTTCGTTCAGATTGCGGGCGCGGAGAACATCCTGCTCGGCCGTGGCGTCGAGTTGAAGCCGGGTGTCGTTCTCGACGCGGAAGACGGAGCCATCGTCCTCGCCCCCGGCGCGAGGATCGGAGCGAACGCGACGCTCGTCGGACCCTGCTACATCGGCCCGGATGCCGTCGTCAATCCGGGAGCGAAGCTGCGCGCGGGCACGAGCATCGGCCGGCTCTGCAAGGTCGGTGGCGAAATCGCGGAGAGCATTCTGTTCGATTGCAGCAACAAACAGCACGACGGATTCCTCGGTCACGGCGTCGTCGGCAGCTGGGTGAATCTCGGCGCCGACACCAATGCCAGCGATCTGAAGAACAACTACGGGAATGTGCGCGTCGACTTCGGAGACGGGCCGGTCGACTCTGGCGAGCGATTCGTCGGGCCGATCTTTGGCGATCACGCCAAGACGGCCATCAACACGATGCTCACGACGGGCGCGACGGTCGGCGTGTGTGCGAATGTCTTTGGGGCGGGCTTTCCGCCGCGCCATCTGCCGGATTTCGCGTGGGGAGGCAGGGACGGCCTCGAGAACTACGACATCGAGCGCGCGCTCGAAACGGCCCGCGTCGTGATGCAGAGGCGTGGCGCGAGCTTCCTCGCCGAGCATGAAGCACTGCTCCGCACGCTCCATGCGCAATCGTGTTCCTGATCGGCCAGACACTCAACAGCAGCGATCCCAACGTCCGCACCGCCATGGCCAGCGGAGATCTCGACTGGCTGCGCGCGACGGCGGCGAGACAATACGAAACTGGTGTCGACGCCATCGACGTCAATGCCGGCGCGCTCGCCGAGCACGAGGCCGAGATCATGCGTTGGCTCGTCCCGCACCTGGAGACCGCGACGGGGCGGCCGCTTTCCATCGACAGCGCGGACGCAGATCTTCTGCTCCAAGTGGGAAGATCTTGCCGCCTCTCGCCGCTGCTCAACTCGTTCTCCCTCGAACACCCATGGCCACAGGAGCTGGCTCAACTCGTGCGCGATGGGTGCGCAATCGTCTGCCAGATGCGGCGGCGCGGCTGGCTCCCGAGCAGCTGCGATGAGAGGCTCCGTTACGCCGAACAGTGTCTCGAGCGCCTCGCCGCGATGAAGATTCCGGCCGAGCGCGTCTATCTGGATCCCGTGCTTCTCCCCTGGGGCGACGACCTGAGCGCGGGCCGTGGTCTGCTCGACTTCATCGAGCGTTTTGACGCGCTGCCGACGTTGGTCGGGCTCTCGAATGTGTCCTTCGGACATGCCCATCGTTGCCGCGTCAACGGTCTCTGGTTCACCGCCCTGCGGGATCGTGGGCTGAGTGCCGCCATCGTCGATCCATTCGATCCTGCACTGATGATCGCTGCCCGCGGCGCCAGCTCTTGAGAAGCGTCGCTCCCTCATGGGGTCGCATGAGAATCCCTGGGCCACCCGATCGCGGCCGGCCCGCTCCGGCATGTGTCTTGATAGCCGCCCCGTCAGCGTTACCTGCACAGCTGGCGACTTGCTGGACGGCACTCTCGTTTCTACAGACCAGAACCTGCCTGTCCTGGCACGCGGCCTCGCGGGTGACGCTATGGATCGCCGGAAGGGCGGGGGAGAACCTCCGCCCTTCCGCCTTTTGGGCCCTCGCCGCGCCGTCAGAATCCGGCAAATTCATTTTCCCCATTGACTTGCCCCGCTAGGACAGGCGAGGATGTCGCCCAGTTCGCCCCCACGGTCGTGGGGGCCTGGGTTTGCAATGCTGGCCTTGCGGCCTTAGTTTGGGGGGCCGTGGCGCCCGACGCGATGGGAGCGTCCGCATGACCAAAGCCGACTTGGTGGAGGCCATCGCCGCGGAGACGGGACTCTCGAAGAAGGACACGGGAGTCGTCGTCGACATGATTCTCGAGAACATCGGCCGTGCGCTGTGTGGTCGGGACAAGGTCGAGCTGAGGGGTTTTGGCAGCTTCAAAGTGAAGGAGCGCCGATCCCGAAAGGCTCGAAATCCCAGGACCGGTGACGCCGTGGATGTTCCGGCCAAGCTCGTGCCGTACTTCAAGGCATCGAATGAGCTGAAGGCCCTCGTCGATCATGACGGCGCCATGCCCGGCGGCGGGCAGTCCGATGCGGCTTTGCCAAATGCCGGCGGAGCCAAGCCTTCGGCGGGAAGCGACTCGGGAGCGGTTTCGATGTAATCCGCGTCGTGAGTCTGACCTTCGAAAGCCGCTCGCCTCGATGTTGGGCGGCTTTTCATTGTCGTGAATCGATTTCGATTCACACGAGAACTTCAACGAAGAACGACGCGGTGCTCGCCGAGAGACGCGTTGGGGAGTGGAACGGATGCCGAGTGGCAAGAAGAAGAAGCGGAAGAAGATCGCCACGCACAAGCGTAAGAAGCGACTCCGGAAGAACCGCCACAAGAAGAAGAACAAGTAGTGCTCCGCCCCCCGCGCGCCCCGCGGGGGGCGCGGAACAGGACTGGGTCTCTGCGATCCTTCGCCTTGTCGAGGCGAATTCACAGCGCAGTTTCAAGGTCAAAGATCTCGCCCGCGCGCTCGGGATCGACCGTGCGCGCTATCGAGAATTTCGCACGACACTGATGGACCTGTCCGCCGACGGGCGCGTCGCATCGTTGCCGCGCCGTCGCTTCCAGGCTCTCGCAGGGGCGAGTCTGCTGCAGGGAACCGTGGGCGGCGTGGGGCGCCAAGCCACAGAGGTCATCGACGCCCAGGGAAGCGCGCTTCGGCTCGCCGAGCGATCCCTCGTCGACGTCGTGCCGGGCGATGTGGTCCGCTTCCGTCGCGGCCGGGATGAACTCGGCGGCTGCGCGTATGTGCAGGCCGTCTTGAAGGCGCAACAGCGGCGGGTCCTCGGTGCGCTCGAACTCTACGGCGATCGTTGGGTGCTCCAGCCGTTGCGCCGGGTGCCGGGTCTGTCCGGCGGCGTCTTCCTGAGTGCTCGACTCGAGCCGCCCGAGGAATGGCGCGGCGGATTGGCGTGGGGGAGGCTGCCTGCCTTCGACCCTGCCATCGCGCGTCCAGAGGTCGACGCCCTCGAATTCGTGGGCGCCCCGGAGCATCCACGGGCGGCCATGGCCGTGCGTATCGAGAGGGCCCAGTGGCCGGGGCCGTTCAGCGAGAGGGCCGAGGCGGCGGCGCGGAGCTTCGAGCCCGCGCAACTCGAACGGCGCGACTTCCGCGATCGGCTCATCTTCACGATCGACCCTGAGTCCGCCAAGGACCACGACGATGCGGTGAGCGTCGAAGAACTCGACGGCGGTGGATTTCGTCTCAGCGTCCATATTGCCGATGTCGCCTGCCATGTCGAAGAGGGTGGCGTGGTGGACGAAGAGGCTCTCGTCCGTTGCACGAGCGTCTACCCACCGGGCCGAGTTCTCCCCATGCTCCCCGAGGCGCTGAGCGCCGACCGCTGTTCCCTGCATCACGGCAGCTCCAGACTCTGTCTCAGCGTGGAGATGGACTACGACAAAGACGGCAAGCGCCAGCGCATCCAGATGGGCCGCAGCATCATCGAGAGCGCCGCCAGCCTGAGCTATGAGGACGCGCAGTCGTATCTCGATCGGGAGGACTTCGCGGCGGAGGCTTCACGTCTGTCGCAAGGCGTGGAACATGCCGACCTGCGTGGCGCGATTCGATCGATGTATCGGCTTGCCTATCGGCTTCGCGAGTGCCGCCGCGAGGCGGGGAGTCTGTTCCTGGAGCGACCGGAACGCGAGTTCGTCTTCGATGACGATGGCCACGTCCTGGCGTTGAAGCTGCGGGCGAGTCTCGAATCCCATTGGATCATCGAGGAGTTCATGCTCGAGGCGAACCGCGCCGTCGCGGAGACCTTGCATCAGGCCCGCTACCCGCTTCTCTGGCGCGTCCATGGAGAGCCCGATCCCCAGAAGATCCAGGAACTCGCGGAGCTGATCGAGACACTCGGCGTCCGTTGGACGCCGGACGAGCCCGTGAGCACGCACGATTTCATGGAACTGCTGGCCAGGATCCACGGCAGGCCCGACGCCGGCGTGCTGCATCTGCTCGTCCTGCGCACGATGATGAAGGCCGAATACAAGAGCGCGTGGGATCGCCATTTTGGTCTCGGCTTCGCCGAGTACACGCATTTCACGTCGCCGATCCGGCGGTATCCAGATCTCCACAACCAAAGGTGGCTGCACCGCCTCATCGAGACCGCAGGCGGCGAGGGCTGGCTTTCGGATGCGTCCTCGCGGGCGCGGCGTGGCGCGAAGGCAGCCGGCGTCGACGCGGCCTCACGTGAGCGAAACCGCTGGCTCGCCGAGCGCTGCAGCGAACTGGAGCGGGCGGCCTCCCTCATCGAGCGCGACTGTGCGGACATCTGCGGGGCGGACTATTTGAAGCCGCAGGAGGGCAACGAGTTCGGCGGGATCATCATCAGCCTCGTGGCGAGGGGCTTCTTCGTCGAATTGGACGGGCTGGGAATCGACGGCTTCGTCGGCCTTGATCAGCTTCCGAGAGATTGGTATAGCTTGGACGGTTCGCGGCAGGCGTTCGTCGGGGAGACCCGGGGACGGCGCTTCGGACTCGGCCAGCGCCTCAGGGTGCAGTTGGAGTATGTAGACGTGCGCAATGGCCGCCTGTGGTTGGGCTATGTCGGTGTCGAGGACACACACGGGCGCCGTGAAACCGAAAAGGGTTCGAAGAGGGGTAGCCAATCATGAGTGAACTGTCCGGCGCCGAGCGTCGCCACGCGGAGCGCGTCGACGCGCAGCTGAATCTCCAGGTGCATCTGCCCCTGGAGGAGGGGCCGACCTCGCTCCAGATGCTCAACGTCAGCAGCGCGGGCGTCTACTTCCGCTCGAAGCGCTACATCGAACCCATGACGAAGCTCGAGATGGAGTTCGACGTTCCAGTCGGAGACGTTCAACTGCCCGTGCGATGCGAGGGAATCATCGCGCGAATCATCCCCGAGCTGCCCGATCCGAGCGTCGACGAATTCGATGTCGCAGTCTTCTTCACGACGATCGACAGCGAGAGCTTCGAGAATCTCGAAGCGTACATCGAAGGCCGTCTGCAGCCCTGATTCGCGCAGCTTGCCTGCCGGCGCCGCGCCCCGGAGCCCTTCGGCAACCGCGCGGCGCAAACACCCAGATGCTCCCCGTCCGAGGTTGGTCCGCTTCTTGTAAGGGATCGCCGCGGCGCGGTGTCCCTTCGACGGAGAGATGCTGCTTCCACGCATCCTCTGCCGGAGCACTAGGACAGGGAGGTCGCGGTGCTCGTCCTGAGCCGCAAGCGCAACGAAAAGATCATCATCGGTGAGGACATCACCGTGACGGTGCTCGAGGTGCGTGGCGACCAGGTTCAGCTCGGTATTGACGCTCCGCGGTCGATTCCCGTGCACCGGCACGAAGTGTACATGGCGATTCACGGGGCCAAGGCGGAGGATGCACGGGAGCCCGAAGGCTCCGCCCTGCCCGGGGCCGAAGGCGCACCAGAAGAGCAGCCCGCGCCGGCATCCCCCGACGAGGCCGATGCGCCGCCCATCGACTGACCCGTCGCTTCGAAATCGGAAGCCGGCCTTTCCGACACTTCGATTCTGTGCTCTCCGCCGCACCGATTTGCCCGCCCGGGCGCTCTTGGGCTAAGCTGAAGCCGACTCCCGCATCTGGAAAACTCGCCCCGAGATCCCTGCGCCCATGTCGTCCGCATCTGCAGAGGAGTTCCCATGAGAATCAAATTCTCACTCGCCCTGATCAGCCTCGCGCTGGTGCTGCCCACGGCCGACAGCGACGCCCAGTGTCTCATCGGCGTCTTCCACGACGCCGCCGGCCAGGAATCGGTCTACTGGCCATTCCTGAACGTGCCCTTCGACTTCTACGTCGTGATCCGGGACGAGGCGGCCATCGAGGGCGTGGCCTATCGGCTGGAATTCCCGGCTGGGATGTTCGTGATCGCGGCGCAATTCAGCCCGGATGGCGACGGTTTTCTCTTTCAGACGCCGAACGGCGACATCATCGGATTTGGGGAGTGTATCCTCGGCTTCGGTGGCCAACCCATCCTGGTCGCACATTACACCGCGCTCTTCGTGGATCCGGGGAGTATTCCGGGCGCGATCCGCCTTCTGCCGAACGTCGACGAGAATCCGCTGTCCATCGTCTACGCGACGTGCGGCGAACAGGTGGTTGCCTGTGAGAATGTCATCGACCTCTACATCGATTTCGGCGGCGCGGTTCAGAGCAGGAGTTTCGGGGCGGTCAAGAGTCTGTACTGATGGGCCGCCCGCCCGGCCAATTCTCGATCAAAAGAACTGGACCTCGTCGCGAACGGCGTGGTAAGGAATCGGCCAATTGCTCCGGAGGACGGATTCGGAGCCTGGGAACGGATTCCTCGAAAGCGCTGCGAGAACGCCGCCATGGCGACGGCCGTACCGATTCGGCTCGAAGGTGTCCAGGAGGATGTCGAAGAGCTCGTGCGAACGCTGGGCTACGAGTCCGGCGGCGCGGCGCGGCGCTCCCCCCAACTGGTCCTCATCGGCGCCGACACGGCGGGCGACGCTCTGTTGGATCGCATTCGGCTCCTCCGGTCCGAGCATCCTGAGATCCCCATCTTGATCCTGGGCGGCGCGGTAGCACCGTCCATCTGCATCCGGGCGGCCCAGTGCGGGGCGACCGACTGGGTCGAGACCCCGGCGGATGCCCAGCGGGTGGGGAGCGCGCTGCGTGACAATCTGCTGCGGCAGCGGCTGCGGAGCGAGGGATTCGGGCTCGTCAAGACGCTCGAGCGGCGGGGCGAGCATGTCGCCGCGAGCCGGAACGAACTGAACCGCCGTGTCCACGAACTCGCACAGGAGTTGGCCGACAAGAACGAGGCGTTGCGCGACGCGCATTCCCAGCTCCACGCCAGGGTCAGTCAGCTGGGCATGCTCTACCGCATCGGCAGGGATCTCAGCTTCGAGCGCAATTGGGACAGCGCGCTCAGTTCGCTTCTCGAGCGCCTTGCGGTCTTCCTCGAGGCCAACGGGTTGGCGCTGCTGCTCTATAGCCGCAACGGGACGCGCCTCGCGCCGCGGAGCGCCCACGGTCTCGATCCGACCCGCCTCGTTCATGCCTGCGAATTGCTCCTCGGGCGCGCACAGACTCTCGAGGCCGAGGCGACGATCTTTGCGCTCGACGCGCTCGATGATGAAGGCGCCATCGCCTCGTGCGCGAAACGCGACGCCGCGTGGAGCGAGACGATCCTGCCACTGCGCCATCGCGACCAGCCGCTGGGTCATGTCCTCCTCATGAAGCGGTACGAGAACCGCGCCCAGTTCGAACACGATCGTTTCTTCCTGATCACCGTGCAGTCCATTCTCGCCGAAGAAGTGGCGTCGGCGCAGGCGGTCAACGAATTGCGGGCGCTGCAGCGCTTCCACCGCCGCATCTTGGATCATGTGGACAACGCTGTGCTGAGTCTCGACGGCGACGGCATCATACGTTTCGCGAATCAGAAGGCGCGCGAACTACTCGGCCGCGACGAGGAGGGATATCCGCCCGGCTCGCTCCTGCTCGTCGGCGCGGAACGCATGAAGTTGAGCGAGTGGATCGCGGAGCTCGAGCCCGGGACGCATCGCGTGAGCGAGGGATGGATCTGTAGCACCGACATCCCCGAAGGAGTTCCGGTTTCGCTGTGGGCCAGCCTGCTGCCCAGCGAGGTTCCAGGAGACCAACCCGTCCTCGTCCTCGCGGAGGATCTGCGGCAGCGTCGCGCGCTCGAGGCGGAGCGCCGCCGCGCCGCGCGACAGAACGAACTCCTCATCATGGCTGCGGAATGGGCACACGATGTCCGCACGCCGCTCACGGGCATCCTTCACAACGCCGAATTGCTGGCCGACTCGGTCGAGTTGAGTGGCGGCCAGCGCCGCCACTTCGACGTCATTCAGGGGGAAGTCACGCGCATCAACGAGCTGGTCTCCAACTTCCTGGACTTCGCGAGGCCGGCGCGCCTGAAATTGAGCCCGACCGATGTTCCACGCCTCGTCGGCGAAGTCGCCGCGTTGCTCGAGGGCGCGGCGCGCGAACGGGGCGGGCGGATCGAGTGGTCTCCCCGCGCGAGGGCGCTCGGATCGCCGCTACTCGACCGCGACCAGTTGAAGCAGGCCCTGTTGAATCTCCTGACGAACGCACTCGACGCGTCACCACCGGGAAGGCCGGTGCGCCTGCGGCTTTCGAAGCTGTCCAGCGTCCCCGAGGAAATCGCGGTCCACAGCGCCCATGGCGCGCTCTCACTCGAGATCGTGGACGAGGGTCCGGGAGTGCCGCCCGAGAACCAGGACCGGCTGTTCATTCCGTTCTTCACCACCAAGCCGACGGGCTCGGGCTTGGGGCTGGCCATCTGCGACAAGATCGCGCGAGCCCATCAGGGGTATCTGCGCTACGAACGGCGCGGCAAGACGACCGTATTCCAGCTGGTCCTTCCCATTCTGACGCGGGAAGGCGCTGGCATGAACCGAGTTTCACAAGACGAAGCGAGAGGCTGACATGTCGAAAAAGCACACGGTGCTGATCTGTGACGACCAGGACAACATCCGCAGCTCCCTCAAGGAGGCGCTCCACAACGAGGGCCACACCGCCCTCGAAGCTCCCGACGGCGAGACGGCGGTGAAACTCGTGGGCAGCTCGATGCCCGATCTGCTCCTCCTGGATCTCAAGCTGCCGGACATGACGGGGATCG
>Ga0326597_10001845_pt1 | contig 32722 bp, 40 predicted proteins | sample RVTome_12_FD_203789 | JGI IMG/M metagenome (GOLD analysis project Ga0326597, IMG submission 203789) | Soil microbial communities from uranium-contaminated site in the Upper Colorado River Basin, Wyoming, United States - RVT100D185 | ecosystem: Environmental > Terrestrial > Soil > Contaminated >...
TCAGCCGCCATCTGCAGCTCCGCTTGGAGACACTCCCGACCGAGGTTCAGGCGATCAGCTGGAAGGCGCAGGTCCGCCCGTGCCGACGGTATCGGCAGCTGACCGCCCGCGGCAAGCACGTCAACCAAGTCGTCGTGGCTATTGCCCGCGAGATGGCCGCCTTCGCCTGGGCCATCGCGCGCCTCGTGCCCCTGGCCTCCTGACGGATGGTCCCATCGAGGCGGACGGAGCTCTGACCCCTTGATCCCGATCTCGAGCCATCGGTGGAGGCGCGGCCCCGGTATCGGCGCAATCTTCGATCACGTTATGAGGCCATGACCCTCGCCCCTAGAGCGAAGCAGGCGCCGCGACGGACACCTGTACGGTGGTATCCAACCCACGGATCTCAGCATGATCAACCGTCGCTGTTACAGGCTCCGCCTCTTCCGATGGCTCGAGCAATTCCTGCAACGATCCAAAGAACAGCACCTGCGATTTCGGAGGGTAACGTAGCGCTTGACAGTGGAAGTCATATCAACGCCCAAGCTCAGCCGACGGCGCTGCTGCCACGTCGCGGCGGCAGGGCCGTCGGCTGGAGCGCCTTGTTGGACGGCACGCTTTAACCGCCTGCCTCGACGAACGCTGCGAGCTTCGCGAGCGCCATCCGCCAGCCAGTTTCGTTGTCGGCCGATGACACGCCGGGCGGCAGCCCATCGTGCACGGCGAGAAGATTGGTTCCGCCGTCAGCATCAGCGAGCGTTATGGTGATGGTCATCTCGCCGCGCAGCGCGGGATCTTCCGTCTCGAACTCATCCACTTCGACGACCCGCTCGTTAGGCACGAGCTTAGCGAATCGGCCGCGATACGTGTCGGTGTGTGCGGTCGTCTTGCCGGTCCCAGTCGGCTCGTCGTAAGTCAGCGAGATTCGGAATGAGCCGCCTTCGCGAGCGTCGAACGCATGCACGTGGCAGGTCATGCCGGCGGGTACCTTCCAGGTTGCGACCGCGCGCGGATCGAGAAGCGCGCGATAGACACTCGCACGGGGTGCGCCTATGTGCTGGCTGATGCGGGTAGAACTCATGCCTGTGCCGTCCAACGCTCCCGTTCAGCCGCACTGGGCGAACACCCAACACGACAGCTCATCACCACCCGACCCGCCCACTGTCGGCTGCAACGGGTGGTTAGACGACATCGCGACTCTCGGCGAACCGCATGAAATCCGCCTCGCTCAGGATCGAGATGGTCGCACCCTGCCTAACGAGTGCCTCTGCCTTCCTTTGCTTGGATCTCTTCGTGTAGCCACCAAGCTTCTCAAGATCCTGCTGTCCAACTACAAGCATCGTCGTCTTTGCGCTCACCGACTCGCGTACTTCGCAACCCAACTGGGCAGCCCGCGTTGCCGCTTCGGTGCGAGGGATTGAGAGAGCCCCGGTGAAGACGATGACCTCGCCGGCCAAGGGACCCTCAGGATTGCCCTCTTGGGAGATGCGGGACCTCTGGGGGTCAACGGGCTGTCGTACCCGGGCCAGCCACCCCACGATGTCGAGTTTCGCCTCGTCTATGGCACGGAGGAGAACGAGTGCCGCTGCTCTCGCGTCCTAGCCCCCGTCGTGGTGGCGAAACTGGATTCCGCAATGCGCTGCCACGCTTGCCAGGCCGTAGCCGGTATCTGCGAACTGATGCCACGCGCGCCGGCTGACCCGGGCCGTATCAAGCCATGACCAGCCCGGGGATACCAGGTGGTATCGGTCGTGAGCACGCTCTATAGCAACTCGGTCGAAGGCGGTGTGGCTTGCCACGACGCTTGGCCCCACGAAGTCACGAAGACGTGCCACCAAGTCGGGAAAACGCGGTTGTCCACGGACCATGGAGGGCGTGATCCCGTGAATCTCTATATTCCAGGCATCAAAGTCGGCCTCGGGATCGACAAGCGTGGTCCACGAGTCCCTGATGGCCCCGTTCTCGACGCGGACTGCCCCAATCTGACAGATGCTGGAGTGATCAGGGTTTGCGGTCTCGACATCGATGGCGACGAACGTTTTCTCCATGGCGACCCCTTCAGATGTCGTCAACGCCCAGGATCACCCGCGGCCGAAGGCCGTCGGGTGGATTCTGTAGTTAGACGGGCCACACCTGACTCCATCCGGAGCGCGCGTCAGAAGCCGTTGGCATCAAGCCACGCGATAAGTTGCGCGTGCGTCAGGCCTGTCAGGTCGGCCGCCTTGCGCGCGAAGGTTTTCGCCGATGCAAGGACCTTTGGGCTACCGGATGCGATCGGCTGCGCAAGTAACGCCTGGCATCCAAGGCGCAGCTGAACCCACGACCGATTACCTTCTCGCTTGAGCCGCCGAAGTGTTTCGAGGTGAGGATCGGCGCCAGAGGCTTGGGCTTGTCCTTCGATCTGGGCATGACCTGCTCTACTGACGGGAATCGGTGGGCGACCATCGCGCACAGGGTGGTGGAGTTCGACCGTCTGACCGTCGAGGGGCTGCCCTGTCAGAACACAAGCCGCGGCCGCCTGCCGACAAAGCTGCCGAGCCGTGCCGCCCAGAAGGTAGCGATCAGTGGCCGCCTGTTCAGCCGACACCCACTGCTTCAGCGCATTCAAGACGAGGCAGAACGCTCGAAAATCATCCGGCAAGAGCTCCTTCAGCCCGTCCGGAAGCGGGTTAGCGTCGAGGAACTTTCTGATCGCACCATTCCCGACTGCCGCGTCACGCGAGGCGACGAGGAGAAGGACCCCAACTTGGTCGAGTAAGTCGTTGTACGCATCTCGTGACACCTTGACGTTCAACGATGCCGGTTGCTGCTCGGCGAGCCTTTGGTAATGGTCGAAGTACCGCGCGAGCAATCGCCGTTTCTGATCCTTCGTTAGCCGAACAGTGCTCTCAGGCCGTCTGTAGGCCACCGTTCTCCTCACCGATGTCGTCACTGGCGTCTAACGAATTGGACGGAACCATCTAGAAACGGTGACGCAGCGCGCGCTGCGGTATAGCAGGGCCACGAGACTCCACGGCTATGGGAGCTGATGGGGTGGAACTTCGACACATTACCTGCCACGGCAGCGCCAACGCCGTCCGTGCTCCACGGAACCGTCCAGTCCGGCCGGTCCGTGAACTTCTCCGGCCGAATATGATGTGGGTGACCATGTCGGCGCCTCCTTCCGTACGGCGCCGACTATAGCGTGGAGGGGTCGCAGCGGGCAAGGCGACCGCCGCACGCCCCTCGCAGGGGCTGACGCCGACTAGAGATTCCGGCCGGAGAGGAAATCGCGCAGCGCCGCTTCTGTGGACGGGAAGGCCAGCTGCTCCCACGGGATCGCGGCCGGCACGACCCACTCGACGCGGTCATTCTCGCTGCACGTCCTGACCTCGCCTTCCAACACCCGCGCCCGGTAGACCACGATCACGATCGGCGTGCCTGGGTAGGAATAGACGCCCAGGAGACCATCGAGGTCCACCTTGAGCCCGGTCTCCTCCCAGGTCTCCCGCACCGCGGCGTCCTCGACGGGCTCGCCCCAGTCCACGAAACCGCCGGGGAAGGTCCACTTCCCGCGCGAGGGCTGGATGGTCCGGCGCGTGAGCAGGACGCGCCCGTCGTCCTCGGGGATGGTCGCGGCCACCACCTTGTGGTTCAGGTAGAAGATGAAGGAGCAGCCGCCGCAGACCATCTCGCGCTTGCCCTCCGGCGGCACGGCGCGGCGCTCGAGCGCGCCGCCGCAGAGCGGGCAGAAGCGGATGCTCTGGGGCGACAGCTGGTGGTGCAGGTGCGAATCGCTCATGGCGCCATCAGTTTACCATTTGGCGTTGACACCCGGGCGCGGCCGGTGTAGAAAAGCGGCCTACGACCCTGGCCGGAGTACCCAACCCCTCCCGGAGGAGGAACCTTCATGCGCCGTCGCCACACCGTCCTCTCCACCTTCATCGCGTTCATCGCGCTCGCGTGTGCGTCCTTCGCCATCGTCGGCGGCACCGAGGGGCAGGCCCTCCAGGGCGAGTACAAGATCGGCTTGCTGGAGCCCCTGACGGGCCCCCTGGCCTTCGAGGGCAAGCGGCATCTCGACGGCTACGAGGCCATGCGCGACCTGATCAACGCACGCGGCGGTATCATGGGCAAGAAGCTGGTCCTCGTCGTCGGTGACGCCGTCGACCCCACGGCCGCCGGCAGCGAAGCAAATCGCCTTATCACCCGCGAAGGCGTCAAGATCATCACCGGCACATACTCCTCCACGCTCTGCGGCGCCGCCAGCGAGGCGGCCTCGCGCCAGAACGTCATCTACTGGGAGTCGTCCTGCGTGGATCCGCGCTTCAACAAGCGTGGGCTCAGGAACGTCTTCCGGACGGAGATCGACGCGACGGGGTTCGGCTGGTACAACATCGAGTTCGTCGCCAAGCACCTGGCGCCGCGCTTCAACCTCAAGCCGAACCAGATCAAGATCGCGTTCCTCTCCGAGGACTCCTCCTACGGCCAGGGCGTGACCGAGGCCGCCCGGCAGCGGGCCAAGCAGGAGTTCGGCATGCAGGAGGTCGCCCTCGAGTACTACGCCTATGCCTCGACCAATGACTTCTCCCCGATCATCGCCAAGCTCAAGCAGCTGAACCCTGACGTCGTCCATCACATCGCGCGGAGCACCGACGCCATGCTCTTCTGGCGGCAGTCGAAAGAACAGAACTTCCTGTTCAAGGCGCTGGTGCATGCGGGCGCCACGGGCTACGGCTCCATCGACTTCGGCAAGGCGCTGGGCGCCGACGGCAACGGGCCCTTCGTGCTGGCCGAGCCGGGCCCGGGCCTCCGCCTCGAAGCCTTCCGTCCCGAGGCTCGCAAGATCGAGCAGGACTTCAGCGAGGCCATCAAGAAAAAGACCGGCGACGAGCCCCTGGCGGGCCACCGCCTGGCCGGTTCGGGAATGTGGCTCCTCAAGATCGTGCTGGATCGGGCCATGACGGATGAGCTGGAGAAGTTCCGCGCGACGGTCATGGCTCTCGACCTGCCTGTCGGCTCCACGCTGAACGGCTGGGGCGTCAAGTTCGCCGAGAACGGCCAGAACGCCAACGAGCGCGTCCAGCACTACATGCTGCAGTGGCAGAACGGCAAGATGAACACGGTGTGGCCCGAGGAGTTCACGACCTTCCGGGCCAAGTGGATTCCGCTCGGCCCATGGGACCAGCGGAGGTAGCAGGCCCCGCGCGCAGGTGACGGCGCTCCCGCAGCTCCTGGTCTCGACCGTCCTGCTGGGCGGCATCTACGCCCTCATCGCGGTGGGGCTGACGCTGATCTTCGGCATCATGCGCGTGGTCAACTTCGCCCACGGCGAATTCCTGATGCTCGGGATGTACCTGGCGTTCTGGTCCTTCACGCTTTGGGGCCTGGACCCGTACTTCCTCCTGGTGATCGCGGTGCCGCTGTTCTTCGCGATCGGGCTCGGCGTCTATGCCCTGGTGATGCGGGGTGTCATCCACGCCAGCCACAATGTCCAGATCTTCACCACGGTGGGGCTCTCGACGGCGCTGCAGAACGTGGCGCTCGTCTTCTGGACGGGCGATTTCCGCTTCGTCAGGCCCTGGGAGTCCTCGATCGTCATCCGTATCTTCGGTGCCGCCTTCAACCTGTCCCAGGTGATCGCCTTCGCCGTCGCCCTGCTGTTCACCCTGGCGCTCTTCGCCTTCATGAAGTGGACACACGCCGGCCGCGTCATGCGCGCCACCGCCCAGGACGGCGAGGCCGCCACGCTCATGGGCATCGATACCGACCGCGTCTACCGCCTGGCCTTCGCCATCGGCATTGCCTGCGTCGGGGTGGCGGGCGTGCTCATCTCGCCGCTTTACTCCGTGTACCCGACGGCGGGGCTCCAGTTCGTCCTGCTCGCCTACGTCGTCGTCGTCCTCGGGGGCCTCGGCGACATGGTGGGCGCGCTCCTGGGCAGCCTCATCGTCGCCGCCGTGGAGGTCATCGGCTCCTACGTCTTCGGCTCGGCCTGGAAGGAAGTCATCTACTTCGTCCTGTTCATCGCGGTGCTGGTCTTCCGTCCCGCCGGGCTCTTAGGCCAGCGCGGCGCCGAAGCCCTCGGCGTCTGACGCGCACGCCCCGATGCGCCGCCACGCCCTGGCCGCCTTCGTCTTCGGCGCATCTGCCGCGGCGCCGCTCGCGATCCGCGACGGCTTCTTTCTCGACAGCCTGATCCTGATCCTCATGTGGGGCGCCGTCTCGGGCGCCTGGAACGTGGCGGGTGGCTATGCGGGCCAGGTCTCGCTCGGGCACTCGGCGTTCTTCGGCATCGGCGCCTACTCGGCCGCGCTCATGGCCACGCGCTGGAACGCCTCGCCCTGGCTCGGCATGCTCGTGGGCGCCGTGGTGGCGACAGGCGCCGGGCTCATCATCGGCTACCTCTCGAACCGGCTGAAGGGCCCCTACTTCGCCCTCGCGACCATCGCGTTCTCCCAGGTGCTGCTGATCGTGGCGAGCCGCTGGCGCGGCTTCACGGCGGGCTCCGAGGGCGTGCCCGTGCCGTTCCGTCCGGGCTTCTGGACGCTCGGCTTCGCAAGCAAGGTCTCGTGGGTCTACCTGATCCTCTGCCTGGCGCTCGCGGTCTACCTCGTACAGGTCTACCTCGAGCGCTCGCGCATCGGCTACCGGCTGGCCGGCGTCCGCGAGGATGAGGACGCCGCCGAGGCCCTCGGCATCCCGAGCCGGCGGCTCAAGGTCATGGCCGTCGCGGCCTCGGCGGCGCTGACGAGCGTCTGCGGCTCGCTGTGGGCGCAGTACGTGGGCTTCGTGGACCCTTTCTACGTCTTCTCCGTGGATCTCTCGATCCGGTTCTCACTCAACGCCATCATCGGCGGCGTCGGCACGGCCATGGGCCCATTCATCGGCTCGATCCTCATCACGTCGCTCGAGACCTTCCTCCGCGCCTCCTTCAGCGACGTCAGGGGCGGGCTCGTCGGCATCTACCTCATCATCTACGGCTGCCTGCTGATCGTGGTCGTGCGCTTCATCCCGCAGGGCCTGGTCGGCTGGTTCGGCCAGCGCTTCCGCGCCATGCGCCTCCATGCTCGAGCTTGACGCGGTCACCAAGCGCTTCGGCGGGCTGACGGCGGTGGGCGAGGTATCGTTCCGCGCCACCCCGGGAGAGATCCTCGGCATCATCGGTCCGAACGGCGCCGGCAAGACCACGCTCTTCAACGTCATCTCCGGCTTCTACCCGCCGGATGACGGCCGCGTGCTGCTCGACGGCCGCGACGTGTCGAAGCTCCCGGCCCACCAGATCTGCGCGCTGGGGCTCTGCCGCACCTTCCAGCTCGTCAAACCCTTCGGCAATCTCTCGGTCGAGGACAACGTGATGATAGGTGCGCTGACGCGCCTCCCGTCGGTCGCGGCCGCGCGCGAGGAGGCCCGGCGCGTGATCGCGCTCTGCCGGCTCGAGGCCTTGGCCGGCACGGCGGCGCGGTCGCTCCCCATCGGGCTCCGCAAGCGCCTCGAGGTCGCCCGCGCGCTGGCCACAAAGCCGCGGCTGCTTCTCCTCGACGAAGTCATGGCGGGCCTCAACGCGACTGAGCTCCGCGAGATGATCACGCTGATCCGGACCCTCCACGCCGAGGGGCTCGGGCTCATCATCATCGAGCACATCATGGCGGCGATGATGCGCCTCGCCCATCGCATCGTCGTCCTCCACCACGGCGAGAAGATCGCCGAAGGCCCGCCGGAGAGCATCGCGCGCGACCCGCGCGTCGTGGACGCCTACCTCGGGGAGGAGTTCGTGCTTGCTGGCCCTTGAGGGCATCGACGCCTTCTACGGCGATCTCCAGGCCCTCCACGGCGTCAGCTTCGACGTTCGCGAGGGCGAGATCGTGGCGCTGGTGGGCGCCAATGCCGCCGGCAAGACGACCACGCTCCGCGTCATCTCGGGTACGCTGCCTGCCGGCGTCGGGCGCGTCACCTTCAACGGCGAGGATCTCGCCCGCGTCCCCGCCCACGAGCGTGTCGGCCGCGGCATCGTCCAGGTGCCCGAAGGGCGGCGCCTCTTCCCCTTCATGACGGTCCGCGAGAACCTGCTCCTGGGCGCGCACCCGGCGGCGGCGCGGGCCGAGCAGGCACAAAGTCTCGAGCACGTCCTCGACCTCTTTCCGATCCTCGGCGAGCGGACGACCCAGCTGGCGGGGTCCCTCTCGGGAGGCGAGCAGCAGATGTGCGCCATCGGCCGCGCCCTCATGACGAAACCGCGTCTCCTCATGCTCGATGAGCCGACCCTCGGGATCGCCCCAGTGCTCGTCCAGAAGATCTTCGAGACCGTCGCCACCATCAACCGGGCCGGCGTGACCATCCTCCTCGTCGAGCAGAACGTGCGCCAGGCGCTGGCACTTGCCCACCGGGCCTGCGTGCTGGAAAATGGACGTCTCGTGCTGGCCGGCCCTTCCCGCGACCTGGCTGCGGACGACCGGCTGAAGAAGGCGTATCTCGGGCTCTGACACCGGAGGGGCCATGCGCATCAACCGCAATCGGCTCGAGGACAGCATGGAGGCGCTCGGGCGCGTCGGCGCGACCGCCAAGGGCGGGCTCAACCGTGTGGCGCTCACCGACGACGACCGCCGCGGCCGCGACCTCTTGGTCGAATGGATGCGCCAGGCCGGACTCACCGTCACGGTGGACCGTATGGGCAACATCTTCGGCCACCGCGCCGGCTCGGACAGCCTGCCGCCGGTCATGATGGGCTCGCACGCCGACTCGGTGCCGACGGGCGGGAAATACGATGGCCAGCTGGGCGTCCTCTGCGCCCTCGAGGCGATCCGGACGCTCAACGACAGCAAGGCCGCGACGCGCCACCCGGTCGCCATGGCCATCTTCACCAACGAGGAGGGCGCGCGCTTCCAGCCGGCCATGATCGGCTCGGGGGTCATGTCGGGGAAAATCCCGCTCGAAGACGCCTACAACTCGCGCGATCGGGACGGCGTCAGGCTGTGCGACGAGCTCGAGCGGATCGGCTATCTCGGGTCGGAGCCCTGCGTCCCCCGTCCGCTTCGCGCCTACCTCGAGCTGCACATCGAGCAGGGACCCATCCTCGAGGAGGAGCACCTCTCGGTGGGCGTGGTCGAGGGCATCGTCGCGATCTCCTGGTCACGGCTCACGCTTGCCGGCGTCCAGGACCACGCCGGCCCCACGCCCATGCGCATCCGCCACGACGCGCTCGTAGCCGCCGCCGAGATCGTGCGCGGCGTGCGCGAGATCCCGCGCAAGATCGGCGGCGACATGGTCGCGACCGTCGGCCGCCTTGACGTGACGCCCAACATCCCCAACGCGATCCCGGGGCGTGTCACCCTGTCCATCGACCTGCGCGCGCCCGACGAGCATCACGTGACCCGCGCCCTGGGCTTCCTCGACCGCCTCGTCAAGGACGCCGCCCGTGTCGAAGGCATCACGTACGAGCTCGATCACTACTGGCGCGTGCCGCGGACCCACTTCGACAGCGAGGTCCTGGATACGATCGAGGAAGCGGCCAAGGCTCTCGGGTGCGGCTACCGGCGGATCCTCTCCGGGGCCGGGCACGACGCCCAGTACATGGCGGCCATCTGCCCCACGGGGATGATCTTCGTCCCATCCCGCGGCGGGCGCAGCCACTGCGAGGAGGAGTTCACGCCGATGGATGACGTCGAGAAGGGCGCCAACACCCTCCTGTTGGCTGCTTCCAAGCTCGCGGGCGCGGCCTAGCGCCGCGGCGGTCATGCCGACTCCGCTCCACGATGCGCACCCGATCGTCGCGGCGGTGCGCCGGTTCGTGGACAAGGAGGTCGTCCCCGCGGCCTCCGCCCTCGAGCATGCCGACGCCTATCCCCACGACCTGGTCGCGCGCATGCGGGAGATGGGCCTCTTCGGCTCGCTCGTGCCGGCCGGCTACGGCGGTCTCGGCCTCGACGTCGCGACCTACGCGCGCGTCATCGAGGAGATCTGCCGAGGTTTCATGTCGCTGGCAGGCGTGATCAACAGCCACACGATGGTGGCGCTCATCGTCCTGCATCACGGCACCGAGGAGCAGAAGCGGCGGCTCCTGCCGCGCCTCGCGAGCGGGCAGGCGCGCGGCGGCCTCTGCCTGACCGAGCCGCACGCCGGCTCCGACGTCCAGGCCATCCGCACCGTTGCGAGGCGCGAGGGTGACCGCTATCTCATCTCCGGCTCCAAGATGTTCGTGACCAACGGGCGCGAGGGCAACACCTTCGCGCTCCTCGCCCTGACCGACCCCAAGGCGCAGCCGCGCCACAAGGGCATGTCCTGCTTCGTAGTCGAGAAGGGAGCGCAAGGGTTGCAGGTCGTGAAGTCCATCGCCAAGCTCGGCTACAAGGGCGTGGACACCGCGGAGCTCCTCTTCGACAGCTTCCCCTGCCCCGCCGCCAATCTCGTGGGCGGCGTCGAGGGGCGAGGCTTCAAGCACGTCATGACGGGGCTCGAGACCGGCCGCATCAATATCGCCGCGCGCGCGGTCGGCGTGGCTCAGGCAGCCCTCGAGGACGCGGCGCGCCGGACCCTGGGCACGGACGAGCCCCCTGCCGCGCTGGCCTCGATCGCCGTCCGCGTGGACGGGGCGCGGCTCCTCACCTACTGGGCGGCGAAGATGAAGGACCGCGGCGAGCGCTGCGACCTCGAGGCGGGCATGGCCAAGCTCTACGCCTCCGAGAGCGCCCAGCAGGCCGCGGCCGACGCCGTACGCATCCTCGGCGGCCCGGGCCAGGCGACCGCCGGCATCGTCGAGCGCCTCTACCGCGACACGCCCCTCATGATGATCGGCGAGGGCACCAATGAGATCCAGCGCACGATCATCGCCAAGAACCTGCTCCAGCGCCACGGGGAACGCATGGGCGCCCTCAAGTCGCTCGAGGCCGAGCCCGAAGAGCACAGGCTGATGGCGCTCGCCGTCCGCCAGCTGGTCGAGCGCGAGATCGCCCCTGCGGCCGTCACGGACGACCGCGCGGGGCGTTTCCCCTCCGCATCCCTCGACAGGCTCTGCGAGCTCGGACTCTTCGGCGCGACGGTCCCGCAGCGGGCGGGCGGCCTGGGACTCGACGGCGGCGCGTTCGCTCTCATCGCCGAAGAGATCGGGCGCGGCTCCGCGACGGCCGCATCCGTGCTCTCGAGCCACCTCGACGCGGCCGAGCTGATCGGCCGCCTGGGCACCGCCGAGCAGTGCGAGCGCCTGCTGCCCGCTCTTGCCTCGGGCAAGCTCCGCGGCGGCATGCTCAGGCGACTGCGCGGGCCGGCGGCCCGAGAACTGAACGCGCTCAGGCACGGTGACGGCTTCATCATCACCGGCAACGGCCTGATCGCCACGCCGGGACGTGGCGCGGATCTGCTCGTCCTTCTGGCGCCCGTCGATGAGCGCGTGCGGGCCTTCGTCCTCGAAGCGGGTCAGGCGGGCCTCATCCTCACCGAGCCCTTCGAGACGGTCGGGCGCCGCGGCGCCGATTCCTGGCACGCGGATCTCAAGGGCTGCGTGGTCTCTCCCCGGAACGCGCTCGGCGGCACGGCGGCGCCCGACGCCGCATCCATCGCCGCGGCCGGGGCGTCGGCGCGGGTGCGCGAGGCGGCGGCGGGCGTCGGCCTGGCGCAGGCCGCCTTCGAGGCCGCGCTCCGCTACTCCCAGCAGCGCTCGGCCTTCGGCGTGCCCATCTGCCAGCACCAGGCGATCCAGCTCAAGCTGGCGGACATGGCGACGGCCATAGCCGTCTCCCGGCTCCTCACAGGGCGCGCCGCGGCCGACAATAGCGGGGGCGACGCGGCGCCCGCGCACGCGGCGATGGCCCATCTCCACGCAGCCGAGACCGCGTACATGGTGACGCTCGAGGCCATGCGCATCCATGGCGGCTACGGTTACACGGCCGAGTTCCCCGTCGAGCGCTACTATCGGGACGCGGCGGCGCTCCTGGCGGGCGAGGCCGGCGACGAGACGCTGCACCGCGCCATCGCCCATCACGCCGTCTCCGACAACTATCTGAACGGCGGGCCGGCATGAGCTACGGTAGGTACTTCGAGGAGTTCGCGGTCGGGCAGGTCTTCAAGCACTGGCCGGGGCGCACAATCACGGAGGCCGACTGCACCTGGTTCGCGCTTCTGACCATGAACCAGCACCCCTTGCACTCGGACGCGCACTACGCGGAGACCTACACCCAGCACAAGCAGCGCGTGGTGCTGGGGCCGCTCGTCTACAGCGTCGTCATCGGCATGAGCGTCGCCGACATCTCGGGGCGGGCCATCGCCAACCTCGAGGTGGACGCGCTCAAGCACGAGAAACCCACCTTCATCGGCGACACGCTGTACGCTCAGAGCCGGGTGCTTGAACTGCGAGAGTCCAAGCAGGGGGACCGCGGCATCGTCACCGTCGAGACCACCGCGACCAACCAGCGAGGAGAGCAGGTCTGCTCGTATACGAGAAAGGTCCTCGTGCCGAGAAAGAACCACGCCACGCTCGGAGAGGAAAAGCTCCCCTACTGACATGACACGATCACCGCTCGAGGGCGTCCGGATCCTGTCCGTCTCGCAATTCGGGGCCGGTCCCTTCGGCACCCAGTTGCTGGCCGACCTGGGCGCCGAGATCATCAAGATCGAGGACCCGGGTGTGGGCGGCGACAGCTCGCGCTACGTGCCGCCGTACCAGCATGAGCAGGACTCCCTCTACTTCCAGTCATTCAACCGCGGCAAGAAGTCGCTGACGCTGAATCTCCGCCACCCGGCCGGCCAGGGCGTCCTGCACGACCTCGTGAAGGTCTCGGACGCGGTCTTCAACAATGCCCGGGGCGACCTGCCTGCCACGCTCGGCCTGACCTACGAGGCCCTGAAGACCGTCAACCCTCGGATCGTCTGCTGCTCGCTGACGGGCTTCGGCATGACCGGGCCGCGCGCGTCCGAGCCAGCCTTCGACTATCTCATCCAGGGCTACGCGGGCTACATGGCGGTGACGGGCGAGCCCGACGGACCGCCCGGCAAGTGCGGAGTCTCGGTCATCGATTTCGCGGGCGGCTACGTCGCCATGGTCGGGCTCATGGTGGGCCTCTTCGAGGCCCAGCGCACGGGGGCCGGCCGGGACGTGGACATCTCGCTGCTGGACACGGCCGTCAGCATGCTCTCCTATTTCGCCATCTGGGCGCTCAACCGCGACTGGCAGCCCGAGCGGATCGCCGACTCGGGCCACCAGACCCTCGTACCGGCCCAGAACTTCCCGACCGGCGACGGCTGGATCGTGGTCTTCTGCAACAAGGACAAGTTCTGGCAGGCGCTGATCGAACGGATGGAACTGCCCGAGCTCGGACGGGACGCGCGCTTCGCCGGCTTCCCGGAGCGTCTCGCCCACAAAGCGGAGCTGGTCGCCATCCTCAAGTCGCGCTTCGTGGAGAAGACCACGGCCGAGTGGCTGGGCCTCCTGCGCGGGCATGTCCCCTGCGCCCCCGTGAATACGGTGGCACAGGCGCTCCAGGACGAGCAGGTGCGCGCGCGGCAGATGGTCCTCGAGCTGGACCACCCGCACTTCGGCCGCATCCGCGAGGTAGCGAGCCCTATCAGGACCGAGGGCGAGATCCGGCTTCCGTCGCCCGCCCCTGCTCTCGGCGAGCACACGGAATCGATCCTGACCGAGATCCTGGGCTACGGCAGCCACACCATCGCCCGGCTCCGGGCGGACGGAGTCATCGGAAAATGAGCGACGAGCGCTTCAAGGCGATCGGGATGGACGACGCCGAGTCCGTGTGGAAGATCGTGGACCACGCCATGCAGGTGCTGGGCGGGATCGGCTACACGACGGACTTCCCCATCCAGACCATCTTCCGCAGTGCGCGCCTGCTCAGGATCGGGGCGGGCTCGGACGAGATCATGAAATTCCTGATCGCCCGCGAGATCCTCAAGGAAATCAAGGGGTGAGTCAGCCCTTGGCCCCGTACGCCACCGCCGGCGCGGGGACGGCCCCCGAGGTCGAGGCGGAGCACGGCGAAGAGGTCGCGCTGGCGCCGCCCTGGATCACCATCCTGCACAACTGCGACTGCCATACCTTCGAGGACGTGGTGAAGCAGCTCATCAAGGCCATCGGCTGCTCGGAAGACCGGGCGTGGGAGATCGCCTGGGAGGTCCACAACACCGGTAAGGCCGTCGTCAAGGTCGGCCCCGAGACCGAGTGCGTCCGCATCGGAAATATCCTGGCCGCCATCGGCCTGGTTGTCACCGTCACCCAGTCCTGAGCCGCCGTCCTACGCGATTCGTCGCCCGTCCTCCCCCTTTTTGTCGCAGCTTGTTGTGTCAGCGTACGAACAGGCGTTCTAGCGTCGTGAATTTCTGCGTTTATGCTGATCCCTATCGCTGGCACCGGCCTTGCTCTCTGGAAGGCACAGAAGCACGTGACCGACAACAACGACGGCGAGGAGGCGGCGCATGACGCGGACACCCTGGTACCTGAGGCAGGAGTTCTGGTTGCTGGTGGGAACGCTCGTGGTGCCGTTCTTCTGGATCTTGCCGGTCAGCCGGGCGGCTTACGCTCGCGTCAGCGTGCGCCGGGATCGCCGCTTCTAGTCCCGCCAATTTTACCCAGGGCCTCGGCGGGCACCGGGTCACCACGGCCTTGGCCTGTGGGACCACTGCGGTGTGAGGGGTCCACCCCGCCCGGTCGCCGGCATGGCGGCGACCGGCTTTTTCAACGATGAAAGGGGGCCGCGTGGGAAGGGCGGCTAGGACTGCTGTGCCGGGGGCCCGCTCACCAGCGTCCAGTCATCCACGCCGGGCACGTCTGGAGGCGCCTCCGAGGAGGTCGTGAGGGTGCGTCCCTTGCTGGGCGAGAACCACACCCACTCCACCGTGCCCTGACCGAGCGCCTCGGCGGCCTCGCCCATCTCCGGGCCCGACTCGCCGGTCTCCTTCCGCTCCGCCTTGCGCGCCTTCTTGGCCTCCTGCTTGGCCTTGCGCGCGTCTTCCTTCCGGCGCCGGTCGCCACGGTACATCCCAGGACGTCCCGCCATCCGCTCCCCCTTAGGTTATCTCTATCTCCAGGATCAGGTCCGCGGACTTCTCGCCGATCATGATACCCGGGGCCCTGGCGCTGCCGCCAACATTTCTGCCCACCGCTCCCCTACATGACGGGCCCGATGATCCAGGGGGCGAACTCCTCCTCGCCGACGCCGGAGAGTTCGCTCTTGGAGCGCTTGCCGGAGGCGACCGTAACGATCTCCTCGAAGATCTGCCGCCCGACGTCCGGGAGCGGCGTGCCTTCGAGGATGACGCCGCAGTTGATGTCCATGTCCTCCTGCATGTGGCGGTACATGAGCGAATTGGTCGCGAGCTTGATGGACGGCACGGGCTTGCAGCCGAAGACCGAGCCACGGCCCGTGGTGAAGCAGATGAGGTTGCAGCCGCCCGCCACGAGACCCGTGATGGAGACGGGGTCGTGCCCCGGCGTGTCCATGAAGACGAAGCCCCGCGTGGTGATGGGCTCGCCGTAGAGAAAGACATCCATCATCGGCGTGGTGCCGCCCTTGGTGACGCCGCCCAGGCTCTTCTCGAAGACCGTGGTGATGCCGCCCGCCTTGTTGCCGGGCGCGGGGTTGTTGTCCATGCGCGCGATGCCGCGGCAGTACCACTCCCACCACTTGTAGCGGTCGATGAGCTTCTTGGCGACGGCCTCGCTCACTGCACGCCGGATGAGCAGATGCTCGGCGCCGTAGATCTCGGGCGTCTCCGCGAGCACTCCCGTGCCGCCGTAGCGCACCAGCTCGTCCACCGCCCAGCCGAGGGCGGGGTTGGCCGTGATGCCGGAGTTGCTGTCGGACCCGCCGCAATTGGTCGCCAGCGTGATCTCGGAGACCGGCTGCTTCGACCGCTTGGCGGCGTTCGCCATGGGCAGGAGCTTTGCGACCTCGGCCGCGGCCTTCTCGACGGTCTTCCTGATGCCGCCCGCCTCCTGAATGTTGATGACCATCGGCTTGCGCTCCGGATGCCCGGGCGCCGCCATGCGCTGCTTGTCCACCATGATCGCGCCCTGGTTCACTTCGCAGCCGAGGCCGATCAGGATGTAGGCGGCGACGTTCGGGTGCTTGGCGTATCCCGCCAGGACGCGCTGGAGCGCCATGTGGTCTTCGCCGAAGAGCTCGGTGCCACAACCCGACTTGTGCGTGATGGCGAGGACACCGTCGACGTTCGGATAATCCTTCGACACGTCTCGGAACTTGTCCTTGACGAACTGGCTGACGCTGGCCGAGCAGTTGACGCCGGAGATGATGGCGACGTAGTTGCGCGTGCCGACGCGCCCATCCTCGCGCTTGTAGCCGTCGAAGTAGCGCATCCTGTCGGGCGGGTAGAGGTCCACGGGCCGCACGTCGGTGCCGATCTCGTACTCGCGGTGAAGATCGCCGACCGCCAGGTTCTGGGTATGGACGTGGTCGCCCACGGCGATGTCGGCGGTCGCGAAGCCTATCACCTGCCCATAGCGGCGCACCTCCTCCCCCGCGCGCAGCGCGCGCCGCGCCACCTTGTGCCCCGGGCGGATGTCCTGGCGAACCTCGATGCGCCCGCCCGCGTCCTCGAGCACGGTGCCGGCCGGAATCTCTTTCTTCGCGATGGCGACATCGTCCCCGGGGTTGAGGACGATAGCGACATCGGTGATCGCGTATGTGGCCATGAACGCCTCCTGTGGGCCTGCGGTATGCGGGAGAATCTACAGGCTGGGCGCGGACTTTGCAAGAATCAGGGGCAACCAAAAGCAGCTCCCGCCCGCAGGAACCCACGTCTGGCCTATGATAGACAGCCATGCCGGCCCACCCGGATCGCATCGCGTCGCGGCAGTTCCTGCTCTTCTGGCTGCCGCGCTCGCGATGAGCCGCTGGAAACCCCGACCCTTTTGAAGGAGACAGCATGAAGAAGAAGATCTCCAGCCCGCACGTGCCCGATCCGCTGCCCCAGACCTGGTCCAACTGCCTCGTCGTCGGCAATCAGGTGTTCATCGCCGGGATGGTCGCCCGGGGGCCGTCCGGCCTCGTGGGCGGCGACAGCATGTACGCCCAGGCCCAGGCCATCTTCACCAAGATCAAGCACCTGATGGAGGCCGCCGGCGGGGCCATGGACGACCTCGTCAAGGTGGTGATCTTCGTGACCGACATCAAGCGGCGCGAAGAGGTATGGAAGGCGCGCCGCGAGGCCTTCACCGGCGACTTCCCCGTCTCGACACTCGTCGAGGTCCGGGCGCTGGCCGCGCCGGAGTTCCTCGTCGAGGTCGAGGCGATCGGCGTGCTGGGCGCCGGGAGAAAGTAACCGCCCCCTCACCCTGCCCTCTCCCCCCGATAGGGGAGAGGGGAATAGGGAACAACGACTACTTTGAGCGGAGCTCGCGGGCGGCTTCGGCGCGCATCTGCTGCATCGCGCGCGTCTCCTGGTCGGAGTAGCGTTCGTCCTTCCAGGGGTCGGCGTGCATGTGGTAGCCGTTGACCTCCCAGAATCCGGGCGGGTTGACGTCGAGGAATTCGAGCCCGCGGAGCCACTTGGCGCTCTTCCAGAAGTAGAGCTTGGGCACGACGAGCCGCAGGGGCCCGCCGTGGTCGGGCGGGAGGTCCTTGCCGTCGTGCTTGAGCGCCAGCACCACGTCGTCGTCTACGAGGTCGTCGAGCGGCAGGTTCGTCGTGTAGTCGGGGTCGGCGTGGATCATGGCGAACTTCGCGTCCGGCTTGAGGCGCACGCGCTTCATGATCTCGCGGATGTGGACGCCTTCGAAGCGGTTGTCGAGCCGCGACCAGCGCGTCACGCAGTGAATGTCGCAGTGGACCTCCGTGCGCGGGAGCGCCAGAAACTCGTCCCACGTCCACGACACCTCCTCCTCCACGAGGCCGAAGCAGCGGAAGCTCCAGGTCTTCGGGTTGAACTTGGGCGTCAGTCCATAGGTCAGCACCGGCCACTTCGTGGTCAACGACTGGCCCGGGGGGGTCCGCTTCGCGAGATCCTCTGAATTCGCGCTCATCACCGCTCCTTGTCGCCGAGGTTGCCGCCCAGCATCCCACACCTACCCCGCGAAGCGATAGCCCTGGCCGTGGACGGTCAGGATGTAGGCGGGGCGCTCGGGATCGTCTTCGAACTTCTGCCTGAGCCGGAGGATGTGGGTGTCCACGGTCCGCGTCGTGGGAAACTGCTCGTAGCCCCAGACCTCGTCGAGGAGCCTGTCGCGCGTGATGACCTCGTCGCGGTGCTCGACCAGATAGCGCAGCAGGTCGAACTCCTTGCGCGTGAGCCGCACCTCCTTCCCCGCCCGGAAGGTCTGCCGGCCTCGCAGCCGGATCCGCACGTCCCCGAACGCGAACTCCTCGAACTTCTGCCTGGGCCCGGGACGCCTCAGCACCGCGCGAATGCGCGCCATCAGCTCCCGCAGGCCGAAAGGCTTGGTGACGTAGTCATCGGCGCCCAGCTCGAGCCCCTGGACGCGATCGGCCTCCTCGCCCCGGGCCGTCAGCATGATCACGGGGATGTCGAGACCCTTGGCGCGGAGCTCGCGGCAGACGTCCCAGCCGCTCATGTCGGGCATCATGATGTCGAGGAGGACCAGGTCGGGCGCCTCGGACAGCGCCAGGGCAAGCCCGCGCCGGCCGTCGGTCGCCGACAGCGTCTGGTAGCCCTCGAAGCGCAGGTTGTCCTCGAGCCCTCGCACCATCTCCGGCTCGTCGTCCACGATCAGGATCCTCGGCACCTTTACTCCCCTTGAGTCACCGGCAAGTGGAGGGTGAAGCGGCTGCCCTCGCCCGGCCGGCTCTCGACAGTCACCCGGCCGCCATGGGCCTCCGCGATGTGTTTGACCAGCGCCAGGCCCACCCCGCTGCCCCGGCCGGCCTGGGTCTCACTCCGTCCGATGCGGTAGAACTTCTCGAAGATTCGCTCCACCTCGGCAGCCGGAATCCCAATGCCCTCGTCGGCGACCTCGATGGCCACCCGGTCGCCCTCGGCCCGGGCGGAGACGGCAAGGCGCCGGCGCTCGCCCGAGTACTTGATGGCGTTGTCCACGAGGTTGCCCAGCGCCTGCTTGACGGCCGCGGGATCCACGAGCACGTCGGGCAGGTCGGGCGCCACCACCACGTCCACCTTGAAGCCCCGCTGGGCCAGCGGGTAGCGGAACGCCTCCATCACGTCGTGGACCAGGGGCTCGACCGGGTGCGGGGTGAAGTCATAGCGCTGGCGCCCGCCCTCGATGCGAGAGAAGTCCAGCACGTTGTCGATGAGCCGCGTCAGCCTCTCGCTCTCCCGCGTGATGACGGCGTAGTACTCGCGCCGCGTCGCCTCGTCGGGGGCGCGTCCCAGCTCGAGCGTCTCGCCGAACATGCGGATCAGCGAGAGCGGAGTCTTGAGATCGTGCGAGACGTTGGCGACGAAGTCGGACTTGAGGCGCGCCATCTCGGACTCGCGCCTGACCACGCGGTAGGTCGCGCCAAGCCCAAGCACGATCACGACCAGGAGCAGCGCGAAGGCCGCCGTGAACAGCATCGCCTGCCGCCTGACGCCGCTGACCGGCGAGACCCCGTCGGGCTGGTAGAGGGCAACGCGCCAGGTGGGCAGCGCCTCTCCGAACGCCACGGTCAGGACGCGCCGCGCCCGGTCGACGGGGCGCGAGGCGTACACCTGGTTGTCGGCGCGGTCGAGCACGGCGAGCACGCTCGGCCCCTCGAGTCCGCCAAGGGTCTTGGCGAGGACCTCGCGCTTGACCGCCTCCTCGCTTCGCCCCATGGCGGCCAGGACGGGGGCGCCGGTGGGCCCCGGGATGACGGCGGCCAGCACGATCTGGTCGCCCACGAGGAGGTGGCGGCGCCCGCCGCGCTCCCAGAGCCCTTGCGGGATCTCGAGCAGGAGGCCGGGGTCGACACCGGTGCCACCCGGTGGGTAGAGCACGCGGCCCCGGCGGTCCATCACGCTGACGCGGTCGAAGAGGGGGTTCTTGCGGCTCCAGGCATCGAGGGATTCGACGCGGAACACCGGGTCCATCAGGATGACCTGCAGGCTCGAGAGGCACTCCTCCTCGGTCTTCAGGATAGCCATCTCGACCTTCTCGGCGGCCATCGCAGCCATGTCGCGCGCCTGCTCCCGAAAGAGGAGCTCCGCCGAGGCCTGCCACTGGCGCAGCGAGACATAGCCGAGCACGGCCAGGACGGCGGTGGCGGCGATGACCGCCCCGAAGATGAAGAGGCGGGTCCGGTTCACTTCTCCGCGAGCAGCTTCCTGATCAGCGCTTCGGTCTCCTCGTAGGCGCCTTCGCCGATATGCGTGTGGCGGACGACGCCCTTTCTGTCCACCAGGACCAGGGCCGGCCAGTACTGGTTGCCGAAGCGCTTCCAGATAGTGAAGTCGTTGTCCTGGACCACCGGGTAGGCGACCTTGAGCTCCTTCGTCGCCTTGACCACCTTGTCGTACGGCCGCTCCCAGGTGAACTCGGGAGCGTGCACGCCCACGATGGTCAGGCCGTCCTTCTCGTACTTCCCGTGCCAGTCCCGCAACTGCGGGATCACGTTCTTGCAGTTGTATCAGCCGAAGGTCCAGAACTCCACGGCCACCACGCGCCCGCGCAGCCTCTCCATGCTGAGAGGCTCGCTGTTTATCCACGGTCCGCCCGTGATCTCGGGCGCGGGCTGCCCGACCCTCGCCGTGAAGGCCTCCGACCCCGGTGGCGCCGCCAGGAACGCCAGCGCCGAACCGAGCCCCGCCGCCGCCATCCACGTCCCCACCGGCTTCCACGTCCCCAATGGCTTCCACGTCCAAAGTCTCTTCATGGTCATGAGCCTAGAGTCTTCCGGGCCCTCCCGTGTCACGCCCCTGTCAATTCTACCCCCTGGCAGGATGCTCGAGGACCCGCGGGCTTAGAGGTTGGATACCTCCCGGTAACCCCCTATACTGACGGGTGGCGAGAGGGTGGGCATGGGCCCTCCCGGAACCACTGGCGCCATTGGGCAACACCCGAACAGGAAAGGCATTGGATGAGCGATGACAGGAAGTTGGCGATGTTCATGGATTTCGAGAACATCGTCCGAGGAGTGAAGGAAGCGCAGTACAAGCAGTTCGAGATCAAGCTGGTCCTCGAGAGGCTCGTCGAGAAGGGCAAGATCATGGTCAAGCGGGCGTACGCGGACTGGAACCGCTACGCCGAGTACAAGCGTCCCTTCCACGAGCACGCCATCGAGCTGATCGACGTCCCCCAGAGCCGCTACAGCGGCAAGAACTCTGCGGACATCCGCATGGTCGTGGACGCCATGGACCTGGCGTACGCGAAGCAGCACGTGGACAGCTTCGCGCTGGTCTCGGGCGACTCGGACTTCTCGCCGCTGGTCTCCAAGCTGCGGGAGAACGACCGCTACGTGATCGGGCTCGGGGTCAAGTCGTCCTCGTCGGAGCTGCTTGTCGGCAACTGCGACGAGTTCATCTTCTACGAGGACCTGATCCGCGAGTCGAAGAAGACCACGGCGCTGCGCGGGATGCCGGAGAAGAAGATGGAGGCGATGGCGCAGTTGATCGAGGCCATCCAGGCCCTCCAGCGCGAGAACAAGGACACGCTCTGGGGCTCCATGGTCAAGCAGACCATGCAGCGGAAGAACCCCGCCTTCAACGAGTCCTACTACGGCTACTCGACCTTCTCGAAGCTCTTGGAAGAGGCGGCGAAGCAGAAGATCGTGACGCTGGAAAAGGACGCGAAGAGCGGGACCTACATCATCACCTCGGTCGAGGAAGGCAGAGCCGCGTAGCGGGTACGACGGCCCCGGGGGGCCGCGGGCGCCGCCCCCGGCTCAGCCCGGCGGCCGGTTGGTGATGACGACGACCTTGCCGCTGTCGCTGATGAGCGCCGTGACGATCCAGCTCGCGACGCTGACCACGAGAGCGCCCAGCAGGGCCGAGCCGAAGCCCGCCACGTGGAAGCCCTTGACCAGCGAGGCCACCAGCCAGAAGCAGAACCCGTTGAGCACGAACAGGAAGAGCCCGAGCGTCACGAGCGTGATCGGCAGCGTCAGGATGAGCAGGACGGGCCGGACGAAGGCGTTGACGAGCCCCAGGAGCACGGCCGCGGCCAGCGCCGGGACGATTCCGTCCACCTCGATGCCCGGCAGGAGGGACGCGGCGAGCACGATCGCGAGCGCGTTGACCGCCACCCGCAGCAGGAATCCCATCCGCGCCTCCGTCCAGTGAGCTATCGGACCGTGAACGTCCCGGCGTATACTGGCCGAGCCATGCGTCCATACTACTATAGACCGCTGCTGCTGGCGTCCCTGTGCGCGCCGCTGTTCTGGGGCGCGGCCTGCGCGGCCGAGACCGGCGGCGTGACCATCGACCCCGCGCGCGTCCGCGGGCCCGCGGACGCGCCCGTCACCATCGTGGAGTTCGCCGACTACGAGTGACCCTACTGCAAGCGCGCCCAGCAGGTGCTGGGCCAGGTGCTGCAGGAATTCAGAGGCAAGGTGCGCGTCGTCCACAAGGACTTCCCGCTACCCTCCCACGCGGGCGCGCTGCCCGCGGCCGAGGCGGCGCGGTGCGCCGGCGCACAGGGCGTCTTCTGGGAGTACCACGATCTGCTCTATCTCAGCGTGCCTGACTTCTCGCGCGACGACCTCGTGGGCTACGCCGGCCGGCTCGGCATCGACCGCGCCGCCTTCGCCGCCTGCGTCGACACCCGCCGGTTCCGCAGACAGGTGGAAGCCGACGTCGCAGAGGGCAGCGCGATCGGTGTCCGGGGCACGCCCACCTTCGTGGTCAACGGCACGACGCTCGTGGGCGCCCAGCCGATCGAAGCCTTCCGCGAGGCGGTCCGGGAGGCGCTGAAGGAAGCCGGCGCCAGGTAGCCGGGTCGAGGAGAGTTCGCATGACCACGCCTCCAGTCAGCCTGTTCGTCGACAGCGCCAACGTCCCCTGGGTCGAGCGGCGGCCCGGTGTGTTCTGGAAGACCCTCTGGGAGGACGCCGACGGCCGGCACAAGGCCGTGCTCATTCGCTACACTCCCGGCTCCGTCATTGCGCGCCACCGTCACATCGGCGACGAGCAGATCTGGGTGCTCGAAGGCGAGGTCGCGGACGACACGGGCATCTGCACTGCCGGCAACTACGCTCGACGACCGCCGGGCTGCGTGCACACGGTCACGAGCCCGGCCGGCGCCCTGGTCTTCGCGGTGATCTCAGGGCCGACAGAGGCCGTCTAGATTGCTGTCCTCCCCCCTCCCTCACGGAGGTGACCAAGCTGATCCGTTTTCTTTCTGACGTCTATCCGTCGATTCGCCGGTTTTGAAGTCGCCTGGCCTGAACTCGCTCCTCCGTTGCCGGATGATTCCTTCCATCTCGTCAGCCGAAAGCCCCAGGTGCCCCAATATCCAGCGGACGAACTCCATTCCCGCCTCGAACTCAGGCATCACGACTTCTGAGGCGCCGGCGTTCAGGAGCCGCACGAGGTCGTTTGGATAGTGGGCTCTTGCGATGATCTTGAGCGAGGGGCAAATCGCCCGCAGCTCCTTGATGGTGCGCTCAGACGCTGCACTGTCGTAGTGTGTGATAGCCAGGAGCTTCGCCCGGGTGATCCCCGCTGCGTTCAGAATATGCATGTTGCCGGCGTCGCCGAATAGACACGGATGTCCTTCGCTTCTGAGCTCGTCGACCCGGATCGGATTCAGCTCGATGACCACAAAAGGGAGTCCGCGCGCGCGAAGCTGAGCCATAAGCTCATTCCCCACCCGCCCTGCCCCGCAGATCACGATGTGGTTCGCAAGCTGCTCCCCCAGGCTGTGAGAACCTTCTGGAACCGGATGAGGCTCGGTAGGCGCCCGGAGTCGTCGCAGCAGCCACGGCGCGCCGTAACGGAGAAGCAACGGGTTCACGACAATCGACAGGAGCGCGCCACCAAGCAGCAGCCCATATTGATCGATGCCGATGAAGCCACGATCCGCTCCGACCTTCGCCAGCACGAACGACAGCTCACCCACCTGCGCGAGCAGCAGTCCGGTCATGATCGATGACGTTCCGCTGTACCGGAACGCGCGCACGATCAAGGCGGTGACCCCGCCTTTGAGCAGAACGATCACGCCGATGATTGCCAGGACTGTTCCTGGATGGCGCAAGAGCAGGAGCGGATCCACGAGCATCCCGATCGAGACGAAAAAGAGGCCGGCAAAAAGGTCTCGACTCGGAACCAGCTCGGCCAGCACCTGCCGACTGTAGTGGGAACGGCCTACGACCACGCCCGCCAGGTACGCGCCGAGGGCTGTCGAGAGACCGAGCGCCGCGAGGCCGACCGTTGTGCCAACGACCACAAGGACGACAGTGAGTAGAAAGAGCTCACGCGAGCGAAGCCGGGCGACCGCCGCGAACAAGGCAGGAAAGATGAGGCGTGCGACGAAGTAGGCGCCCACGAGCAACGCAAGGGCCTTGGTGAGGCCGATCAGCAGCGACTGCGCAACGGCCTGCTCCGCAGTGGCCCATGCCGGGAGCAGGACCATCATCGCGACCAGACACCAATCCTGGACCAGAGCGATCCCCACGGCAATTTCGCCGTGAGGCGTGTCCATCTGGCCAAGGTCGAGCAGAAGCTTGATGATCACGACGGTGCTCGAGAGGGACAGAATGGCTCCAAAGAACACCTGCTGGACCGGCTGAAATCCCAAGGCCCGTGCAACGACGATTGCGAGCAGTCCGGTGAGTATCACTTGAAGTAATCCGCCGAGAATAGCGATCGACCGGACACGGCGCAAACGGCCCACGGGAAACTCCACCCCCAGCTCGAACATCAGCAGCACGATCCCGATGTCAGCTAACGTGGACACGTGACGAATCTCACTGACCGGCCCCGGTGTGTGGGGGCCGATGAGAATGCCGCCGACCAAATACCCCACGAGCGGCGGTTGCCCCAGTCGCTTTGCCGCGATACCCCCTACGAGGGCCGCGCCAATGGCGAGCACAACGTCTCGAAAGAATAGTAACTCTGGCATTGTCTTGAATCGGCTCGGGAACCCGGGCTAACTCTTGTAAGAGAGCCGTTATGATGGCACGTGAGTCGCTCGATGCGCCCGAGAATCTGCCCACACGGGCGCTGCGTCAAGTGGCGTTCGGCCAGCCGAGCCGTGATATCTCGCTGCCTTCTCCCGTGATGTCGGATATCCGGGCTAGGACCTCACTGCCCGCGGCATCATGCCTCGTTCACGCGCCCCAGGTCGAGCGCATCGGTCAGTGTCTTGAGCAGGCAGAAGAGGCTCGCGCGCACGGTGTCGTCGTACTCGCCGGCCGCCTGCCCTCCCTCGTAGAACACCGAGAGGATGTAGGCCGGCAGGCTCGGATGCTCCCCGTGCGGGAGGGCCTCGAGGAGCCGCGCGGGCGCCGCGCCGTCGTGCTCGCCGAGCCACGCCTGCGTCTCGGCGTAGGCCGCCATGACGCGCTCGTCCGCCAGCAGCGGGAACGGGCGGCCCAGGCTGGCTTCGAGGACCTTGAAGAGGAGGAACGCAAGGCCGAGGGCCGCCTTCTGGACCGCCGGATCGAAGCCGCTCGTGACGGCCTGGGAGAAGGCGGCGGCGTGGGGCTGGAGCTCGAGGAAGGCCTGCGCCTCGCTCGCGATGCGGGCGGGCGCGTACCCGGTCATGTTGCGCCAGACCTCGTCGACCAGCGTCCGATCGATGGCTCGCACCAGGAGGAATCCCCTTGCGGCTCCGTACGGTCTCCGGTAAGGTGAACAGTCGGGATTCTAGCACGCGCGGGCAAGCCGTCCGCGCGCTCTCCACGAATGGGGCGCTGATGATAACCGCAGAGCACTTCTGGCTATCGGTGGGCTTCCTCGGCCAGGCGTTCTTCTCGAGTCGCTTTCTCGTCCAGTGGATCGCCTCCGAGCGCAAGAAGGAGAGCGTGATCCCGGTCTCGTTCTGGTTCTTCTCGATCGGCGGGGGGACCACGCTTCTGATCTACGCTATCTACCGCCAGGACCCGGTGTTCATCCTGGGCCAGGGCGCGGGCCTCCTGGTCTACCTGCGCAACCTCTACCTCATCCGGCGCAAGCAGCGCCGCCTCGCCCAGGCCGGCACCTGACGGCCCGGCTGAAGGAGACCCGATGCATTCGATCAAGTGGGCGGTGCCGCAGGCGCGGGAGATCCTGATGATTCCGGGACCGACGGAAATCCCCTTCCCCGTCATCCAGGCCATGAACCAGCCGCCCGTGATCCAGTACGACCAGACCTTCGACGTGGACGTCCTGGAGCCGATCAACCTGGCGCTCAAGAAGGTGTTCCAGACTGAGCGGGGCGAGGTCATCACCATGCCGGGCTCCGGCAAGACCGCGCTCGAGTCGAGCGCGCTCTCGCTGGTCGAGTCCGACGACCGCGTCCTCGTGATCGTGGCCGGCAGCTTCGGCCTCTTGATGGGCGCGGTCATGGGGCGCATCGGCGCCGAGGTGACGGAGTTCAGCGCGGAGTGGGGCCAGCCGATCGACCTCGCCAAGCTCGAGAAGGAGATCGACCGCGTCAAGCCCAAGATCGTCACGATGGTCCACAACGAGACCTCGACGGGCACCACCTACCCGGCGGCCGAGGTCGGCAAGATCGTCAAGGGCCACGGCGCCCTCTTCCTTCTCGACACCGTCTCCTCGCTCGCGGGCATCGACGTGCGCACCGACGGGTGGGGCGTGGACCTCAACATGACGGGCTCGCAGAAGTGCCTCGCCGCGCCGCTCGGCATGGCGATCGTCGGTGTCACCCCTCCGGCCTGGGAGGCGATGGAGCGCCGGAAGCACAAGGCCTCCTCGTGGGTCTACGATCTCCTGCGCTGGCGGGATGCGTGGATACCGGCCTCGCGCGGCGGGCACGTGCCCGATGGCGGCAGGCGGATGCAGCCCGTCTCCATGCCGACCCACCTGACGCACGCTCTCGGCGCCGCCGTCCGGCTCGTGCTCGAGGAAGGGCTCGAGGCCCGGTTCCGCCGCCACGCCGTGGCCGGTCGGGCCTTCCGCGCGGGCGTCGAGGCCATGCGCCTCGAGATGTTCCCCGACACGTCCGTCCGGTCCGACACCGTGTCCTGCATCAAGACGCCGTCCGGCATCGAGCCGGCGGCCGTCGTCAAGCACATGCGCCAGACCTACGGCATTCTGATCGGCACCGGGCTCGACAAGATGCGCACGACGACGCTGCGCGTCGGCCACATGGGCATCACCGCGAGCCCGCTCTACGTCCTGCCGACGCTCTCGGCCCTGGAGATGACGCTGCGCGAGCTCGGCTACCGGAGCGAGGCCGGGGCGGGCGTGGCCGCGGCGCAGGCCATCTTCGCGGACTCCACCGCGTGATCGTCGTCCCCGACGACTTCCCCTCGGTATTCGAGGGCACCCCGGCCCACGAGCGGGCGAAGAAGCTCGGAGACGTCGCGGTCTTCACCGAGCGCGGCGCCGACGCCGAGCAGGAGCTGATCCGGCGCATCGGCCGCGCCGCGGTCGCCATCAACATCCGCGCCCACGCGCGCTTCAGCGAGGCCGTCTTCGCCGCCTGCCCCGGCCTCAAGATGGTCTCCGTCTGGGGCACGGGCACCGACAACGTGGATCTCAACACGGCCGGCATGCGCGGCGTCACCGTGTGCAACACGCCGGGCGTCAATGCCTTCGCCGTGGCCGAGCACGCGCTGACGCTGATGCTGGCGGTGGCGCGCAAGATCACCACGCTGGATGCCGAGATGCGCAAAGGCAAGTGGCCGCGCGAGCTCCTGACCCAGCTGCTCGGCAAGACGCTCGGCGTCTTCGGCATGGGCACGATCGGCGCCCGCGTGGCGGCGCTCGGCAAGGCCATCGGCATGGACGTGCTGGGCTGGTCGGCGCTCGGCGAGGAGGCGCGAATCCGCGCCGCGGGGGCCGCGCCCGCCTCGAAGGAGGACATCCTGACCCGGGCGGATGTCATCAGCCTGCACGTGCGCCTGAGCCCCGAGACCCGCGGCTTCATCGGCCGGAAGGAGCTCACGCTGATGAAGCCCACGGCCATCCTGGTCAACACGGGGCGCGGCGTGCTCGTGGACCGCGACGCGCTCCTGGCCGCGCTCAAGGAGAAGAGGATCATGGGCGCGGGCCTCGACGTCTTCCACCAGGAGCCGCTGGCGCCGGATGACCCGATCCTTTCGCTGCCGAACGTGGTCTGCTCGCCGCACAATGCCGGGCAGACTCCGGAGGTCATCCGTGACGGCCTCCTCCGGGCCGTCGAGAACGTGGAGCACTTCCTCCGGGGCAAGCCCCGGGACGTGGTCGTCGCCCCGATCCGCTAGGCCGTTTGCCCCGGGAGGAGCCGCATGAAGGGTTCCCGGACAGTCGGTGTCCTGGTAGCTTCCGTCCTTCTCGCCGGCGTCCTCGCCGCCTCCACCCTGCCCTCACCACGCCCCGCCGCCGGACAGAGGCCGGGGCGCATCTACTTCGTGCCCCTCGGGCCGGGAGTGCCCGTGCCGCTCAAGGGGCTGGCCGACCACTTCCGGAGGGACTACAGGCTGAACACCACCGTGCTGCCTGAGCTGCGCCTGAGCGACCCGCGGGTCCGGGACACCGCGCGCTTCCAGCTCATCGCCGAGGAGCTGCTGGGCTACATGGTCAGAAGGCATCCGAAGCTCTCGTGGGAGCCCGGCGCCGTCGTGATCGGCGTCACGGCGCAGGACATGTACGTCAGGGCCTTCGCCGGGAGCTACGCGTTCGAGTATCGCGAGGGCGATCGCTTCGCGGTCCTCTCGACGGCCCGCATGGACCCGAGCTGGCTCGCCGATCCCCCGAATCCGGACCTGCTCCGAAAGCGCCTGCGCAAGGCGGCGACGCGGATGATCGGCTTCCTCTACTACGGCTACCGCGAGAGCCCGGACCGGCGGAGCGTGATGTTTGGACCCGTCCTCTCCATCGACGATCTCGACCGCCTCCGCGAGGACTACTGAGCCCACGCCGCTCCCCGCTTTACCTTCGCAGCCTTACCGGATAGTAATTTCTACACGCCGCTCAGGAAGCGCCTGAAACACTTTCCCCTGTTGTGCCGACGGGGACTTGCCCCCAAGTGGCGAGAACATCGACTCCATTCGCTCCAGGGGGAGGCTGGCATAGGCCATGCACCCCTGGAGGGCAGGAGGTGACGGCCATGAGAATATTCCAGAGCTTCATTCGCACCAGCCTGGCCGGATTGTTCGTGCTGTTGGCCGTGGTCGAGGTCGCCTGGACGCGGGCAACGTCTCCCGCAACACCCTCCGAGAACAGCGCCGGTGACGGGCTTTTCGCACTTGTGTTCCTGATCGGCCTGCTGGCCATTACGGGAATCGCCGTGAAGCTGTACGACATGAAGCGGAAGCGCGAAGACGAGGGCGTCGCACTGCAGGCACGGCTCTCCGACGCCCTGCTCACCGAGCCGTCGCTCGCGCCCCTTCCGATCACGCCCACGGTTCACGTACCGTTTCGGCCGCGCGCACAAGCGGTGATCGCCCTCACGGGCACGGTGCCGACGCCGGCGCAACGCGAAGCCGTTCTGCGGCTCGTGATACGGGAGGCGACGCTCCCGCAAAGCAACTATCGAATCGAAGACCGGCTCTTCGTGGACACGCTGATGTCGCGGCGCGCTGCCTGAGCCACGGCCGGGGAGCCTCCGAGCGTGTCACGTCGTGCCGAGTAGCCAGAGGAGGCATAACCATGGACCAAAGCATTCGAGACGTCATGACTCCAAACCCCTGCGCCATCTCCCCTAGCGCGTCGGTCATGGATGCCGCTCAGATCATGCGGGGGAGCGATATCGGCGACGTGATCGTGCTGGAGGACGATCGGCTCTTCGGGATCCTGACGGACCGCGACATCGTCGTGCGCGCTTTGGCCGCGGGCGCGGACCCCCACACCACGCCCGTGGCTGAGATCTGCAGCCGGGACCTCACGACGATTGAGCCCACGGCCGGCGTCGGGCAGGCGGTACGACTCATGCGTGAGAAGGCCCTCCGCCGACTTCCGGTCGTCGATAAGAACGGCTTCGTGCTGGGCATCGTATCGATCGGCGATGTGGCAGTAAAGCGCGATCGTCACACTGCCCTCGCGGACATCAGCGCGGCGCCACCAAACTCATAAGCGAACCGAAGCGGACTACCGTCGAGGGCAAGTCGACGGACCAGGAGGACCACCCAGGGGAGGAAGTGAGAACGATGAGCATTCAGTCCGTCAATCCCGCGACCGGGGAGGTGCTCCAGACTTTCAGCGCGACATCGCCGGCGGAGCTGGAGCGGATCATGACGCGGGCGTACGCGGCATTAGTCGAGTGGCGGAGCGTGCCGTTCGCGGCGCGGGCCGAGCGGATGCGCGAGGCGGCGCGGCTACTCCGCAAAGACAAGGCCGAGCACGCCCGCACCATGACCCTCGAGATGGGCAAGCCGATCGTCCAGGCCGAGGCGGAGGTGGACAAGTGCGCGTGGGGCTGTGACTACTACGCGGAGCACGCGGAGGACTTCCTCGCCGAGCAGCCGCGCGAGACCGACGCGTCGAGGAGCTACGTCCGCTTCGATCCGCTGGGGCCCGTGCTGGCGGTGATGCCATGGAACTTTCCCTTCTGGCAAGTGTTCCGGTTCGCGGCCCCCGCCCTCATGGCCGGCAATGCCGGGATCCTGAAGCACGCGTCGAACGTGTCGCGCTGCGCGCTGGCCATCGAGGCGATCTTCCGGAACGCGGGCTTCCCGCAGGGGCTCTTTTCCGCCGTGCTCCTCGAGTCGGCGGCGGTCGCTCCCCTCATCGCGGACCCGCGCGTCGTGGCCGTGACGCTCACCGGCAGCGACCGGGCCGGCAGCGCCGTGGCGGGGCAGGCCGGTCGCGAGATCAAGAAGACGGTGCTCGAGCTCGGCGGGAGCGACCCCTTCGTGGTCATGGCGGACGCCGATCTCGCCATGGCGGCGAAGGCGGCGGCGGACGCGCGCCTCGTCAACAGCGGCCAGAGCTGCATCGCCGCCAAACGCTTCATTGTCGTCGAGGCGGTGGCGGACCGGTTCGTGGAGCGATTCGTCGACGAGCTCCGGTCGCGCCGGATGGGGGATCCGTTGTCGCGCGAGACCCAGGTCGGTCCGCAGGCGCGGATCGATCTCAGGGACTCCCTCCACCAGCAGGTGGAGGAGTCCATCAGACTCGGGGCCAGGCGTCTCCTGGGTGGCGAGATTCCGCCCGGCAGAGGCGCCTTCTATCCGCCCACCCTGCTGGCAGGGGTGGACAGGGGCATGCCGGCCTTCGACCAAGAGACGTTCGGACCGGTGGCGGCCGTCATCCGCGCGAAGGACGAGGGCGATGCCGTGCGCCTGGCCAACGACTCGTCGTTCGGGCTGGGCGCATCCGTCTGGACGCAGGACCGCGCCCGCGCGGAGCGGATGGCCGCGCAGATCGAGGCCGGCGCCATCTTCGTCAATGGTGTCGTCAAGTCCGACCCGCGGCTGCCCTTCGGGGGCATCAAGCGCTCCGGCTACGGCCGGGAGCTCTCGGAGTACGGCATTCGCGAGTTCGTCAACATCAAGTCCGTCTGGATCGCCTAGGTCATGCTGAGAGCGGCAATGCGATGAAGGCGTCCGATCTGATCGTCCAGTGTCTCGAGAAGCTCGTGCATCCGGAGCGAAAAGTGGTGGCGGTGAGCGGCGACGGGGGGGTTCTCATGAACTGCCAGGAGCTCGAGACCGCGCGACGGCTCGGCCTCGCGATCGTCAACGTGATCTTCCGCGACGGCGGATACAACCTGATCCAGTGGAAGCAGCAGACTCACCACGGCAGGGAATCGGGCGTGACATTCGGCAACCCGGACTTCGTCGAGCTGGCCCGGGCCTTCGGGGCGAAGGGCTACCGGGTGGAGTCGGCCCGCCAGCTGAGCCCGATTCTGGCGGAAGCGCTCGCCCAGCCCGGCCCGTCGATCATCGACGTGCCCGTCGACTACGGCGAGAATGCCAAGTTGACCGCGCGGCTGGGCCGGCTCGTCTGCCCGATCTAGGCTTCGAAGAGACGACGACGCGATGTTGGCCCACGCCGCTCCCTGACCCGGCGCGTCACGACGCCTCCCACCTGCCTCAACGCGGTGGGATCATGAACGCCCGGGGCCCGCTCCGGGGCCCGCCGATGGCAGCACCACAACTCACAGGAGGTGCGTTATGGCCAAGATCCTGAAGTGCGGTGACGTGATGCCCGGCTGCAGCTTCGTCGCGGAGGGGAAGGACATGGCGGAAGTGATGGCCAAGGGCGCGGAGCACGCGAAGACGGCGCACGGCATGACGTCGATCTCACCGGACGTCGCGGCCAAGGTCCAAGCGGCAGTAAAGGACAAGTAGGCTCCCGCCGCGGGCCCACGGTGCGGCGCGGTCGCGGCCGGGTCGTGGGTCCGCGTGGCGGAGGCCCGAGAGCCGGCGCGCGCTGAACATCCTGGTGGCGGTCGCGCTGGCCGGTTGGCTCGTCGCCGTCGTCGTCATCCACCAGCCGGTCAGGCCCTTGCCTGCGCCCGAGCTCAAGCCGCGCGGCGGGCCGGTCTATCTTGTGCCGCCTGGCGCGCCTGATCCCCCGTCTCTCGACCGCGTGGCGGCGCACCTCGAACAGCGCTACCAGTTGCGCGTCGTGAGACTGGCCGGGCTCTCGCTGGACGAATCCGTGGTGGACAACCGCTGCCGTCAGCTCGTCGCCGAGCCTCTCATCGCGCTCATGCGCCGGCGTTCTCAGGCCTTCTTGTACTGCTCCTGGAGGACCCGTTTCAGCGTCTTGCCGGCGACGGTGCGGGGAAACTCGTCCACGATCAGCACATCGGTGACGCGCTGGAACTTGGCGCCCACCCGCG
>Ga0326597_10001847_pt1 | contig 32721 bp, 24 predicted proteins | sample RVTome_12_FD_203789 | JGI IMG/M metagenome (GOLD analysis project Ga0326597, IMG submission 203789) | Soil microbial communities from uranium-contaminated site in the Upper Colorado River Basin, Wyoming, United States - RVT100D185 | ecosystem: Environmental > Terrestrial > Soil > Contaminated >...
CCTCGCCGCCGAAGGCTCGCGCAGCGTCGGCATGGCCGAGATCGTCAACGCCCTGCACGCGGAGCTGGTGAAGGCGGGGCGGCGCGTCGCCCCGGCCGACCTCGGGGAATACGCGCGCTACCTCCAGCAGCACCGACCGGGACCCTAAGGAGATCTCCATGGCAGTCCGCCTGTTCAACCGCCATACCCACCCGCTGCACGTCGACCTGCGCGGCGGCGACACCCTCGTCCTGCCGCCGCAGGGGACCTCCCCCGCGCTGCTCGAGGAGCTGCTCTACGACAACCCGAACCTGCGCGAGTGGGAAGCCAACGGCTGGCTGGTGCGGCTCCCGGCGCGCTTCGCCGAGACCCAGGCACCGGCCAAGGCCGCCCCTGCGCGCGAGAGCGAAGAGGACACGGAGGAGGAGGACGACGCCGCCGACACCGAGTCCCCGAAACCCCGCCGCCGGCGCACCCGCCGCTAACCCTCACCACGAACCGATCACAGGAGAAAGACGATGGCCGAATATCTGCACCCCGGCGTATACACCGAGGAAAAGTCGAGCGGCGTGAAGCCGATCGAAGGCGCGGGAACCTCCACCGCCGGCTTCATCGGCATCACCGCGAAAGGCGTGCCGAACAAGGCCACCTTCGTCACGAGCTGGGCGCAGTTCGTGCGCCACTTCGGCTACCTGATTCCGGGCAGCTACCTGCCCTACGCGGTGCAGCAGTTCTTCGCCAACGGCGGCAAGCGCTGCTACATCGTGCGCGTCCTCTCCGCGGTTTCTTCCGCCGCCTCCAGCGTGTCGCTCAGCACACGTGAGAGCACCCCGCCTTCGGCGCGCCTGGCGCTCAAGGTGAAGGCCAAGGGCAACGGCGCCTGGGGCGACGCGCTTTCCATCCTGGTGCAGGACGGCTCCAGCAACCCGCAGGCTGAATTCAAGCTGGTGGTGCTGCTCGCGGGCGAGCCGGTGGAGGTATTCGACAATCTCAGCATGGACCCGGCGGCGGACAACTACGTCGAGACCGAGGTCAACAGCGGCTCGGATTACATCCAGGTCGAGGATCTTCACCCGGCGACCGAGCTCGCCAACGGGCAGGCGGTCCACGCCACTGCGTTCTCTAACGCCGCCCTGGCCGCGTCGCCCGGCTTCGTCGCGGGCGACGTAGTCACGATCACGGCGCAAAACGGTCTGACCAACACCGTGGCGCTCGACGCGTTCACCACGCCGGCTGCCGTGGTCGACGGGTTGAACGCGGCGTGGGGGCAGTTCAACGTCACTGCATCGCTCACCACGGCCGCCGACGGCGGAACCGTCGGCAGGCTCAAGGTGCGCCACAACGTCGCCGGCTACGACCAGTATTTCAGCCTGGCCGGAACCGCGACCGCCGGCGCCAAACCGCTCGTCGGCATGGCGGACTTCTTCCAGGGCAAAGGCCCCGCCATCGGCGCGACGGTGAAGAGCGCGGTGGCGGCGAACTTCAACACCAGTGCCGGCGGCACCCTCACCCTGACGGTGAACACCGACGTGGTAACCGTGAACCTCACCGCGGGCCCCTCGGTGGCCATCAGCCAGATCTTCGACGAGCTCAGCAGCGCGTTCGCGCTGACGAGCGCCGGGGGCCTGCTCGCCGTGCGCACCGAAGGCAACCGCATCGTCATCTCCACCACCAACCGGGGCAGCGCCAACAACACGCTGCAGGTCGGCGGCGCGGCGGCGGCGGCGCTCGGCTTCCGGCAGCTCAACGGCGACGCGATCCCGGCCGCCGGCGTTCCCGGCCTGGGGCGCTCGGAGGCGGCGTTCATCCAGAGCGACGACGGCCCGTTCACGATCGAGGAGGGAGCGAATTTCACCCTCACGGTGAATAACGGCGCGCTCGGCGCGCCGGCGACGACGGCCGCGATCAACTTCACCACGGGCACGGATTTCCCGAACCTGCAGAAGGTCACCGCCGCGCAGCTCGCCGCGAAGATCAACTCCACCGTGGCAGGAGCGGTGACCGCGAGCGTGGTCGGCGGCGCGGTGGTCGTGCGCCAGTCGCGCAAGGGGAACTACTACATGCTCACCTTCAACGACGGCCTCAAGAGCCCGAACATCAAGCTCGGCTTCGACGCGCAGGTGCAGCGCGGCTACGCCGACGGCGACGCGGCGTCGCCGTACTTCCGGCCGGCGCAGAACTTCGTCGGCGGCGCGAACGAGCCGGTGCCGCTCACGGGCGGGACCGACGGCAGCCCGGTGTCGAACTTCGACCTCATCGGCACCGCCGACAAGAAGACCGGCCTGCACGCGCTCGACGACGTGCGCGACGTCAACTTCATCGCCATTCCCGGCGCCACCGACCCGGGCGTGATCGGCGACGCGGTCGGCTATTGCAGCATCCGGCAGGACTGCTTCTACATCGCCGACGCGCCGGGCAAGCGCGACAAGCTGACCCCGGTCACCGAGCCGGCGCAGGCATCGGACTTCCTGCGCAACAAGATCAAGAACAAGGCGAGCTACGGCGCGCTCTACTATCCCTGGCTCGAGATCCCCGACCCGGTCGGCGCCGGGCGCAATCCGAGGCGCTTCGTGCCGCCTTCGGGGTTCATCGCCGGCCTCTACGCGCGCACCGACACGCTGCGCGGCGTGTGGAAGGCGCCCGCCGGGACCGAGGCCAACCTGATCGGGCCGATCGGCCTGGAGTACTCGACCACCGACAACGAGCAGGACATCCTCAACCCGATCGGCGTGAACTGCATCCGCGATTTTCCAGCGAGCGGGATCGTGGTGTGGGGCGCGCGCACGCTCGCGACGCAGTCCGATCCGGAGTACCGCTATATCCCCGTCAGGAGGTACACGCTCTATCTCCGCGTCAGCATCTACAACGGAACGCAGTGGGCGGTGTTCGAGCCCAACGACGCGCCGCTGTGGGCCGCGCTGAAGGCCAACATCGAAGATTTCATGATGGGCGAGTTCCGCAAAGGCGCCCTGGCCGGAGCGACTCCCGAGGAGGCGTTCGAGGTCCAGTGCGACGCCGACCTCAACCCGCCCTCGGAAGTGAACGCCGGGCGCGTCAACATGGAGCTGCGTTTCGCCCCGCTGAAGCCGGCCGAGTTCGTGATCATCCGGATCAGCCAGAAGACGCAGCGGCCGCAGGGATGATGAAGTGCCGCCGCGCGCCAGCCAGTTCGATCCCTACCGCACCTTCAAGTTTCGCGTGCGCCTCGACAACGCGGTGATCGCCGGCGTGAGCAAGGTGTCGGCGCTCGGCCGCTCGGTGGCGGCGAACGAGGTAAAGCAGGGCGGCGACATGCTGGCGCCGCGGCAGAACCCCTCCGCGGTCACCTACGACGAGGTCACCTTGGAGCAGGGCTGGAGCGCGGACACCGCTTTCGAGCGCTGGGCCAATTCGGTCGCGAAGCTGCAGGCCGACCCCCAGGTGAAGCGCTTCAAGCGCACCGTGTACATCGATGTCTTCGCCCTCGACGGCAACTCCAACCCCAGCGGCGGCGCCGCCCCGATCGCGAGCTACAAGCTGCACCGCTGCTGGGTTTCGAAATACGTGGCGCTGCCCGACCTCGACGCCGACGCCGGGGGCATCGGCATCCGCACGGTCACCCTGAAGCACGAGGGATGGGAACGAGTCGTCTGAACCTACATACAGGAGCCCGCACATGCCGCCCAGGACGTCGCAGTTCGATCCGTTCCGGAAATTCAAGTTCCGCATCAAGATCGCCAACCAAGTGGTCGCCGCGCTCACCAAGTGCTCGGCGCTCACCGTCAGCGTGGAATCGAAGGAGTTCCGCGCCGGCGACATGGACAGCTTCAAGCAGAAGCTTCCCGGGCTGGTGAGCTTCGAGCCGATCACGCTGGAGCAGGGCGTCACCAACGACAAGACCTTCGAGGCCTGGGCCACCGCGATGGCCAACTACCTCGGCAACAAGGGCGCCGACTCGCAGAAGACGCCGGACGACTTCCGCAAGGAAATCGACATCGAGATCTACAACCTGAACAACCAGAAGGTTAAGGCCTACCGCGTATACCAGTGCTGGGTGTCGAAGTACACCGCGGTGCCCGACCTCGACGCGAGCTCGGGCGACGTGATGATCCAGACGCTGGTGCTGGAGAACGAAGGAATCCAGGTTCTTCAATGACCGCGGCTGAATCCCTGGCCGAGCGGTGCCTGGAGCTCCCCGGCGGCGTGCTCGGCGCGGACGGCCGCTGCCACCGGATGGTGAAGGTGCGCGAGCTGACCGGCGCGGACGAGGAAGTGCTGGCCGAGAGGGCCGCGAGCGGCGCGCGCATGGTCACGCGCTTTCTTGCTCGGGTGATCGTCCAGATCGAAGGGCTGGAGCGCGGCATCGATGAGGACCTGGTGTCCGACATGCTCGTGGGCGACCGCGACTACCTGCTGCTGCGGCTGCGCCAGATGGACCTCGGCGACCACGTGCACCAGGTGATGCGCTGCCCTTCGCCGGCCTGCGGCAAGAAGGTCGACGTCGACTTCCTGGTGAGCGAGATCGAGGTGCGGCGCGTGCCCGAGCTGTCCGCGGCCTACCGCGTGCAGCTCGGCGACGGCGCCGACGCCGTCAATGTGGCCGTGCGCCTTCCGACCGGCCGCGACCAGGAAGCGATGGCGGCGCTCGCGCCGGCCAACCCCGCCGCGGCCAACACGCGCCTGTTCTCGCGCGCCGTCCTCAAGTGGGGCGAGCGCGGGCCGCTCGACGAGGAGGCCGCGCGCGCCCTGCCGCTGAAGCACCGCAGCCAGCTCGCCGCCTTCCTGGAGCGCAGCTCGCCCGGGCCCGACCTCTATCTCGACGTGCAATGCCCGATGTGCGGCGCGGACATGGGCGCGAGCTTCGACCTGCACGGTTTTTTTTTGCCGAGCGCGCGATGAGCCTCGACACGCTCTACCAGGAGCTGCACCTGATCGCGGTGCACTACCACTGGAGCGAGGCTGACATCCTGCGCCTGACCGCCTCCAAGCGCAGGCGCTACCTGGGCCTCATCGAAAACCACGCCGGCGCCGCGCAGGAGTCCGAGCTCGCATGAGCGCCGGCGGCGAAACCTTCGTGCTCGCGCGCCGCGGCCTGCCGCTCGCCGCGCCTTCGCGTCGCTCCGCGCGAGCGCCCTGGTTCGCCTCCTTCGCCTTCCCCCGCCCGCGCGTATCCACGGAGCCCGGCACGGCGGACGAGCCTTTACCGGAGGAATCCGTTTCCTTCAGCGAGGAAGCTCTTGCCGCTCCGGAGGAAGCCCTGCCGGACGAAGCGCTTCCCATCGAAGAACGAATTCGGGGTCAGGATCGTAATCATTTGCCGCGGACGCAAAGAATAATTACGACCCTGCCCCCGAATTCTGTTCGGGCGCTAATACGGGACTCGACGCCGGAACCGTCTCCGACCGCTGGTGCGCCTGAGCGCACGCCAGCCGTCGCGCTGCCTTCGCTCCCGGTCGAGAAGGCGTCGGTGCATCCCGTTCCAGACGAACCTGTAAGACAGACTGCAACGGAAGAACCGCAAGAACCGCAAGAAACGGCCGTCCGTTCCGCCGTGAGGCCCGCACCGCGGCCGGTGCCGAACGTTCCCGTTCCGCATCACCTTTCCGGGAAAAAACCCATTGCCGCAAAGGCGGCCGTGCCGCAGCGGGAGATTTCACAACGCCCCGGCGCGTCATCGTTGCCGCGCGTGCAGCCGCTGCGCGCCGAAGCCCCCACGAGAGAGATTCCAGCACTGGAAGCAAAAGCGCCCGCAGCGCCGCAGGCCGTCTCCATGCCGATGGGCAAGCCGCCGGAACCGCAGCCGCGGGACGTCACAACTCATGCGGCGGCAGCAGCAGCAAGAGTAACTGCACAACGCCTCTCGGAGCTGGGGCGTGTTGCGAGAGCCGCCAGCGCGCCTCTCAGTGCAGCCCTCGGGGCGCCCCGCGGCACGCGGATCGGCACGGTGGAGATCGTCGTCAGAACCCCGCCGCCGCCGCAGGTAGTACCTCGCCCCCCAGCGGCGCCCGCGCCCGCGCAAGCGGTCCGGGAACGGCGGAAAGAGGTGCCGTTCCGCAACCCCTGGGCGTCATCGCGGTGGCGCAGGGGCGATTGACATGACGCTCGCGGCTCAGGTGCAGAGCTATCTCGACTCGCGCGCGGCGCGCGACGCGGCGCGCCAGGCCGAGCGCCTCGAGCGCGACGCCTTCATCCTCGCGCAGTTTCCGCTGCTGAACACGCGCCTCGCCAACCTGGTGAGCGACGCGGTGGGCCTGCATTCGCGCCTCGCGGTGACCGCCGTGCCGATGGTCGAGGCGGTGGTCGGGCGCAGCTTTGCGACGCTCCCCAAGAACGCGGTGCGCGTCGCCGCCTCGCTCGGCGGCGCGGCGCGGACGGTGACTTTCACGCCCAGGCTGGAGTTCCGGGAGCCCGGCCAGTTCGGCGCCGTCGACTGCACGCTCGATTTCAGCTACCGCCCGCGGCGCTCGCGCGCCGACGAGATCGCCGTACGGCTGCTCGCCCACGGGGTGCAAATGACAGGCACGGCGTCCGCGCACCTCATGTTCGAGACCGCCACCGGGCCGGTCGAGCTCGCCCCGGGCCTCATCGAAAGCGCGCTCGCCGCGCTGCTATTGCGATGACCGGCCGCCGGCAGATCGAAGCGGACTTCGCGCGCGAGCTGGAGCAGGCGCTCGGCGAGCACGCCGGCGGGCCGGTCGAGATCGACCGCGTGGTGCTCGACGCGCCCCAGGGGGAGCTGTCGCGGCCGGGCGGGCTGCGCGAGCTGGCGCAGGCCGCGGCGCGCGAGCTGCGCAAGCGGATGTGGAGGGAATAACCGGTGGGCGACTTCACGCTGCGTCCCGACAAGCTGCTCAAGGGCGCTTTCATCGAGTACGGCTTCAGCCTGCCGCCGATCGCGTTCAGCTTCCAGTTCAACCCGGAGACGCTGACGCGCGGCCGCACCGCGAGCTACACGGCCGCGGGCGCGGACGGCGCCGGAGGCGCCGGCTGCCGCGAGGGCTCGGAGGCCCAGCAACGCTCCTGCCTGTCGCAGGTCACCGTGAGCGAGGAGACGATCGGCCTGACGCTCCAGCTCGACGCCACCGACGACCTCAACGACGGCGAGGCGCTGCCGCAGCAGTTCGGCCTGGCGCCGCAGCTCGCGGCGCTCGAGCTGATGATCTATCCGAAGAGCGAGCAGTTCTTCGGCTTCCCGGTGGGAAATCTCATCGGCGGCGAGGACCAGTTCGGCGCCGCGCAGGCGAAGGCGATCCCGATCCTGCTGTTCGTCTGGGGCAGGAAGCGCGTGATGCCGGTGGTGATGACCAGCCTGCAGATCACCGAGCAGGAGTACTTCCCCAGCCTCGACCCCAAGCGCGCCAGCGCCGCGGTGCAGCTCAAGGTGCTGGAGGGCCTCAACCCGCCCTACCTCTATTCGCACGCCTGGCGCATCGCGCTGGGCGCCATGAACCTCGCCAACGTCGCGGAGCTGAAGAATGTTTTTTGACGGCTCGCGGTATCTGCGCGTCGCGGACTGCACGGTGGAGGCGCAGGACGGCACGCGGCACACGCTCAAGGCGACGCGCGAGCCGCCGCCGACCCAGGTCGCGCTCACCTACCAAGTCAAGGAAGGCGACCGGCTCGACCTGCTCGCCTACAAGTTCTACCGTAACCCGCGCAAGTGGTGGCTGATCGCGGACGCGAACCCCGACTGCATGTCGCCCGAAGCGCTGCTCGCGCCCGGGCGGATCCTCAACATCCCCAGGGACCAGGCGGCCTAGGCCATGCCCGCGCTTCCCACCGCTCCCGACCGCCGCTTCTCGTGCGCCGTGCGCGTCAACGGCGAGACGAGCGACAGCCTCTACCAGTGCATCGAGAGCATCGTCGTCGAGGAGGACCTCGAGGCGGGCTCGTCGTTCTCGATCCGCCTCTCCGCCTGCCGCAACGACGACGGCAGCTACCCGTACATCGACGACGACAACCTGCAGGTCTGGAACCGGGTGACGGTGTATGCCTCCTTCCCCGCGCAGACCGAGGTGGTGATCGACGGCTACGTCTCGCACCTCAACATCGCTACCGACCCGGACGCGGCCAGCGCCACCGTGGAGATCCGCGGCGTGGACGCTTCCTACGAGATGAACCTCGAGGACAAGCGCAAGGTGTGGCGCGGCCAGGGCTGCGAGGAGATCGCGACCGCAGTGATCGGCGAGTACCAGCTCCACGCGGTCGTCGCCGAGGCCACGGCCGGCGCGACCCCTCACCCGGTCTCGCAGCGCGGCACCGATCTCGCGTTCCTGCGCGAGCTGGCGCGGCGCAAGGGCTATGAGTTCTTCGTGCAGGGCGGCAACGCGTACTTCCGCCCGGCGCAGCTCACCGGCACGCCGCAGAAGCTGATCGCGGTGAACTTCGGCGCCCAGACCAACTGCACGCGCTTCTCCGTCGAGGCCGACGGCACCGCGCCGACCGAAGCCGAGATCGCCTTCGTCGATCCGATGACCGGCGAGACGCCCGAGCCGGTGGTGATCACCGACTCCGGCCTGCCGGCGCTCGGCTCGCGAGCGCTCTCGGAAATGCGTGGCGCGGCGAGCGTGCCGCAGGCGCGCCTCGTGCCGCGGCGGCTGGGCTGCATGACTCAGGCGCAGGCCGAGGACTACGCCACCGGCGTGCTGCGGCGAAACGCGTGGTGGGTGATGGCCACCGGGCATCTCGACGGGCTGCGCTACGGCCGCGTGCTGCGCTCGCGCAAGCTGGTCAATGTGAAGGGCGTCGGGCCCTCGTACAACGGCACCTACTACGTGCGCAAAGTGCGCCACCAGCTCACCGCGCGCACCTACGACATGGATTTCGAGCTGGTGCGCAACGCCGTCGGCGCGCTGGGCAGCGAGGACTTCAGCGGCGAAGTGCCCGATGCGGGCCCCGCCATCCCCGCCCTTGGGCCCGGCGCCGACACGGACACGGTGCGCGTCGCCGAAGGCGGCGCGCGAGTGATGCCCGCATGACCGACCTTTCCGTTCCCGCCGGCGGCGCCGACCCGCGTATCGAGCGCCTGGAGAACCTCTACTACGGCAAGTACCGCGGCATCGTGACCCACAACGCCGATCCCGAGCAGCTCGGACGTCTCCGGTTGCTCGTGCCCTCGCTCTTCGGCGGCACCTTCGCCGACGGCGCGGCCTCCGACGACAACCTGGTCACCGACTGGGCCTGGCCCTGCCTGCCGGCGGGCGGGGCCGCGAACCAGGGCGAGCTCTACATCCCCGAGGTCGGCGCGAAGGTCTGGGTCGAGTTCGAGGAAGGCAACCTCGACTGCCCGATCTGGGTCGGCACCTTCTGGGCCAAGCCCGGCGGTGAGAGCGAGCTGCCCAAGCCGAACGGCCCCGACGGCGCGGAGCTCGGCGCGGTGCAGGGCTCGGACACCGAGCCGCCGACGCGCAAGATCATCAAGACGAAGAAGGGCCACACCATCCAGATCGAGGACAAGGACGGCGAGGAGCTGATCCTCATCGTGCACAACGTGGACCAGAACAACCGCAACGTGGTGCTGCTCGACGCCGACGGCATCACCCTGACCGACTTCACCGAGAACCAGATCGCGATGAGCGGCAGCGAGTTCAAGCTGACCTCCAAGGTGGCGTTCACCATCGACGCGTCGGGCCAGGCGGTCGAGATCAAGGCGAGCACGGTGGATTTCACCAAGGCGTGACGGAGACGCGAATGGGAACCCTGATCGTGGTGGACGGAGACAAGGTGGAAGGCACCGACAAACACAACATTTCCGGCAGCGGCACCGACCCGTCCATCCCGGGACCGAACACCTTCTCGGGCATCGCCGACTTCGACTACAAGGGCTCGATGACCGACGAGCTGAGCGACTTCGTGAGCATCGGAGGCAAGGCGCTCGCGCTGGTGAGCAGCAAGAGCAGCCTGGATCCGGGCGAGGACAGCGCGGGCGGCCACTCGGCCACCTCGGCCAAGAGCATCGTGGCGATCCCGCCGCCGACCATCACGCCGGGAACGGAGACGGCGACCTCCATCACCGACTCCATCGGCGAGGGCACGCCGAGCGCCGGGATGGGCAGCACGTTCGTGAAAGCCGGCGGCACCGCCGTCCTGCTGGACGGCGACAGCATCGACACCTGCGACGGCCTGATGATCCCGATGAACTCGAGCGTCACCGCCTCGGAGCAGGACTTCGTGAGCTGCTCGGCCTAGAGCGCATGGACGAGAGCTACCTCGCGTTCCCCTTCGGCATTGCCGGCGACGGCGCGGTGGCGCGCGCCGACCGCGACCAGACGATCCGCGCGCGCATCGAGCAGGTGCTGTTCACCTCCACTCGGGAGCGCGTGATGCTGCCCGAGTTCGGCTGCGGCGCGCGCGACCTCGTGTTCCAGGCGAACGGGGAAGCGCTCGCCGCCGCCACCGAGTTCACCGTGGCACGCGCGCTGCAGACCCACCTCGGAGCCGAGGTGATGATCAACTCGGTCGACATCCGGCACGACGGCGAGAAGCTGCTGATCGAGGTGGCCTACACCAAGTCGCGCGACCTCGGCCGCGAGCGCGTGATGTTCCAGATGCTGCCGTTCGCCGGAGACAACCGTGGCTGACCTGGTTCTGTCCCGCGCCTGCGGCGCCGCCGACTGCGGCCGCGCCGCGCTCGACGAGGCCGCGCCGGCGCCGCGCGAGCTGCGCGCGCTCGACCTGATGGCGAAGGACTACGACAGCCTGCTGCGCCTCATGCTCGACGCCCTGCCCTCGGTCGCGCCGCAGTGGGGCGACCGCGCCGAGGCGGACCTGGGCATGGCGCTGCTCGAGCTTTTCGCCTACGCCGGCGACCAGCTCAGCTACGCGCAGGACCGCATCGCGCTCGAGGGCTTCCTGCGCACCGCCACGCAGTTCGAGTCGGTGCGCCGGCTGCTGCGCCTGGTCGATTACACGCCCTACCCGGGCCACGCGGCGAGCACCTGGCTGGTGGTCGACTCGAACGCGCCGGCGCCGTTTCTCCTGCCCGCGGGGTTCGCCGTCAGCACGAAAGCGCCGGCAACGGTGTTCGAGACGACACAGGATTGCATCATCCATCCGGCAGCCTCGGGCTACAGGCTGGCGGCCGCGGCGCCTGCCGGCAATCCGCGCGAGGCGGTGCTCGCGAGCATCGATACCGCGATGCTCGTCCCGGCCACGCGGCTGCTCTTCGCTAGCGGCAGGCTGCGCGAATGGGCCGAGGTGGAGAGCGCCGCCGTCGCCGGCGCGACGACCACGCTCACGCTGAAGCAGCCGCTCGCGAACCGCTATCCGGTCTCGGCCGAGCCCACGGTGCGCGGCAACGCGGTGCACGCGACGAACGGCGCACGACAGCAGCGCGAGGAGCGCGGCACCGGGCTGCCGAACCAGGCGTTCGAGCTGGAGCTCGCTCCTCTTACCTACGTATTCGATGGCGAAAAACCGAAAAGCACGCTGGAGGTGACCGTCGCCGGCGAGCGCTGGACCGAGGTCGAGGACTTCGTGGGGAGCGCGCCCTCGGATACGCATTTCTGCGCGGTGCGCGACAACACCGGCTACGTCAGCGTTCGCTTCGGCGACGGGCAGGCGGGACGCATGCCGCGCCCGGGCGAGGCCATCCGCATCCGCTATCGCGTCGGCATCGGCGAGGCCGGGCGCGTGGCCGCCGACAGCCTCACGCAGTTCACCGATCGCGACGCTCGGGTGCGCGCCGTCACCAACCCGTTCGCCGCCGCCGACCCCGGCGAGCCGCAGAGCCTCGCGCAGGCGCGCCTGCTCGGGCCGCGGCGCCTCGAGCAGCAGGAGCGCGCCGTGGTCGAGAGCGACTACGAAGCGCTCGCCGCCGGCGGCGTGCAGCTCGCCGGCGCTCGCGTCGTGCCGGTCCAGGCCAAGGCACGTTTCCGCTGGACCGGGAGCTGGACCACGGTGTTCGTGTCGCTCGACCTGCCCGGCCGCGTGCCGCTCGCGCAGACGCCGGGCCTGCGCGCCGCGTTCGAGTCGCTGCTCTCGGAGAAGAAGCTCGCGGGCTGCGACGTGAGGGTGGAGGACGCGCGCTACGCCCCGCTGCATGTCGGCCTGAAAGTGGACGTGGCGCCGGGGTACTTCGCGCGCGATGTGCGCACGGCGGTCGAGGCCGCTCTGGTCGGCGCGCCGGGCAGGCGCACGCTGCCCTTCTTCGGCCCCGGCCGCTTCCGCTTCGGGCAACCGGTCTATCTCTCGGACCTGTATGCGACGGTAGCCGCCGTCCCCGGCGTGCTCGCGGTGTCGGTCACGCGCTTCAAGCGCTTCGGCGGGCGCTATCCCGACAGCGAAGCGCAGGGCTTCATCCCGGTGGGCCAGCTCGAGGTGGCGCGCTGCGACAACGACGCGTCGCACCCGGAGAACGGGCTCGCGTACGTGCGCACCTGCGGCGGCCGGGAGGGCTGATGGCGCGCATCGCGTACGCCGGCGAGGACTTCCATGACGTGCGCCAGCGCCTCCTCGCGCGCATGGCCGAGGCGTTCCCGCAGTGGAATCCCGAGCTCGCCGCCAACTCCTCGCAGCCGGATTTCGGCGTGGTGTTCGTCGAGCTGTTCTCGCGCATGGCCGCGGTTCTCGACGCGTACACCGACGCCCGCGCGAACGAGGCGTACCTGGGCACCGCGATGCTGCCGCGCTCGCTGATCGACCTCGCGCAGCTCATCGACTATCGCCTGGCGCCCGGGGCGAGCGCGAGCGCGATGCAGGTGTTCTTCGCCAAGGAGGGAAAGAGCGGCGCCGTGCCTGCCGGCTACAAGGTGCAGGCGGGCGCCGCGGTGTTCGAGACCGCGGCGGCGCTCGAAGTCTCCCCGGCGCGCAACCGGCTGCGCCTGCACGGCTGGGACCGCTCCGAGCGCAAGCTGCAGCCAGCCGACCAGACCAGCGCGCGGCTGGAGCGCTCCTACCTCGCGCTCAAGGCCGACAAGCCGGTGGTGCTCGACGACGGCGTGACCCGCATCGCCCTGCCGCTGGCGAGCGTCACGCAGAACCAGGGCCGGACCGAGCTGCACTGGGTGCGCGACGTGCAGATCCCCGGTAACTTCTTCGACATCGCCGACCTGACCGTGCGCGCGAGCCCGAAGCAGTCGATGCGCCTCGCCGCCGCGGCGCGCGCCGACCTCCTGCCGGTCGGCACCACCGTGCTGCCGGTGGCCAACGCGGGAGCCTTCACCCAGAACGACATCGTCATGGTCGCCACCGACAGCATCGTGATGGGCGCGAAGGTCGTCGACGTCGACACGGCCGCCGGCCGGATCGCGCTGAGCCGCGGGCTCACCGCGGCGCTGCGCCGCTCCGGGACCCGGATCTACAAGGCGACCCTGGCCGGAAGCACGACCCAGGAATTCACCCCCAGCGCCCAGCTCATCGCGTCCGGCGCCTATTCGCAGGTGCCCGGACCGGTCCCGGCCGTGGGACAGTACATCCTCGTTTCGCACGCGGGCGGCGTCGAGGTCCGCCTCGTCACCTCCACGGGGACGGTCGGCTTCGGCTTCTCGCAGCCTCTCGGGGCCGTGTCGCGCCTCGGCAGCTCCGCCGTCGAGATCTACGTGGTCTCGACCATGGACACGACGAAGCCGCCGGTCGCGGTTGCGCCGCTCAGGCTGGAGGAACTGCCCGGCGTGTACATCATCGCGGGGCGCACGATGCTCGACCTCGACCGCACCTACGAGGAGCTGCTGCCCGGCGTCGCGGTCGCCGCCACCGACGGGGAGCTCCGGAGCGCCGCGACCGTCTACGCCGTGGAGACCATCGACGCGAAGACGCGGCTCACGCTCGACGGCGAGCTGCCGCGCAGGATGCAGGTCGGCCGGCTCGCGGTGCACGGCCCCTACAAGATCGCCGCGCGCATCGAGGGCTATGACCGCTCCGAGCGCACGCTCGCCGCCGGCGCCACCCAGCTCGAGATCGCCGGCACGGGGACGGGCCTTGCGCCCGGCGCATACCTCGTCGTGGAAGGCGGCGGCAAGGCCGAGGCGGCGCGCGTGACCCTGGTCGCCGAGAGCTTCGGCAATACCCTGGTCTCGCTCGCGCGCGCACTCGAGGAGGCCTACCCGCTCGCCGACACCGTGGTCTACGGCAACGCGGTGCCGGTCACGCACGGCGCCGGCGCGCCGGAGGAAGTGCTCGGCAGCGGCGACCCGTCGCAGGGCGCGCAGCGCTTCATGCTGCGGCGCTCTCCGCTCGCCTTCGTTCCCGACCCGACGGCCGAGGGCGGCGTGCGCGCGGCGCTCGAAGTCTTCGTCGGCGACGAGCGCTGGACCGAGGTGCGCACGCTCGCCGCGAGCAGCGGCGCCGACAGCCACTACATGCTCGAGATCGACGAGAAGGAGCGCGCCTTCGTCCAGTTCGGCGACGGCGTGTTCGGCGCGCAGCCGGGGAGCGGACGCAACAACATCCGCGCCCGCTACCGCGTCGGCCACGGCCTCGCCGGCAACGTCGACGCCGGCAGCATCGCGCAGATGCCGCAGGCGCTGCCTTTCCTGCAGTCGACGTTCAACTGCGCCGCCGGCGGCGGCGCCGAGCGGGAAACGCCCGCCAGCGTGCGCCGCTCCGCCGCGCACCGCGTGCGCACCCTGGGCCGCGCGGTCTCGCTCGCGGACTACGCCGACCTCGCGCTCACTTTCGGCGGCGTCGCCAAGGCGCGCGCCGACTGGGCCTGGGAAGGCGGGCGGCGCGGCATCCTGCTCACGCTCGCCGCGGCGGGCGGCGCCGCCCCGAGCGTCGAGCTGAAGGACGCGATCTACGCCTTCTTCGCCGGGCGCAGTCCCGACGCCGGCCGGCTGCGCATCCGCGACTACCGCGCCATCCCCGTGCGCCTGGCGCTCGATGTCACCGTGCGCCCCAACTTCGTGCAGGCCGACGTGCTGCGCCGGCTGTGGCAGGCGCTCGGGGCGGAAACCGTCGACGGCTATTTCCACTTCGACCGGCGCGAGCTGGGCGAGGACCTCTTCCTGAGCTCGGTCTACCGCCTGGTGGAGGAAACGCGCGGCGTGCAGCACGCGCTCGCCACCGAGTTCCGGCTCGAGGCAGACAATGCGCTCACCGCCGCCGACCGCCTGCCCCCGCCCGCGGACCGCATCGCGATTGCGCCCGACGCGCTCGCCGTCGGCGGCCATCCGACCGACCCGGCGAAAGGCCGCCTCAGCCTGCGGCTCTCCGGAGGCATCGCGTGAACGCCCTCTACAAGCTCCTGCCCGCGGTCTACCGCGGGCGCGACAGCAAAGGCGAGCTGGAACGCTTTGTCGCGCTCTTTGCCGACGAGCTGTGGCGCATGCGCGCGCGCCTCGACCAGCAGTGGCGCGACCAGTACATCGATTCCTGCCAGGACTGGGTCATTCCGTACCTCGCCGAGATGGTGGGCACCCAGGTGCTGTTCGGCGACGCCGCGCGCAACCGCATCGACGTGCAGAACACCATCCGCTGGCGCCGGCGCAAGGGAACGCTGGCGGGCCTGGGCGCGCTCGCCGCCGGCATCGGCGGCAGCGGCGCGCTCGCCGCGGAGATGCTCGAGCGCACCGCGTGGATGCAGAACCTCGTGCACGTGAAGCGCGGCGCGCTGTTCGCGCCGGACCTGCGCGACGGCGATGCCCTCGCCGCCCTGAACACGCCGTTCTCGCGCGGGCGCGCGCTCGTCGACCTGCGGCCTGGCAGCCAGCGCGCCGGCTGGTACGGCCCGCGCAAGCTCGGCGTCTTCGAGTGGGCGCTCCTGTCCTATCCGGTGCGCCATGCCGTTCCCGCGGCTCTCGGCGGCGGCCGCTTCCAGTTCGCCCCGCTCGGCGGCGATACCCCGCTCTACTCCGGCGGCGACAAGCAGGCGACCTGCGCGACGGCGTCCGCCGCGGGCGCGGACATCTGCCACGCCCATGCGGACCACGTGCCGATCCGAACGCGCGATGCAAGATCGCATCCGGGCGCCTACGTCGGCACGCCGATAGGCTTCTCGATCCACGAGGACGGCATCCCGCTGGTCTCCGCGCTGCCTTCGGCGAGCGCACCGTCGATCGCGCCGGCCCTGGACTTTGCCGAGCTCGCGCGCAGCGGCGGCCTCGTCGCCGCCGACCCCGCGCTCTTCACAGCGCCGAAGCGATTCACCGTCGAAGCGGTGCGCCTCGGCGCCGTGCTGCAGACCATCGACGGCGCGGTCTCGCCGATGGCTTACTCCGGCGGTGTCGCCTGGGCCGCGCAGCTCCAGCTGCGCAACGCCCACGGCACGCTCTCGCTCAACGGCGTCACGCCGCTCTTCGGATACACCGCCGGGGTCGCGCCCTACGAGCCGAACCGCGGCGAGTTCCACCATCCCGCTCTTCTGCTCAGGATCACCAACACCGCGGCGGCCGCCGGAACCTTCCCCGAATCCGAAGTGATCGTGCGCAGTGCCACGGGCGTCTCCCTCCAGGTATTTCTTCCAGCGATCACATCTGTGGGTGCGGGGGCGCAGATCTATTTCTACATCTCAAGTGATGGAAGCAGCTACTTCGCGCGCGCGGACCGTTCAATCGGAATTCCTGATCGAAACCCCGACGCGAGCCTCTTCGGCGCGTTCACGGCAGCGCAGCTCGCGCGCGCTGCGGAAGGGCAGCTGCGGCTGCGGCCCGGCCATCCCGCGGCGCCGAACCGCTTCCGCCGCGCGGTGCTGCGCTCGCTTTGCTGCTGGGACAAGCCGTTCGCGCCGCCGCTCGCGAGCGGCGAAGTGGCGATCGACCCGGAGCGCGGCCGCTTCGCGTTTCCCACCGGCGAGGCGCCGGCCGGCAAGCTGAGCGTGAGCTTCCGCTACGCGCTCACGGGCGAGGTCGGCGCGGGCCCTTACGCCCGCCCGGAGCTCGCCGCGGCGACGCTCACCGTCGCGCAGACGCGCAACGCCGACCACGCCACGCTTCAGGCGGCGATTGACGCCGCGCCCGACGGCGCCGAAGCCGTGGTGGTCCTCCGCATCCTCGATTCGGCGACCTACAACGAAGTGCTCACGGTCGACGGCCGCAACTTCCCCGGCGGCCTGGAGCTGCAGGCCGCGGACCAGGAGATGCCGGTGGTGGTGAAAGCCGGCGCCGGCGCGAACCTGCTCAGGGTGCAGAACAGCACGATCGGCGAGCTGCGCCTCGACGGCCTAGTCCTCGCGGGCGGCAACATCGCCGTCAGCGGCAACGTCGGCACGATGCTCGTGCGCCATTGCTCGGCGGCACCGGCGAGCGTCGCGCTCTCGATCCTCGGCACCAACCCGAGCCTGCGCGTGCTCGACAGCATCTGCGGGCCGATCACGCTCGCCGCGCCCGAGGGCAGCGTCGAGATCGCCGACAGCGTCGTGCAGCAGCTCACCTTCGTCAACGGCGTCGGCAAGCTCGAGCGCTGCACCGTCCTCGGCGATGTCGCCTTGCATTCCGTTTTTCTTTCGAATGTATTGGTGCACGGAAATCTCTTGCTGGCCGATCACGAGGCGGGCTGCCTGCGCTTCTCGCGCGTGCCCACGGCGCTCGCGGGGAACGGCTTCCGCTGCACCGACGCCGTGCCGATCTTCGTCTCGCTGGATTTCGGCGACCCCGGCTATTGCCACCTGCACCCGAACACAGCAGCGGCGCTGCGCAGCGGCGGCGAGGAAGGCGGCGAGATCGGCGCCTTCCACCGCGCCGGCCTGCCGTGGCGCACGCAGAACGTGGGCGTGCGCCTCGCCGAGTACGTGCCCGCGGGCCTCGAGGCCGTCCAGATCCGCGTCCTGCCACGCTTGCGCTTCCTTGGGAATCGACCGCTATGAGAACCGACGTCTCCAGACTGTCCTTCGACGAGGGCAACCACTTCCTCGCGGTGTTCCAGCAGATGGGCCGGCTGCCGCTCGACGCCGACTTCAACGAGCAGAACGAGATCATGCTGCGGCTGGTGCAGCGTCTGGCGGGCGACGCGGTGCACACCGGCAGCCCGAACGAGGGCTTCCGGATCGACACGCGCGTGCTGCTCGACCGGCTGGACTCGCGCCGCGGCTGGCGCGCCGTGCCGTCCACGGCCAGCGTGTTCGTCGACTACTTCGACTACCGCGTCGGCGACGGCAGCCTGGCGGTGAAAGGCGCGACCGCGATTTCCCGCACGCTCGAGCGCCCGATGGATCTGGCGGACATCCGCGAGGCGCTCATTGCGGTGAAGGGAGGCTTCGCCGCCTCCAGGCTGGTCCTCACCCTGACCGACAGCGCCGGCGCTTCGCACGCCTTCACGATGAGCGAGGGCACGCCGGAGAGCGGCTGGCGCATGTTCCGCGCCGTGCCCGGGACGCCGCCGGCGGGATTCAGGCTCGGCGAGATCGCGCGGTATGCCTTCACCGGCCTGGACCCGGACCAGCGCTACGCCTTCGACTTCCTGAAGGCGGATCTGCCGGTGCGCGTGACGCTCACGCGCAACGAGCTGCCCGGCACTTGGAGCGCGGCGCCCGCCGGGGCAGCGCTCTCGCTGGACGACGACTCGCGGATCTGGAATGCGCTCGCGCTCAAGGTCACCGGCGCGACCGAGCTGACCTATACGCTCCCCTCGCCGGTCGATCTGCGCCGCAAGCGGACGCTTCGCATCGCGCTGAAGCGCATGCCCACCACCGCGCCGTACGCGCTCGACCTCATCGACAGCGCGGCGACGCCGCAGTCGGTCACGCTGACCCCCGCCGGCGCATCCACGGTGAACGGCTGGGAGATCGTCAGCTTCGTCCTGCCGGAGCTAGGCAGCACCATCGGCTGGGGCTCGGTCGCACGGCTGAGATTCAGGACCCTTGAGTTGAACAGGACCTACTTGATCGGCCCGGTGCAGGTGGAGGCGGACCCTGCTGCCGACCTCGTCGTCATGGGCGGCGACGGCACCGCCGAGGGCGCCGGCCGCTTCTACGGCGACGGCGTCAGCGCGACCAAGGAGCGCCACGAGACCTACACCACCCAGCGCGATCTGCCGGAGCCGGATCTCGCCGCGCTCAATCCGGTGCCCGCGGGCCAGGTGCGCATCGACTGGGCGTACCTCGACCTGTGGGAGCGGCCGGTCACGTACATCGAGAAGCCGGCGCTGCGGGAGCCCGCGCTCGAGGGCCTCGACACCGGAACGCGCACCCAGCTCATCGCGCAGGTGCGCCTGCTCGCCGGGCAGCCTGTTGGCGACACGGGCGAGCCGCAGCCGCCGGCCGCGGCGTTCGCCACGCTGCCGCGCTGGGGCAAGGGCACGCTGACCACCAAGGACACGCCGGCCGCCCTGCTCGATCCCTGTGCCGATCCCTGCGAGCCCGCAGTGGGCGGGCCTTACCTCGGCGAGGAGAACCGCCTCTTCCGCGTCGAGATCCACAAGGCGGGCGACATCGGCCTGGCCGGCGCCGCAGGCACCGCGGTCTTCAAGTGGTCGCGCGACAACGGCGCAGTGGCCTCGGCGCTCATCGCCGAAGCCGCCGCCGGCGCCACCTCTGCGCAGGTCGAGAAGCCCGAGCTCTTCGTGATCGGCGACCTGATCGAGATCTCCGACGACCTCGTCGAGCTCGCGACCGGGCCGGCCGAGGACCCGGCCACGCATCGCAAGCACACGCGCGGCGAGATTCGCCGCATCGAGACCATCAACCTGCAGGCGCGGCGCATCTCCTGGGAACGCCCGGGCACGGCGAGCGACCTGCATGCGCCGCTGACGCGCGCCATGCGCCTCGTCTACCACGCCAAGGTCACGAAGTGGGACGGCGTGCAGGCCGTGGTCTCCGGCGACATCGCGCTCGCCGACGGGGTGACGGTGGATTTCGGCGGCCGCGACTTCATCGCCGGCGACTACTGGCTGTTCACCACGCGCACCATCGACCGCAGCGTCGAGCGGCTGATCGAAGCGCCGCCGCGCGGGGTGCGCCACTCGTATTATCTGCTCGCCGCGGTGCGGCGGAGCCGGGGCGCCACCGGGCCCGAGAGCGTCATCGTGGAAGACCTGCGGCCGCGCTTCGCGCCGCTGCCGAAGCTGGACGCGAGCCGCATCGGCTTCGACACCGGCTTCTGCGCCACCGACACCCCCGCGATCAACTGGGGCGGCGTGCAGACGGTGCAGCAGGCGATCGAGGCGATCTGCCGCGCCGACCTGAACGCCGACCTGCGCCTGCATCACCGGATGCTGCACGGCTTCGGCGTGGTGTGCGGCCTGAAGATGCGCTGCCTGATGAGCGACCGCACGCAGGCGGTGCTGGGCGGCGGCTATGCCATCGACTGCGAGGGCTACACCATCCACGTGGATGGCGAGCGGGTGCTGCCGGTGGTGCAGCAGGCCGCCGACCAAGGGCTGATCCCCAGCGGCGACGGCGAAGTGGCCCTGGTGCTCGAGCGTGGCGGCACCGTCTCGATCGAGCCCTACGTGCCGCAGAACTTCATGGAGAGCGTGCTGGAGGGCACGCTCATCAAGGACTTCATCGACGACTGTTTCCTCGACCTGTTCAACCTCGTGCGGCAGCAGCTTTTCCCGCCGGGCTTCAGCTCGCTGCCGCCGGTGCGGGTGCCGGTCCGGCGCCTGGTGTCGCTGCTCAACCTGTTCGCGGCGTGGATCAACCCGTCGAGCGGACCTTACGTGTTCATCTCGAAGACCGAGCACGATCTGCTCGCCGCCTTGTACCAGACCCTGCGCGACGAGCTGCAGAGCGAGACCACGTTCTGCGGCCTGTTCGACGACCTGCGGCCGTATCCGCCCTATCCATACGCCGAGCCGGTGGGCATCGAGACCGTCTTCGGCATGGGCACGCACAAGCGCATGAAGCTCTCGCCCGACGGCAGCCGCGCCTACGCCTACGGCCAGCACAACGACATCCACGTGTTCGACCTGGTCACGAAAGAGATGGTCGAGGTGCTGACCTTCCCCGGCGGCAGCAACGTCATGATCCAGGACCTGGCCATCGAGCCGGTCAGCGGCAACGAGATCCATGTCGTGGCCACGGTGGAGCACACCGGTCCGCCGGCGGGCCTGGACTCGATCTTCGTCACCCTCACTTTCGCGGCGGGAGCCCATACCTGGGGTCCGACGACCGTGGTGTGCGACGTACGCTTCACGCGGCTCGCCACCCATTCCGCGCGCCCGGGCGTGCTGTACGCGACGGGCCGCAGCACGGACGTCCTGCGCCGCGGCCTGTACACGCTGACGCCGGGCTCGATCCCGCCGACCCCGATGCCTGCGCTGAACTTCAACGTCGCCGGGCCGTTCGCGATCGACGCCGTCGGCGACCGCGCCTATGTCGCCGCCAACGGGCCGAGCAACGCGGGAGCCGACACCGACGCTTTCGACCGGCTGCGCTACGTCGCTCTCAACCCGGTGGCGCACGAGACCTACAGCACGACGGTCACCGGCAACGCGGACGACGACGACCTGTGCTTCTTCAACGACGTGCCCAACCACGTCGACCAGCTCTATATCACGGGCGTCGCGGGGACCGACCCGTTGAAGAAGCTGCACGCCTTCCATCCGTCGAGCGGAGCGCTCAGCAATTCGTTCTTGGTCGACGGCGACAAGCCGTACCGCCTGCTCGCGCTGCAGAACCGCAAGGAGCTCTGGGTGGCGTGTGCAGACGACTGCAAGATCCTCGTGTTCCAGTTCGCCGCGGGCGCCTTCCGCACCGACTTCCGCGTGCCGGGGCAGATCTTCCCGATCGCGCTCGGCGCCAACCCCGGCGAGACGCAGGTGGCGGTGCTGAACCTGTTCGGCAACACCATCAACTTGGTGGACGTGGCCCAAGTGACCGCGGCCACCGCCCCGCCCAGCTATACCAGCGACACCGCCAACACGCTGCCGCAGTACCACGCCGACGCCATGGGGGCGTTCGCGGACATGCTGGGCGTGCTCGCGCAATACATCAAGGACTGCTTCTGCGACAAGTTCCTGGTGGAGTGTCCCACCTGCGATCCGAACACGGACCGCATCTACCTCGGCAGCATCGAGATCAAGGCGCGCCGCGTGCACAACATCTGTAACTTCACCCGGCGCCACTATGCCAAGTCGTTCCGCACCTGGAACTACTGGCTCTCGACGGTGCCGATCCTGCCGCTCATCAAGCGCGCGTTCGCGCTCTTCGCCTGCAAGGTGCTGTGATGCCCCCGACCAACTACCGCATCGACGGCCGCGTGATCGAGCGCGCGAGCCGCGCGGGCGTTCCCAACCTCACGGTCGAGGCCTGGGACCGCGACACGCGTTTCCACGACATGCTCGGCTCGGCCGTCACCCGCGCCGACGGCTCATTCTCGCTCGCCTTCGACAGCGAATATTTCGGCGACTACGGCGGCGACCGTGCCCCGGACGTGTTCTTCAAGATCCTGCGCGACGGCAAGCTGGTGAAGAGCACTCTCAACGAGCCGCTCATGAACCTCGCCGCCGGGGTCACGCAGGTGACGCTGGAGATCGGAGAGGGGGCCGTAATGCCGGCCCCGGGCCGCGACCGCATCCGCTCGCAGCACGTGCTGAAGGTGGCGAACTTCATTCATCAGTCCGACTTCAAGGGCGTGGTCAAAGAGCAGCGCGACAAGGCCTCGATGCTGGGCCGCTTCCTGGCCGCGGCGGGCGGCAGCGCCCTCGCCGCCTTCGACCTCGAGCCGCTGCGCCCCGGCGGCGTGCAGACCGCGCAGGTGGTGGGCCAGGACACCGTTTCCGCGATGGCCAACCTGGCGGCCAGGCAGGTGCAGGTGTCCGAGGTGAAGACTTTCGATCCGAAGAGCGACGCCAATTCGGTGCGCGCGCTGGCCGACTTCCCTATGCGCGTGAAGCCCGGCGACCAGGTCACGCTTTACGAGGAGCAGGGCACCGTGCGCTACTACTCCGTCGTCAAGCAGGTGGCGCCGGCGAGCGTCGACGCCGAGACCGTCGCGCGCCTGGACCGCGAGGTGAAGGACCTCAAGGGCGACGAGATGGCGCGGCTCAAGGCCGAGCTCGCGCAAGTGCGGCAGAGCGCGGCCGACAAGGACGCGCAGATCGAGAAGCTGCAGAGCGACCTGGAGAAGACCCAGGCCGAGCAGCTCGAGCTGGGCAAGCGCTTCCCGGCGGAGAAGCTCGCCGCGCTCGAGCGCCAGGTGCAGCAGCTGAACGAGCGGGTGGTGCGCACCACGCCGGCCCCGCAGCCGCCGCCGGTCTCGCCGGTGATCAGAACGGCGGCGCCCACAACCAGGACGCCCAAGCCCAAGCGCAAGCCGCGCTGACGCCCCGTGCCCCTCGCCCTCACGCGCGCAATCCGCTTCGCCCCGGGCGCGGTGCTGCGCTTCACGCCGGCGCTCGACGCGCGGCTGCTCGAAGGCCTGCGCAGCCTGCGGCCGCAGGTGGCCGATCTCGTCGCCACGGCCGGCGACGCGCCCATCACCATCGAGTCGCTGGACGAACGCTCCTGCGGGCTGCGCGTCGCCCACTTCCAGCTCGCCCTGGTTGCCGATCTCGCCGAAGGCTATGCATTGCAGGTCAGCTGGACCGACCCTTCAAGCCTTCAAAGCAGGAAATTCCGGGTGGAAGGCGTTGCGGTCATGCTAGGCAGCGCAAGCGACGTGTTCTTCGCGCAGCGCCTGGACGGGCAGAACCGGATGCTGCTCAAGCTCAGCTACGAGGCCGGCGGGGCGCGGCTCTACGGTTTCCCCGCCGCCTTCGCCGAGCGCGTCCCGGCCGCGGTGCGGGCATTCCTTCCCTCGCAGCTCGTGCTGGGCAACCTGCAGAGCTGCGCGTAGGACCGCGCCATGGCGGCAGCCGCGTCCACGGGCAAGACCGGCAGCGACAAGAGCCGCGCCAAGGCGGCGACGCAGACGCCGGCAGGCTCGTCCGGGGCAGGCGGCGAATTCGCCATGGGCGCCGCCGCGCAAATGCAGGCGCTCCACGCGTGCATGGGCAACTCGCACATGCATTCCTTCCTGCGCGGCATCCAGGCGCAACGCGCCTCCGCGGACGCGGGCGAGCTGGTCAACCGCGCCATCGCGCGTCCCGGCGCGGCGCCCGACGCCGGCACCGCGGGACGGCTCGGCGGCCTGCTCGATGCCCGCGGCATCGCGCCCGCATTGCCCGGACCTTCAATCCCCGGAGAACGACCGGTATGGGTCGCGCACCGCGACAGCGACCCGGAGGTCGCGGCGCGGGCCGCCGCAAGGAACCCGGCCGGCGGCAGGCGCGCGGTTCCCCCGTCCCGGAGGAAGCCGGACCTGTCGGGAGTGCGGATCCACACGGACGACGCGGCCGACGCGGCGGCACGAGCCGTCGGCGCGCGGGCGTTCACCGCAGGCGAGCACGTAGTGTTTCGCAGCGGAAGGTATGCGCCGCATACGCCGCAGGGCGAGCAGCTTCTGCTGCACGAGCTGGTGCACGTACAGCAGGCTGCGAGGCATCCCGCAGGCCTGCTCGTGCTGCGCGACGGCGAGGAATGGAACGAATCCGTCCCCGCGGCCTCGGCGGTCTCGATGGCGGTGACGCTGGACGGGCTCTGGTTCGACTTCGGCAACCGGCGCTATCACGAGGGGCCGACGCGCGCACAGATCTGGCCGCTGATCCTGCAGCGCCTGCTCGGTACGCAATACGACGACGCCCTGGTCGACGACATCTTCGCGCGGTGGCAGGAGCGCACCGCGCAGGCGGGCTTGACGCTCGAGACCTTCTCCGCCCTGGACGCGACCAACACCGCCGAAGCACGCGAGCGGATCGGCCGAAAGTATCTCGGCAGCGGCTCGGCGCTCATGCTGGTGTACGCGCTCGAAGCCGGGCTCGGCCTGCGCGTCGACCTGAGCGAGCAGCAGCGCGAGCTGCTGCTCCTCGGCTATGCGCTGGAATCGGCCTGGCTGCTGTTCCAGGCGCGCTTTCCCGACATCCCGCAGTGGTACACGGAGCCCATGTTCCAGCAGCAGATGCGCGAGCGCGCCGGGCTGCTGCGCGACTGGCAGCGCGTGGCGCCGACGACCATGGACGCGCCGGCCGACGAGGCCTCGCGCAACGACGTCCTGGATGCGATCTTCGACGTGCTGTCCGGGCCGATCGCTCTCGCCGAGACAATCCGCGAAGACTACGAGCTGGGCAACGCCTACCTCGGCAATCCGGGCCGCAGCCTCGAGCAGCGCAGCGAGATCCAGGCCGGGGCGATGTACCGCGAAATGTGGGGCGTCGCGCGCGACGACCAGCGGCTCACCGGGGCGCCGGCGCACGCCGCGGCCGCCGACAGCATCCTGTTGCCGTTCCTGGGCTTCGTGCACACGCAGCCCGCGCTCTTCGGGACCGCGGACGCGGAGGGCGAGGCCGGGCACGCCGCGCGCCTGGAGCTGCTCGCCCGCATGATGCGTTTCCTCGGCCGCGTGGTCACGCAGCTGTTCGGCGACGAGCGCCTGTTCGACGTGCCCGCCCGCACGACCGATCCGGCCTGGAACGCCCAGATGGCGAGCGCCCCGCCGCTGACCCCGCCGACCTTCGAAGCGGCGCTCGAGACCGACCACGCGTTCACGATGTCGCTTCACTTCGCCGACGTGTTCGACGCCTTTGCGTACTACGGCTACCTGTGGAAGTTCGTGCGCATTCCCGATCCGCCCGCCGAGGGCGAGGAGCCGGCGCCGGCGCCCGATCCGCTGAGCGCCGAGGGCGAGCGGCCGAGCTTCGGCGCGGTCTGGGACGCGCGGCTCGCCCGCACGCGCCGCCACAACGCGGCGGACCTCGAGCGCGTGCGCGCGCGCTTCGGCAACACGCCGTGGGGCGACGCCCTGGCGTGGAGGAGCGGCGCGCTGGACGCGGCCGACATGAACAACCAGCTTCGCACCCTCGGCACGGTCATCCGCACCGTGCTCGATCGCATCACGCAGCCGCAAAACACCACGCGCATCGTATTTCCCGAGGCCGGCACGTACATCGTGGTCTGCCGCGCGGTGCAGGTGCTCGAAGGCGACGAGGAAGTGACGCATGCGCCCAGCATCGCGATGCTGCCGGTGGTGGCGCGCGACGCCGACGAGATGGCGGTCGCGCGCGTGCACGAGGCCTCGCGCAACGAATTCCAGATGCGGCTGCGCATCGCCGAGATCCGCACCCAGCTCGACTCGGACTTCCCGCCGGAGAACGCCGCCGACCTGCGGGCCGAGATGGACGAGCTGCAGGCCATGCTCGCCGAGCCGGGGCCCGCGCTCGCCGCGCGCCGGCGGCTGCTCCAGGGCCAGATCGACCTGCTGAACCAGCGCCTGCGCCTGCGCCGCGAGCTCGCTACGGCGGAAGCCGCCGAGACGCCGGACGCCGGGCGCATCGCGCAGTTGCGCGACGAGCTGGCCGAGGCCGGTGGCGGCGGCTCCTCGGGCTTCAGGGAGGAGCGCGAGATCCGCGGGCTGGAGCGCCAGCGCGACACGATCGACGAGATGATCGAGATGCGCGAGGCGCGCATCGCCGGCGAGACCGGCACGCGCTTCGTCCCGCATGCGACCTTCGTATCCGACCTGGGGCACACCCTCTCCCTGACGCTCGAGATGTACGACCGCGGGGAGGTCGACGGCGAATACCAGGTCTTCATCTCCGACCTGACCACGCCCGACAGCGGCCAGACCGTCGGCACCGCGGTCACCGCGAACGAGACCAATCCGCGCGTCGCGGCCGTGCTCGCGGGCGTGCGGGATCTGCTCGAGAACCACAGCGACTACGGCCGCGGGCGTATCGCGATCCAGATCGAGGGCACCGTCCATACCATCCGCATCGAGGCCGGCGACGGCCGCTTGCTGATGGAGGCCATCGAGAACGGCGCCACCGTGCTGTCGCTGGCGGCGATCCTGGCGGCGCCGTTCACCGAGGGCGCGAGCCTCATGCTGCTCCTGCCGATCGGAGCCGTCGGCGCGATTCCCTCCGCCTACCGCCTCTACCAGCGCTGGGACGAGCACCGGCTGCGCTTCGACCTCGCGGCGGTGATGGACGTAGTCAACATCGTCGGCGGCGTGCTCGGCCTGGCGCAGGCGGCCACGCCGCTGCGCATGGTGCGCCTGGGACACGTGCTGATGATCGCCGGGTTCGGTGCCGACGGCGCCGGCATCCTGCTGATGGGTGCCGGAGTCGTCGAGCAGATCATGGCGCTGCAGAGCCTGCCCGAGCACGAGCGGGCGGCGCAACTGCTCGTGATCCTGGGCAACGCGATGCTGCAGGTCGGCATCCAGGCCGGCGGCATGCTGATGCACGCGCGCTATCAGGGCCGGCGCGAGGCCGCTGCGCGCGGCGACAGCGAGCCGCGCGTACGGGCGGGGGACACGCCCGGCTTTCATCCACCCGAGCCGTCGGCGCGCGGGCGCGGCCCGGCGGACCGCGCGATGGCGGGCGCCGCGCCGCCGCCTCCTCCGCCCTCGCGGCCGCCGTCGCGCTCCACGCGCCGATCGCGACGGGCCGCGCGCGAGGTGCGGCAATTCGTGGAAAGCTTGAGCGAACGGATCACGGAGCACCCCCCCGAGCGCACGCCGACTGCGGCCGAGGCGGCGAATCCGCCGCCGGCCGGCCGATTCCGCGAGCGCACCCGCCTGCGCACCGGCGAAGCGGCGTACACGGCCTACAACGACGCGCTCGCGGCTGCGGGCGGCCGAGAAGTGGGCCTGTTCCACAATCCGCGCACCGGCGAGTACCGCGTCATGATCGGCGACGAGACCGGCGTGAGCGCGCCGGCTCGCTCGGGATGGGATGCGGTGGTCCACTACCACCCCGACGGCGGCACGCGGCTTACCTACCGCCTGCCCTCGCCGCACGACTTCCAGGGCCTGATGCTGCGCGTCATGGAGGGCGAGGGCATGGTGCGGGAATTCGTCGAGTTCGAGATTCCCGGCGTCGGCCGCGGCCGCACCGAGTACGGCATCGATCCGGCGAACCGCCAGGAGCCCTTCTACGTCCGCATCCATCGGCCGGGCCAGAGACCGGAAACCATCCGCTTCGCCCACGACGGCGAGTTCCGCACCTACTGGGGCGAGCGCACCACCTTCGCCGAGCCCGGCACTCCGCTGCACGATGCGATGGTCCGCGAGATCCAGGACTACGTCCGCTCCATCCGGCCGGAAGAGAGGCTGGGCCTGGACGAGCCGGGCGCCGAAGGCGCGCCGGCACGCGGACCGGGCGACCGGGCCGCCGTCGGCTCAGGCACTGCACGGCCCAACTGGCTGATCGACGACGCCGGCGGGTTGACGGATATGGGGGTGGCATTCATCCGCCGCCAGTTCCGGACCGTGCGGGAATTCGGCGCGCGCGGCCGGCGCGCGCGGCGCATCCGCCTCGACGACATGACCGACGCCGAGATCCGGATGCGCTTCCCGACGGAGCACGCCTGGCTGGAGGCCGCCGTCGTGGGCGAGGTGCGCCGGACCTGGATCGGCCGCACTTCGGCGACCGACTTCCTCCTGGACAACCCTCGACAGACCCTCGGCCAAGTGGCGCGGCGCCTTGCCGATGCGGTGGCGGCAGGCAACACGGGCCACACCGTCCGCGAGGCGGTCCTGCGGCGCAACGCGCTCGAGTTCATCCGCGAGCGGGTCGCGGCCAACGACCCGGCGCTGCGCCCGGCGTGGGATGCGTGCGAGAACAGTCCCGACCCGGTGCTCAGGCGAGAATGGAACCGGTTCCTCTTCGGCACGGAAACGATACCGGGCAGGACCGCGTCCGCGCGCGAGCGCGCGCGGCGCGCGCTGCTCGATCTGCCGGGCGGCTCCGGCGAGGGCTTCGGCGCCGGCCGCGTGGGCGCCAAGCAGCCCGACGTCATCGAGGTGCTCCTCAGCGAGGACGCCATCCACGTGCTCGATGCCTCGCAGGCGTGGAGCTCGGCGGTGCACAACTTCAAGACGGCGTTCTATGAAGCGGTGCTCAGGCAAATGATCGACGTAGGCACGGTCACGTCGACTGATACCGGCGGCGGCCTGCGCATCCGGCCGACCGGCGAATAGGGACCGGCATGGCGCGCAGCAGCGTTCGAAGACCTTTCATGGGACGGCCGGTGGGCCAGCATGCCGCGCCGCAGTTCGCGCCGGCGGTGCAGGACGTACTGCGCGCGAGCGGCCGCCCGCTCGACGCGGCGACGCGGGCCTTCATGGAGCGTCGCTTCGCCCACGACTTCGGCGCGGTGCGCGTCCATACAGGAGCGGCCGCGGAGCAGTCGGCGCGCGCGGTGGACGCATCGGCGTACACGATAGGCAGCGATGTCGTTCTCGGTGAACAGAAGACAGGCCTGTACACGCTCGCGCACGAGCTTGCGCACGTGGTGCAGCAGGAACGCGGCGGTTCTTCTCCTCCGCCCCTGCACGGCGGACCGTTGGAGCAGTCGGCCGACGCCGCAGCCTCGGCAGTCGTGGCGGGACGCAGCTCGGTCCAGGTGGCCGGAGCGAGCGCGCCAGGCCTGGCGCGCCAGCCGCGCTCGCTCACCACGAGCCTGAAGTCTCCGAGCCTGAGCGACGCCGAGCTGGAGCAGGAGATTGCGTTGCTCGAGGAGTGGATCGCCGTTCATCCGGGAAACACCCACCTCGAGTCCGAGCTGGCGCGGCTCCGGGCTGCGATGGACTACCGCGAGCGGCGCGCCGCGAAGAAAGAACGCAGGCGCCAGCAGATCCTCGCCGTCGTCGAAGCGGTCGAAGCCGGAAGGATTCCGAAGTGGCTGCCGGTCTTTGCGTTCCGCCCGAGCCGCGGCATCTTCCGCATGGACGTGGCGCCGATCATGGCGCGGCGCGAGGGCGGCAAGATCTACGCGAGCCAGCCGGTCACCGGCGTGAAGCACACCGACCGGTTCAAGAAAGACGCGCGCACCCTGCCTTATGACGTGTGGACCAACCAGGGCGCCGAGTTCGACCCGAAGGAGCTCGTCGGCGTGAGGCTCTACGACGACGACGAGAAGGTCGTGGTCATCTTCGCCGAGCAGTTGCTCGAGCTCGCGAAAGCGAGCGACGAAGCGGTGTTCGTCAACATCGCCCTCACCGCGGCGAGCGTGGTGGCAGGCCCGGCGGTAGGGCGGTTCGCCGGCAGCATGGCGTCGCGCGCCGCGACGTTCACCAGTCAAAGGGTCATCCAGCCCGGGCTGACTTCATTCGCACTCGGAACCGCCGAGGCCGCGCCGACGGCTTTCGCCAACGTCGCCTCGAGGACCTCGATCCAGCTGGTCGAATCGCGCGCCGTCGGGACGGTCGCGCAGCAGGCGATCGTGCGGCAAACGACGGTTCAGGCGATGGAGCGCGCCGCGATCGGATCGGCGACGCAAGCGGTGCCCCGCGTCGCCGGCTCGCTGGTGACGCCCGTACTGCCGGCGGCGGGCGTGGCCGGCACGGGCATCGCCGGCAGCACGGTTGTGCACGTTTCCCAGCCCGAGTACGCAGCAAGGCTCGGCTTCGTCTTCCCGCAGCAATACGACGTCGCCGTCATCAACGCGGTGGAGCTAGCCGGCCAGCGCGCGGCGGCGGTGCTGTCGAGCCCGTCGACTACGCAGGGCGCGCAGTTCATCCAGGCGTGCCAGGGCGGCAACTTCACCCTCGCGGGGACGTTGTTCCACGCGGAAGCCGCGCGCCAGCTCGGCCAGCTCGCGGCGAGGACGCTGCCCGGCGTGCAGGTCATCGTCGCGGAAGACACGGTCCAGGCCGGCCTCGGCGGCAGCCGCCTCGACGTCTCGGCGATCGACGCGAACGGGAGCCACTATTCGATCGACTGGAAGAGCACCGGGCGCAGCGCCCTCACGGCGAAGGCGCGCGCCCAGATGCGCAAGCACGCCACCCAGTACCAGGCAAACCGCGGCGCCGCGCTCGGCACGCAGATCTCGAAGAGCTGGGTCGATTTCGTGCGCGAGCTCATCCCGAACGTGCGCTGGCCCAAATGAGCTCCAGGGCGCCCCCAGGCAAGGTACCGCGCGCGCCGTCGGCGAAGCCGCGCAGCGCGGGTCCAACGGCTGCCGCACGCACGCCAAGGCAAGCCCTGCATGGAGAGCTCGGCAACCGACAGGTGCAACGGCTGGTCAACGCGCGCATGAGGCAGCCGCGTTTCGGGAATGCCCCCGCGGCTGCCCCGACCGAAATGCCCTCCTCCGTGTCGAAGACGCTCGCCGGCGGCGGCGAGCCGCTTCCGCTGCCGGCGCGCCGGCCCGCCGAGGCTTTCTTCGACGCCGACCTGGGCGGTATCCGAATTCATGCGGGCGAGTCGGCCGCCAGGGCAAGCCGCGACCTCGAGTCGCGCGCCCTCTCGGTCGGCGAGCACATAGTCCTGCGCGACCGGGCTGATCTGGAAGACCGGCGGCTTATGGGGCACGAGCTCGCGCACGCCTTGCAGCCGCCGGTCTCGTCGGGGACGCGGCTGCTTTCTTCGCCGGCCGATCCGGCCGAGCGGGAAGCGCAGGCCGTTGCCGAGCGCTTTTCCGGAAGCGAGAGTCCGGGCGCTGCCGCCCGCCCGCGATTGCGCGCTTCGCACAACGCGATCCTGCACCGCGACGCGCTGCATCCGTCCGCGACGGTTTTCGACGCCGACTATCTTCTCTATGGATTCGATCTGACCGATTTCGACGGCGAAACGCTGCACTACTACCTCTCGCCCTGGGATCGGGCCCATCTGCGGCGCCTGCACGGCCTGTATTTCCTGCAGACCAGCCGGTTGAGCCTTATCGCTCCGCCGGAGATCCGGCGGGCCAGCGGGCGCGTGCTGATCGACATGGGTCCGGCGGATTTCGCCTTGCTCGCAAGGGCCGGGCGTCCGGGCGCCGCGCAGCTCGCGATCAATGCGGGCCGGCGGGGGCTGGGCGTCGAAGTCTCATCGGTGACGCTGTCGGGCGGCAGCGACCAGGATTTCGCGATCTCGACGCTGCCCACCGGCGTGGCAAGCGCGCTTGGCTCGCCGCTCGAAGACGTCACCGAGGACCAGGCCGCGGGAGTGGAAGCGGCGCACGCCCGCGCAGCCTCCGCCCCGCAGGAGCGCACGTTGAGCCTGGCGACCACCCGCGTCGAGGAGCTGCCCATGCGCGAGCTCGCGTGGTCCGAGCGCATGGACATCAATACCTTGTTCGATCGCGACGATGCCGGGCGGGCGGGCTGGTACGTCGAGCGGCTGGCCGCCTTCCAGGCGCAATTACTGGAGAGCGCCGAGGATCACCGGCTGCCGATGCAGCTGCTCGCCGCGGTGATTCTCAACGAGCTTGCCGACATCAACGCTGCCGACATTCTGCAGACCGGGACCAGCACGTTCGGCGGCTCGCTCGGCATTGCGCAGATTCAAGTCGACACCGCCAGGCGCGATCGCCTGGTCGATCTGCCTGCGGGCGCGCACCGCACGGGATGGGAACGCTCCGGCGGCCACGCGCACGAGATCGACGCGCCGGCAATGGTCGACATGGGGGAACGGCTGCGTACCGCCCAGCTCCTGCAGGTCCCGCAGGTCGCCATCGAAGCCGCCGCGAGGGAGATCGAGCAGCTGCTGACGCGCATGGGCGCGAACCTCGGCAGACCTTGGCAGGTTGAGCACTCCTTCACCGCCACCGGACCCCAGGGCGACGCCATCTATGCGCACGTGGGCACGGGGGCCAGGATGAGCCGCGAGGGAACGCTCGCGGACGCCGTATGCGGCGCGTACAACTCGCCCGACGTGATCACTGCCTCGGACACTTCCCGCTACAGCAACGCCCAGATACACGGCGAAAACGCGAGCGCGCTCGCGGAGGATCTTTACCGGTTCCGCCTGTTTCGCATCGGATGAGGACTCCAACAAGGAGGCTTGGCCATGGATCGCATCGCAAAGGTGTTCTGCAGCGGACCCGAGCAGGCGGCGCTGTCGAAGCAGCACAAGACCGTCGCCCGCTACGCGGGATTCGTCGTGCTCGAGGTCTCGAGCAAAGCGCTCCGCGCCCTCGCCCGCAAGTAT
>Ga0326597_10001848_pt1 | contig 32719 bp, 30 predicted proteins | sample RVTome_12_FD_203789 | JGI IMG/M metagenome (GOLD analysis project Ga0326597, IMG submission 203789) | Soil microbial communities from uranium-contaminated site in the Upper Colorado River Basin, Wyoming, United States - RVT100D185 | ecosystem: Environmental > Terrestrial > Soil > Contaminated >...
TCCGCGAGGCGGTCGGCGATCGCCTTGAGCATGATCGCATTGTAGTCGTCATGTCTCTTTTCGAACTCCGAAAGTTTCTTTTCGATTCCGATTCCGGCCGTCACCGCAAAAGCGCCAATGTAATCCGCCACCCCGGAGCCGGCAGGCGCCATGAAATCGGCAAGGCACAGATTGTGACGGCCGGTGGGCTTCACGTTCTGCTGGCGCAGGTTGTGCCAGGTCATGAGCGGCTGCCCGCGCTTCCCGTCGGCATAGATCTCGATGTCGTCCGTGTCCACCGCCGCGGCGGGAAAGAGCCCGAACACGGCCGCGGCCTGCAGCCAGCGGCCTTCGACGATCTTCTTCAGCATCGCCCGGCCCTCGGCGTAGACGTTGCGCGCCGCCTCGCCGACCACCGGATCCTCGAGGATCGCGGGAAACGGCCCGGACAGCTCCCAGGTCTGGAAGAACGGGCCCCAGTCGATGTGCCCGGCGATCTCGGCGAGGTCGTAGTTCTTCAGCACGCGCGTGCCGGTCACCTCCGGCCGCGGCGGCTCGTATTCCGTCCAGTCGGTTTTCAGCGCGTTGGCGCGCGCCTGCGCGAGCGTGACGAGCTCGAGGCCTTTCTTGCTTTCGTGCTGCGCGCGGACCTTGTCGTACTCGCTCCGCAGGTCGCGGACGAAATTCGCGCTCGCGTCGTCGGACAGGAGGTTGCCGCACACGCCGACGCTGCGCGAGGCGTCCGCCACCCACACCACCGGGCCCGAATAGTGCGGCGCGATCCTGACCGCGGTGTGCGTGCGCGAGGTGGTGGCGCCCCCGATCAGCAGCGGCACCGTGAACCCCTCGCGCTCCATCTCGCGCGCGACGTGGGCCATTTCCTCGAGCGACGGCGTGATGAGGCCGGAGAGGCCGACGAGGTCGCAGCGCTCGTCCCTCGCGGTCTGCAGGATCTTCTGCGCCGGGACCATCACGCCGAGGTTGATCACCTCGTAGTTGTTGCACTGGAGCACGACCGAGACGATGTTCTTGCCGATGTCGTGCACGTCGCCCTTCACGGTCGCGATCACCATCTTGCCCTTGGGCCGGGCGTCGCCGAGCTGGCGCTTCTCCTCCTGCAGGAACGGCTCGAGGTGCGCGACCGCCTGCTTCATGACGCGCGCGCTCTTTACGACCTGCGGCAGAAACATCTTGCCGGCGCCGAAGAGGTCGCCGACCACGTTCATGCCGTCCATCAGCGGCCCCTCGATCACGCGGATCGGGCGGCCGTACTGTCTTCGCGCCTCCTCGGTGTCCTCGACGATCCAGTTGGCGACGCCCTGCACCAGCGCGTGCTTGAGGCGTTCCTCCACCGGCGCGTTGCGCCACTCGAGGTTCTCGGCGTCGCGCCGCGCGCCCCCTTTCACCGTCTCGGCGAACGCGACCATGCGCTCGGCTGCGTCGGGGCGGCGGTTGAAGAGGATGTCCTCGACGTGCGCGAGGAGCTCCTTCGGGATCTCCTCGTAGACGCCGAGCTGCCCGGCGTTGACGATGCCCATCGTCATGCCCGCGCGGATCGCGTGATAGAGGAACGCGGTGTGGATCGCCTCCCGCACCGGGTCGTTGCCGCGGAAGGAGAACGAGACGTTCGACACGCCGCCGGAGACCTTGGCGTAGGGCAGCGTCTGCCGGATCACGCGCGTCGCCTCGATGAAATCGATCCCGTAGTTCGCGTGCTCCTCGATGCCGGTGGCGACAGCGAAAATATTGGGATCGAAGATCACGTCCTCGGGCGGAAAATCGAGCTCGTCCACCAGGATGTGGTAGGCGCGCTTGGCGATCGCCACGCGCCGCTCCAGCGTGTCGGCCTGCCCCTGCTCGTCGAAGCCCATGACGATCACCGCGGCGCCATAGCGACGTGCGAGCTTCGCGTGCCGCACGAACTCGTCCTGGCCCTCCTTGAGGCTGATCGAGTTGACCACCGGCTTGCCCTGCACGCATTTGAGCCCGGCCTCGATCACCTCCCACTTCGAGGAGTCGATCATGACCGGCACGCGCGAGATGTCGGGCTCGGCGGCAATGAGGTTGAGGAACCTCGTCATCGCCTGCTTCGAGTCGAGCATCGCCTCGTCCATGTTGATGTCGATCACCTGCGCGCCGTTTTCCACCTGCTGGCGCGCGATCGAGAGCGCTTCGGCGTAGTCGCCCGCGAGGACGAGGCGCGCGAACGCGCGCGAGCCGGTGACGTTGGTGCGCTCGCCGACGTTGACGAAGAGCGAGTCATCGCCGATGTTGAGCGGCTCGAGCCCCGCGAGGCGCGTCCTGCGCTCGATCGCCGGGATCGGCCGCGGCGGCAGGCCCTCCAGGGCCCCGGCGATCGCCCGGATGTGCTCCGGCGTCGTGCCGCAGCAGCCGCCGGCGATGTTGACGAAGCCGCTCTTCGCGAAATCGAGCAGGAACGCCGCCGTCTGCTCCGGCGTCTCGTCGTAGCCGGTGGGCGCGAGCGGATTGGGCAGCCCCGCGTTCGGATAGGCCGACACGTAGACGTCGGCGATCGCGGAAATTTCCTCGATGTAGGGGCGCATCAGCTTCGCCCCGAGCGCGCAGTTCAATCCCACCGCCAGCGGCCGCGCATGCCGGACCGAATTCCAGAACGCCTCCGGCGTCTGCCCGGAGAGCGTGCGCCCCGAGGCGTCCGTGATCGTCCCAGAAATCATCACGGGCAGCCGTGATGATTTCTGATCGAAAACCTCTTCGATTGCGAATAGGGCAGCCTTTGCGTTTAGGGTATCGAATATGGTTTCGAGAAGAAGGATATCCACCCCCCCTTCCATAAGGCCGCGTACGGCGTCAGCGTACGCGGCCTTGAGCTGATCGAAACTGACGTTGCGGAAGCCGGGGTCGTTCACGTCCGGCGAGATCGACGCCGTCCGGTTGGTCGGTCCGAGCGCGCCGGCGACGAAGCGGGGCCGGGCCGGATCCTTCGCGGTACACGCGTCCGCCGCCGCGCGCGCGATCCGCGCCGCCTCGAGGTTGAGCTCGCGCACCACGGGCTCGAGACGATAGTCCGCCTGCGCGATCGAGGTGGAGTTGAAGGTATTGGTTTCGATCACGTCCGCGCCCGCGGCGAGATAGCGCTCGTGGATCTCGCGGATCACCTGCGGCTGCGTGAGCACGAGGAGATCGTTGTTGCCCTTGAGGTCGCTCGGGTGGCCGGCGAAGCGGCTGCCGCGGTAATCGGCTTCGGCAAGCCCGTAGCCCTGGATCATCGTGCCCATCGCGCCGTCGAGAATGACGATGCGCTTCCGGAGCAGTTCGAGCAGTTGCGCGGCGCGGTCGGACATGGCGGGCGGAGAGAGGGAAAATCCCTGGCGCAAAAGGCGTTAATTCTATCGTGAAACCGCGCGCGGCTGGCCGCCCCCGGCCGCTTGCGCCTATAATGCCGCTCCCACTCCGGAGCACGGACCGCGGAAATGAAGCACCTCGAGCCAAAGGCAGCCCACGAGTTCCTGAAGAAGAACCCGAACTCGGTCTTCATCGATTGCCGCAGCGAAATGGAGTACCTGTTCGTCGGCCACCCGGCCGGCGCGATCCTCGTGCCGTGGAACGACGGCCCGAACTGGGAAGTGAATCCCGATTTCGTCGGGCACGTGAAGAAGGCGGCGAGCGTGGACCGCCCGATCGTCCTCATCTGCCGCAGCGGCAACCGCTCGCTCGACGCCGGCCGCGCGCTCGAGGAAGCCGGTTTCACGCAGGTTTACAACGTGCTGCACGGCTTCGAAGGCGAGCTCGACGAGAACCATCATCGCGGCTCGCGGACCGGCTGGCGGTTTGAAGGACTGCCCTGGGAGCAGTGCTAGCCGTCAGCGACCTCTGTTCAGGAATCGATAGGGCCAACACATCGCGTCGGTCGCTCTGCGCGTCACCGGGGGTCACATCCCCGAACGAGTTCGGGGCCCCTGTTCCGCCCCTCGACGCGCGCCGTCAGCCGTCAAAATTTGAATCCACACTATTGGAGTAGATTCCGCAATGAACAAGCCTGACGAGCTCGCGAAGACGCGCGTGGACATCGACGCGATCCTGCCGAAGCACCGCGACCTGTACTACGGCGGGGGCTGGCACAAGCCCAAGGGCGGCTATCTCGACACGCTCAACCCGGCGACGGGCCTGAGCCTCGGCCCCTGCGCGGAGGCGAACGCCGAGGATGTCGACGCGGCGGTCCAGGCCGCGCACCGTGCCTACCCATCGTGGCGCGCCGTGAAGCCGCTCGAGCGCGCGGCGCTGATGCGCAAGGTCGCGGCGGTGCTTCGCGCGAACGCCGAAGAGCTCGCGATATTGGACGCAGCCAACTGCGGCAACCCGGTGCGCGAGATGATGCGCGACGCGGGCACCGCCGCTGCGCAATGGGAATTTTTCGCCGGCCTCGTGACCGAGCTGAAGGGCGACACCATCCCGATGGGCGAAGGCGTGGTAAACCTGTCGGTGCGCGAGCCCTTCGGTGTCTGCGCGCGGATCGTCGCCTACAACCATCCGCTCATGTTCACCGCCGCCAAAGCATCCCCCGCGATCGCCGCCGGCAACACGGTCATCATGAAGCCGCCGTACCAGGCGCCGCTGTCCGCCTACCGCTTCGCGGAGCTCGTCGACGGCATCCTGCCGCCGGGCGTGCTCAACATTCTCACCTGCGGCAAGGACGGGGCGCAGGCGCTGGTCACGCACCTCCTCGTGCCGCGCGTGTCGCTGATCGGCAGCGCGGCCACGGGCCGCGCGATCATGAAGGCGGCGGCCGACCGGCTGAAGCACGTCACGCTGGAGCTCGGCGGCAAGAATGCCTGCATCATCTATCCCGACGCGGACCTGGAAAAGGCCGCGCGCGGCGCCGTCGGCGGGATGAACTTCACCTGGTGCGGCCAGTCCTGCGGCTCGACCTCGCGGCTCTTCATCCACGAGTCGGTGTACGACCGCGTGCTCGAAGGCGTCATGAAGCACGTCCGCAACCACAAGCCGGGCATCCCCACGGAGATGGACACGACCATGGGCGCCGTCATCTCGAAGGCGCAGCTCGACAAGGTCTTGGGCTACATCGAAATCGGCAAGCAGGAAGGCGCGACGCTCGCCTGCGGCGGCAAGCGCCCGGACGACCCGAAGCTCGCCGGCGGCTTCTTCGTGGAGCCCACCGTCTTCACCAACGTCACGCAGAAGATGCGCATCGCGAACGAGGAAATCTTCGGGCCGGTGCTGTCGGTGCTCAAGTGGAAGGACGAGGACGCGCTGTTCGAGCAGGTCAATGCCGTCGAGTACGGGCTCACCGGCTCGGTGTGGACAACGAGCCTCGCCAATGCGCATCGCGCGGCAGCCCGCATTCAGTCCGGCTTCATCTGGGTGAACGGCGCCGGGCCGCATTTCGTCGGGGTCTCCTTCGGCGGCTACAAGCAGTCGGGCATCGGCCGCGAGGAAAGCGTCGACGAGATCCTGTCGTTCACGCAGTCGAAGAACATCAATATCAATCTTTGAGCCGTCAGCCGTCAGCGAACGGCTGCGGGCCGTCCGCTCGCACGGTCAGTTTCGATCTGGGCGCCCGCGCTGGATCGTTTCCGCGAGGTGCTCGGCGGCGACCAACGCCGTCACGCCACCTTTCGCCAACCCCCCGACGTATCCCACCTCGGGGCCGCCTTCGAGCCCGCCCGTCGCCGCGCCCAGGGCGTACAGCCCCTCGATGGGGCTGCCATCCTCGCGCAACGCCTGAGCGTGCGCGTTCACGCAGATGCCGCCCATCGTGTACGTGATGCCGGCGCACATGGGTACCGCAAAAAAGGGCGCTGTCGCAATCGGGCAGGCTTCGAAACGCGCCGTTTGGCGCGGCGGCGCCAGCCCATCCTGCAGCCGTTTCGCCGAGATGGCGTCGTTATAGCCGGCAATCGTACGATTCAACGCGTCCGCCGGAAGCCGCGCGGCCGCGGCCAGCGCGTCGAGCGATGCGGCACGATGGATCGTCGCGCGTTCCCGTTCGAGATGGGGATTCGCGGGAATCAGCCCGTTGCGCCCGGCCTTTTCCCAGATGGCAGCGTCGAAAATCACCTGCGCGCTCAGGGGGTCGTCCAGCCGTGCGACGGCATTCGCCACGTAGACGCCACCGCGCCCCTCGTCGACAAATCGCCGCCCCCCCTTATCGACCACGATACCCGCCGTTACCAGGTTGTCGAGGTAGGGATAAGGCCATAGATTGTCGTTCGTCAGCGCGTCGCTCGACAGCGTATGGCCGTAGAAGCGGTCCATGCCGGCCACCGCTGCGCCCACTGCGCTCGCCATCGTCATTCCGTCACCCCGTCCCGTTCCCGCGCCGCGCTGCTTGAGACGCTCCGGGCGCCGTGAAATGTAACGCCCGACGAGCGGCGCGTCACCTTGAAATCCGCCATCAGCGATGAACACTGCCCGCGCGTAAAACGGCGTCTCGGCCCCATTCCGCTCGGCAATGACACCGATGCAGCGCGTGCCGTCCATGACGAGCGCCCGAGCCCGTGCTCCGCGCACGACTTCGCCGCCGCGCTCGCCGAGACGGCGCTCCAGCGTGTTAAGGAGGACGTCGCCGCAGCGGCCCTCCCAGTCCAAGCCGGGACGAGTGCGGCCGGGGGGCGCAAGCACCCACTTGTGGTATTCAGACGCGCTCGCGCGCAAGAATTTCATGCCTTCGTCCTGTAGCCAGCGGATCACGCGGCGCCCCTCGCGCGCGAGGACGTCCGCGAGCTCCGGCTTCACGAAACCCGCCGTGGAGTCGAGTATCTTCTGCCTGAGCGTCCCTTCATCCAGCGTGATCTCGCGCAGGCAGATGTGAAACGTGCCGCCGGTATAGCGCGAGTTGCAGGGATACTTCGCGTCGGCGCCCTGCTCGAGAACCACCGGGCGAAGATCGAGCTGCGCCGCGCGGTTGGCGGCGATCATCCCGGCTATGCCGCCGCCCACGACGACCACGTCGAACTGTGTGCCTTCCTTCATAGCATATGCTGTTTCGGGTCGCTCCACTTCCGGGTCGGTACGCGCGATGCAATCGCGGCGCGAGCCGCCACTGTCAATCGCGCTTGATAACTGCCGCGCGTACTAGCTTCCTGACCTTTTCGATTTCCTTCAGGAAAAAGGCTCTGAATTCGCCAGGCTCGTTGCCGACAGACTGCACACCGTTTCGAGCTAGCCGATTCCGCACTTCCGCGCCTGCCAGCACGCGCGCGATGATATCCGTGCCCCCACCCGCTGCGAACGGCACGACAACGCGAACCGGCTTCTCCGGATATTTCTGCGCGAGAGCAGCGGGCGAGGCGAGCAGTCCTGCGACTGAAAGGGTCCACGCAATGCGTCGAAAGTTCATTGGAGCATTCCCGGGTTTCTGATCTCTCAATCCTTCCGCATGCGCGCGTGCTTCACCACGCCCGCCCATTTCTCGATCTCGCGCTTGATGTGGTCGGCGAACAGTGTCGGGGTGCCGCCCACTGGCTGCGCCCCGGTTGCAGCGAGTTTGTCCGCCGTCGCCGGTTGCCGGAGGATCACGTTCACCGCGGCGTTCAACCGCTCGATCGCTGCTGCCGGCGTGCCGGCGGGAGCGAGCAATCCGTACCATCCGACATATTCGTATCCGCGGACGCCAGACTCGATGACGGTGGGCGTGTCCGGCAGCGCCTTGACGCGCTCGGCGCTCGTCACCGCGAGCCCTCGCAAGCGTCCCGACCGCACGTGTGGCAGCGACGCGGGAAGGCTACCGATGTACATCGACACCTGCCCGGCGAGCAGGTCGGTCAGGGCCGGCCCGCCGCCTTTATACGGCACGTGCAGCAGCTCGACCTTTGCGAGCATCTTGAACAATTCCGCCGCGAGGTGGGTGGAGCTGCCGTTGCCGCTCGATGCGTAGCTCAACTCTCCCGGGTGCCGACGCGCGAGACGAGTGAAATCGCCAATCGTCCTCGCCGGCAGCGACGGATGGACGAGGACGACGTTCGGGGCGGAAGCAAGATACACGATCGGCGCGAAGTCAGCGACCGGGTCGAAGGACAGCTTGCGCAGGCTCGCGTTCGCCGCGTGACTGATCGGCACAGCAAGCAGCGTATAGCCGTCCGGTCGCGCGTTCGCGACCAGCTCGCTGCCAACAACACCGCCGGCGCCTGGACGATTGTCGACGACGAAGGGTTGGCCGAGGCTCTCCTGCAGCCGCAGGCTTACCAGGCGCGCCATGAAGTCCATTCCGCCGCCGGCGGAGTATGGAACAACCACCCGAACCGCCTTCGCGGGATAAGTCTGGGCGGATGCGGGCCCCGCGCCCCACCCGATTAGGCCAGCGAGAGCCACCGCGGCGATGCGTCCCATCCGAGGGCCCGTGAGCTTCGTGAGAGGTGTCATCATGATGCGTACTCCCCGGTTTGTCCTTCGGCGGTACCGGCGGCCGGCGCCCGATTCCCCTCCCGCAGCGACCGCGAGAACGGTTCGACGGTCGGCGCCGACTGAAGCTCACGCGCCGCGTCCTGTATGCGCTCGATCTGCCGTGCGTCCTTGACCGGCGCGGCAAGACGCTCGAACTTGGCGGCGACCTCCTCGAAACTCAGCGGATCGGCGGGTGTGCCCTTGGGATCGACCACGGTGCGCTCCAGCGTGCGGCCGTCAGTGGTCCGCACCACGACCCGCGCGGCGAAGTGCGCGGGGAAAAGCCGGTTCATCGCATCATCGACTTCCAGTTTCGTCCGCGCGGCAACGCACCGCACCTCGGGATCGAAGAGGTTTTCCTGCGCGTAGGCTTCGGGGTCGCGGGCATCCCTCGCGATGGCCACGCCCGCCGAATACGGCAAGCTGTACTGGGCCGCCATCGGCTCGCGCGGATCGGGATCGCCGTTCTGGTCGACCGCGCGGCTGCCGGTGCAGATCCGGATCAGTTCGACGCGCGCCGGCGACAGCCGATGCTCCGCCTTGAGCGCCTCGAGCGCGTGGGCGGTCGAATGGATGAGCCCGCAGCAGGGGTACGCTTTCACCCAGATCTGCGTGATCACGAACGACTTGCCGAGGTCGAGTTCGAGCGCATCAGGGCGCGTGTCGCTCCCGCCAATCACTTCGAGCAGGCCATACCGGCCATCGATGCCTTCCATGGGCCCGGTGAATCCCCGCCGCGCGAGCTCGCACGCCACGACGCCCGCCTCCGCCGCGTGCCCCGCATGCATGCGCTTCACCATGCCGCCGGTCCCCTGAGTGAAGGCCTTGATGCCGGAAGCGGTCGAGCAGGCAATGCCGATCGCGGCGTGCAACTGCGCGAGGTCCAGATTCATCACGATGCCTGCCGCGAGAGCCGAGGCAATGGGCCCCGCTACGCCGGTGGTGTGGTAGCCGTTGGTGTTGTGCTCGGCGCCGAGCGCCAGGCCAAGCCGACCCATCATCTCGTAACCCGCGATGACGCCCAGGAGAAGCCTGCGGCCCGATGCACGGTACTGTTCGGCCGCGGCAAGGGCCGAAGACACAACGACTGCTCCGGGATGAGTCAACGCCCCCTGCACGATGTCGTCGAGCTCGAAGCCGTGCGTTGCGGTCCCGTTCGCGAAGGCGGCCCGTGCGGGCGGCACCGCGCGGGCCGAGCCATAAAGCGTCGCGCGGCCTTGGCCGTGCTCCGCGAGCACGAAATCGCTGACGATGCGGCCCCAGGGCTGGCGCGAGCCGTAGAGCCCGCAGCCCACGTTGTCGAGAACGGCCATGCCCGCGTGGTCCAGGAGCCGCGGCGCGACATCACTTTCCTTCAGCCCCGCGAGGTATTCAATCAGGCGAGTCGATGCCGTTGCCATTACCGGTTCCTCCTCCTATGCGTGCAGCGCGTAGAGCCTGCGAAAGACGATCGGCCGGGCCACGAAATGCGGCCGCACGCCGTGACGTTTCAGCACTTGCGGGCCCACTCGCGCCATGGCGGCATGCACCCCGGCATCCCTCTCCGCCTCGACGATGAGTACGCTGTCGAGATGGCGGTCTCCGGCGCGCGCGTCATGCGTTGCCGATGCCGCACGCGTCTCACGATTGGCCATCGCGAACGTGGCCGACACGGCGGCTGCATCGCGCACCATTTCTTCGAGCAGCACCGTCGATACCCAGTCCCGGAATGCGCCCAAACGACCGCCTTCCCCCGTGACCGGCAGCAGTCCGAGAAAAGCGCCTTCTCCCACTCCCTCGTGCGAAACCACGTCGCACGTAGCCTTGATCGTATTCGCGAAGGCTCGCACAAAACGCCGGCTCCGCGCATCCCGCGAGCGCTTGAGCGCGAGATAGGCATCCGACATCATGACTGCCGCGCTCTGCGCCTCGTACAGTGCCAGGTAGCGGGGCGTCGCGGAGATCGCGGCAAACCGGCGGGCGCTGATGAAACCGGGCACCTCCACCCGCTCGCGCAAGTGCTCGCGGTCGTACCAGTCATTGAATTCGTTTTCCATTTCCGCAGGGATATCGGTCCATACCAGTAGCAGCGCGCGCTGGACGCGGGAGGCCGAAGCGGCACTGCACATCAAGCCAACGGCCCCAGTCGCGCGGTGATCGGGCGGTACAGGGTAACCCCCTCCACAGACTGCAAGGTCTGTTCCCGCTTGCCGTCGGCGATGCCGATGCCCCGGTAGGGCGTGCTCCGGTGAAATCCGGTTGACTCGAGCCAGGTGAGCCGCACGCCGGGCACTTCGAGATTTCTCGCGGGGCTATCCACGCAAACCAGGCACTCGTCGTCGCGTACTTCGGGCGCGGTCTCGACGCCCTCGAACAGGTTGCGGATCCATACTTTGTAGGCCGGTCGAAAGCGCTGGCTGTTCACTCCACCGCCGCCAGCCTGCTTATAGCGCTCACTTTCGAACACCGCTGGCGATTCGACCGTGTACACCGCCATATAACGCGGCGGAATGCCATTCAGTGCTTTGAAGCGCTGGCCGGTCAGAAACCCCGGCACGGCCATCAGGACCTTGAGATTGCCGGCATACCACGCGTTCCATTCGTCCTCCCAGTCGGGCCGGGAAAACGCGTGCTGGACCATGTAAATGGACATTTCCTGACTTCCCCGTGTGGAACAACCCCTCGCCGAGACCCTGGGACCGGATGCCTGCCGGCGGGCCACCCTTGCAGGCGCCATTGAATAGCGGTTAAATTATGCCACGAAGGTTTTCGACAATACAACGAGGAGGATCATGTCCAAGTTCGCAGTGGGTGCCGCCCTTACGGCATGCGTTTCCCTGATCCTGGCGCCCGGCACGCCCGCGGGCGCACAGACCTTCCCCACGAAGCCGGTACGGCTCGTGGTCGGTTTCGCCGCCGGCGGCGGCACCGACACGATCGCGCGGGTCATCGGCAAGAAGCTCGCGGACACGTGGCCGCACGCATTGGTAGTCGAAAACCGTCCCGGGGCGGACGGTTCCATCGCGACCGAGCTCGTCGCCAAGGCATCTCCCGACGGTTACACTCTGGTCATGGTATCGAACGCGTTCACGATCACGCCGTTTCTGAGGAAGCTCGCGTACGATCCGGTGAAGGACCTCACGCCCGTCACCCTGGCCGCGTCCACGCCCAACCTGCTGATCGTTCATCCGACCCTGCCGGTCAGGAGCGTAAAGGAGCTGGTCGCGCTCGCCAAGGCGAGGCCCGGCGAGCTCACCTTCGGCTCAAGCGGTGCAGGCACGTCGCCGTTTCTCGCCATGGAGCTGCTCAAGTCCATGACGAGAACCAATATCGTTCACGTGCCGTACAAGGGCAGCAACCCGGCGGTGATCGATCTGATGGGCGGCCATATCCAGCTCATGTTCGGGGCGATTCCGACCGTGGGGCCGCACGTGAAGTCGGGCAGATTGCGCGCGATCGCCGTCAGCAGCCCGAAACGCTGGCCCCTGTTTCCCAAGCTGCCGACGGTGTCCGAGACGCTTCCGGGCTTCGAGGCGGCCACGTGGTACGGCGTGCTGGCGCCGGCCGGGACTCCACCTGCGATCGTGAGCAAGCTGCAGATCGACATGGCGGGCGTGCTGCAGCATCCCGAGGTCAATTCATTCGTGACCGGGAGGGGCTTCGCCGCGATCGGCAACAAGCCGGATGAGTTCATGAAGATCATCGAGCGCGACATGCTGAAGTGGGGCAAGCTCCTGCGCGGGCTCGGACTCGCGGCAAAGTAACTGGCGCCGTTCAGTCGGCCATCGTCAGGCCGCCGCTCACGCTCAGCACCTGGCCCGTCAGATAGTCCGCGCGGGCGCTCGCGAAGAACAGGATGGCATCCGCGACTTCGGAGGGCCTGGCGAAGCGGCGGAACGGGATCGCGCGCAGCAGGGCGTCGCGCTGCTTCTCCGGTATCGACGCGAGCAGCGGCGTTTCAGTCGGACCCGGGCACACGCAATTCACGTTGATCGCGAAGCGTGCGGTTTCGCGCGCGAGCGCCTTCGTAAAGGCGATAACGGCGCCCTTGGCGCCGGAATAGACCGCCTCCCCGCCACTGCCGGCGCGCCCCGCATCGCTCGCGACGTGCACGATCTTGCCGCGCCCCCGCTCGATCATGCGCGGCAGGAAGGCATGCGTTACCCGGAGCGTGCCGACGTAGTTCAGTTCGACCAGCCGTGTCCAGAGCTCGGGCGTGGTATCGACGAAACGCTCGATCTTGCTCCAGCCGGCGGCATTGACAAGGATGTCGACGGCTTCCCGCTTCTCCTCGATGGCGCGGCAGGCCTCCGCGACCGACGAGTCGCTGGTCACATCGAGACGCAGAAATTCGGCGCTGCCCGCGTTCGCCGGCTCGCGCGCCGCGGCGCGGCCCGCTTCCTCGTTGATATCACCGATATAGACGGTGGCCCCGCCCTCCGCCAGGGCGGCTGCCGTCGCCCGCCCGATGCCCGAGGCGCCCCCCGTCACCAGTGCCACTTTGCCTGCGAAATTCATTTAAGCGCTCCATTTGTGCGGTAGTTTAATAACGATTAAACTGACCAGTCAGTATAGTCCCCTCAACCCATCCTATGGAACAGTACCCGGCCATCGCCTTTATCGTGAAGCATGGGAGGCTGTTGACGTGGGTTATGGCGTTGACTCCGCTGCTTGTCATCGGCCTGCTGCTGCATGCGGCCGGTTTCCATTGGCTGTGGTCGACGCTTGCCCTCGCCGCGCTGCCCCTCGCGTATCTCGTCGCGCGAAGCTATGTCGAGCTCGTGGCGGTCGTCGCGGACATGTTGCTGCCGAAATAGCAGGCTTATTTGGGCGGCCGCGCGGCGAGAAACGCGGCGATCCGCCGGCCCGTATCGGGATGCCGATGCAACCTCCGGGTCGCGTCGATCTCGGCTGCGAATCCGGCATCGCTACGCGCGAGATAAATACAGCGCTTGGCTTCGCGCAACGCGTCCGGAGACAGCGCCGCGAGTTCTTCTGCCAGCGCCGAGGCGCGAGGCTCGACTTCCTCTGCTGGCACCGATTCATGCGCGAGCCCGATGCGGGCGGCTTCGGCCCCCGCGATGAGGCGCCCGCGCAGGATCAGATCCAGCGCTTGCGCCCGCCCGATCAGCTCGACCATGCGCTGCGTGCCGCCCGCGCCGGGGATCAGACCGAGCTTCGTTTCCGGCAGCCCGATGAGCGCATCCCGACCGACGATCCGGAAGTCGCAGGCCATCGCCAGTTCCAGACCGCCGCCTGCCGCAGAACCGCGGATCGCGGCAATCGTGGGCACGGGAGCGCTTTCAAGCTCCCCGCAAAGCCCCTGCAGCGCGCGCGCAAAATCCGCGAGCCTGTCGGCGTGGCCGCCCGTCGAAGCATTGCCCTGCATCATGCGAATGTCGGCGCCGGCGCAGAAGAACCGCCCCGCACCGCGTATGATGAGGACGCGGCAGTCGCCGTCGGCTGCGACCTGCGCAAGGGTCCGCGAAAGCGCCTCGATCTGCGGCCCCCCAATCGCGTTCGCGGGCGGATGGTCGAGGGTCAGCGTGGCGATGCCTGAAGGCTTGCGTTCGAGCAGCATGAAAGCGGAAAATCGCTCGCTTAATGGTTGTTCAACTAATACATCGGCGCCTTCGGCGTGTCAAACGCCGCGGCGGGCCGAAGCGCCGCGCCGCCGCGTTCGCCGGCGGGCGGCAGGAGGCATGACGAATGGACCCGGCACATTGCCTGGAGTGGCCTTTCTTCGATCCGCATCATCGTGATCTCAACGATGGCCTCACGGCATGGGCCGATTGCCGGCGGCAAGCGCTCGCGTCGCACGGACAAGACATCGAGAGTGACACGCGCGAGCTGGCGGGCGAGCTGGGGGAGGCGGGTTGGCTGCGCTACCTGGTGCCGGCAGCGCTCGGCGGGCCCTTGCCCTCCGTCGACGTTCGCAGCCTCTGCCTCATCCGCGAGACGCTTGCGTTTCACTCCGGGGTTGCCGACTGCGCGTTCGCCATCCAGGGACTGGGCAGCGTGCCGATCACGCTGTTCGGCAGCGACGCGCTCAAGCGGCAGTACTTGCCCGGCGTGATCGAAGGCAAACGCCTCGGCGCTTTCGCGCTCTCCGAGCCCGAAAGCGGCTCCGACGTGGCGAATCTTCAAACCTCGGCGCGGCGCGATGGAAGCGGCTACGTGCTCAATGGCACCAAGGCGTGGATCTCCAATGCGGGCATCGCCGATCACTACATCGTCTTCGCCCGCACCGGCGCGCCGGGCGATGCCAAGGGGCTGGCGGCTTTCGTCGTGGACGCCGGTGCCCGTGGCCTCGCGATCACCGACAGGCCCGAAATCATCGCCCCGCATGCGATCGGAAACCTCGCTTTCAGCGACTGCCGCGTGGATGCCTCCGCCCTGCTCGCGCAGCCTGGAGACGGATTCAAGGTCGCGATGTCCACGCTCGACATCTTCAGAGCGACCGTCGGCGCGGCGGCCCTGGGATTCGCGCGCAGGGCATTGCACGAAGCCATCGCCTGGGTCGGCAAACGCGAGGCGTTTGGCCAGAAACTCGCGCAATTCCAGGCAACGCAGATGCGCATTGCCGACATGGCGGTCGAGGTCGATGCCGCGGCGCTTCTCGTTTACCGGGCGGCGTGGACGAAGGACACGCAGGCGCGCCGGGTAACACGCGAAAGCGCGATGGCAAAGCTCTACGCAACGGAGGCGGCGCAGCGCGTCGTCGACAGCGCCGTCCAGCTTTTTGGAGGGCTCGGCGTAACCGTCGGCAGCGTCGTGGAGCGGCTATACCGAGAAATCCGGCCGTTGCGGATATACGAAGGCACCAGCGAAATTCAAAAGATCATCATCGCTTCGCAGCTGCTCCCGAGGCACTAGACGGCAGGCCGTCCGACGCGGCGCCCCGTCGACGCGGGGGTCGCGGTCGCCATCGCCACGGCAAGGTCCGCATACAGCGTGGCGATACCCTTGACCGATAGCGTTCCGTTCGAATCGAACCAGGTGATCAGGTGCTCGACCATGCCAATCATCGCAAAGGCGACCGGCGCGACGGCGGCATTGCGCTCGCGTCCCGGAATCGCCGCAATCAGCTCGCGGCACATGCCATAGAACTCGCGCTCCAGGGCCGTAATATGCTGGCGCTGCTTTTCGGGCAGGCTGTTTCGGAGATGCCCCAGGGCATAGATACGCTCGTACGCTGCCGACAGCTCGCGCTGCTGAAGCTGCCAAAGTACATAGGCGTACATGAACTCCCACAGCCGCTGCTTCGGCTCCCTGGCGCGCAGGAGGCTTCGGACGAACTGAATGAGGTCTGCCACCGTGTACTCGAGGAAGGCGACGAGGATGTCCTCCTTGGAGCGGAAATACCAGTAAAGCGCGGGGGCCGTAATGCCCAGGCGGCGCGCGATATCCGTCATGCTGGCGCGCTCGTACCCGAATTCCCGATAGATTCCGGCCGCGGCGCGGATGATGCGCCGGCGAGCCGTCTCATCGCGGTCCGCCCCGCTGCGCACCTGCGCGGAGCGGCGTTTGGCTCTTTTCGTCTTCGTTGGCCCGTCGCCAGACGAGCGCACACCGGCAATAACTTTTTCCCTGGCCATGGGTCGTGGCGTTGATCTCTTATGGCCGCATTTCTCGCTTCGCCCGATCAGCTCCCCCGCTTCGCGCCCTCGCAGTATGCCAGACCGGCTCTCGCCTCAATAGAAGAATAGGGCCGCCGGGGCCCAAGGAGTACGCCATGCGGATGGATGGCGTCGCTCCTCCCTAGCCGCTGGCGCGCGCGGCCTTGCGCGCGGCGCGCTCAGCGAAGAACTTCTCGAGCAGCCCGCGTGCCGCGTCGCTTTCCATCAGGTCGCGCGTCCCCTTGTCGATCCGTTGACGCGCCTCGGCCACCGGCCGGAACAGGCACGCCTCGACGATGTCGAGTATCGTCTCGCGGGCAAGCCGCCGGGACTTGTCGTCGGACAGGGCTGCGCGGGCACGCGTGAGTGCGCGGCGAGCCGCCTCGTGATCCACAGGGAGGTCGATCGCTCTCCGCAACGGCATCCGCTGCCCGAGCAGCCGACGGGCATGGTCGACCGCCGCGGAGCGAAGGTCGCCTTGCGCGATTTCGTCGATCAGGCCGAGCGCCACCGCGCGGGCGGCATCCGCCGGCGCGCCGCTGAGCATCATTTCGATCGCAGCATCGGGGCCGATCAATCTGGGCAGCCGCAGCGTGCCGCCCCCGCCCGGCAGCAGGCCGAGCGTGACCTCCGACAGCGCCAGCCGCGCGTTCGGCGCGGCGATCCGGTAATGGCACGCAAGCGCGAGCTCGAGTCCACCGCCGAGAGCGGCGCCGCCAATCGCCGCGACGAGCAGCTTCGGCAGCGCGTCCATGCGTTCCGCGATGTCAATGGTGCGAGGATACGCCCAGTATTTCGGCGTGTTGAACTGGCGCATGTCGGCGCCGCCGCAGAACACCTTCTCACCGCCGGTGATCACGATCGCGCGGACATCCTTTTCGGCGCCAGCGCGCTCCAGCGTAGCGAGGACCGCGCCGCGCAATTCCATCCCGAAGGCGTTGACCGGCGGATTCTGCAGCGTAATGACCGCAACCTCGCCTGCAAGAGAGTATTCGACCATCAGGTACTCATGCGCTGGATCTGGCTGTCGCTGTAGCCCATGCCGGAGAGCACCGCGCGAGTGTGCTCGCCGAGCGTGGGCGGCGGGCACTGGATCTGCGCCGGCGTTTTCGAGAAATGCACGGGTATCGCCGGCGTGACCATGGGCCCGGCCTGCGGGTGCGCGTAGCGATGGAAAAAACCGGTTTCCACCAGGTACGGGTCGGTCGGCAGGTCGCGAAGCCTGCGCGCCACGCCGTTGGGCACGTCCGCCGAGTCGAGCCGCGAGCGCCACTCCTCGGTCGTGTGCTTTGCCATTTCCGCCTCGATGAGCCGGTAGAGCTCGGGAAACCGCTTCGAGCGCTCTTCGAGCGTGGCATAGCGCGGATCCGCGGCGAGCTCGGGGCTGCCGCAAGCGGCAAACAGTCCGCGCCACTGCGCGTCGCTCGTCGCCATCAGGCAGATATGCCCGTTCTTCGTCGCGAATGGCCGCCGAAACGTCATCAGCGCGCGGTCATAGCCGAGCTCTCCCTGCGGCTCGTCGAATGCGCCCGCCCAAAGGTGCTCGATGAGGTTGAAGGACATCATGGTCTCCAGCATCGGCACCTGCACTTCCTGGCCTTCGCCCGTCCGCTCCCGGTGCACCAGCGCCATGCCGATCGAGGAGGCGAGCACGTAGCCGCAGAACTTGTCGGCCATGACAATAGGCAGGTAGCGGGGCTCGCCGAACGCAAGCTCGGTGATGCCGGTGATGCCGCTCTCGCCCTGGATGACGTCGTCGTACGCCGGCCGGTCGCGAAACGGTCCGTCCTGGCGATACCCCGGCGCGCACGCGTAGACGATGCGCGGATTGCGCCGGGCGACGGCCTCATAGCCGACGCCCAGCCGCGCCGCGGTTTCCGGGCGCATGCTGTGCACGAACACGTCGGCGCTCTCGATCATGCGTCCCAGCGCATCGAGCGCTTCCGCGCGCTTGAGATTCAGCACAACGCTGCGCTTGCTGCGATTCATGCCGAGAAACATCGCCGCCATATCGGGATGGCGCGACGGGCCGATCTTGCGGTTAAGGTCGCCGCCCGGCCCCTCGATCTTGATCACGTCAGCGCCATAATCCCCGAGAATCTGCGTGGCAACCGGCCCGAGAATAAACTGCGTCAGGTCGATAACACGAAATCCGGACAGTGGCCCTCGCGCGGGCATTTTGGGGCCGGGCATCACCGAATGAGTGCGCCGCGCAATCTGACCATGCGCAGCGGCGTGTAAGTCAGCACCTTCGTGCCATCCTGCTTGATGATGTCGTTGCGCGTGCGCACGAGCCCGCGGTCCGGTCGGCTGCGGCTTACGCGGGCCTCCACCACTTCCACCTCCACGTGGATCGTGTCGCCAGCGAACACGGGATTGTGCACGCTCAGCTCCATGCCGAGAAACGCAAGCGCAGAGTGCTGCATCGTTGCCTGCACCAGCAGGCCTTCCGCCAAGCCATAGGCGAGCATCGCGGGCGCAAACCGGCCCTTGATGGGCATTTCCCGATCGCGAAATTCGCTATCGGTGAACATCACCTCCGTGAGGCCAGTGCAGTTGACGTACCCAACGATGTCGACCTCGGTGATGGTCCGGCCAATAGTCTTGAATTTCCGCCCGACGGGCAGATCCTCGAAATAAAGCCCAAGCCCCACGGTTTCCACGCTGTGCCACCCCTGGCCAGATTCGATCGCGAAACTCGACGGTTTCGCGACCGCGCCCGGCAATCCACATTCGACGAGGCTGCGCTGCTTCGCGGCGATGCCGCCCGGCGGCCATTCGTCATGGCGCGCCAGGTTCGCCTGCGCCGCCTCGATTTCGAGCCGCCCAGCATCGTTGACGCCGGGGCGCCACTTGGCCTACCCTAGCTGGCTAGCTTAACGACCATTTAATTCCTCTGCAAGCTCGTCGAAGGACCCCGCGTGCCGGCGCCTGATGACCGCATTCGAGTCGCGCTGATTACCGGCGCCAATCAGGGCATCGGCTACGCCATCGCCGCGCGCCTTGCAGCCGACGGCATGTGTGTCGTGCTCAACGGCCAGCGCGCCGCCGCCGTGGCGGAGGCCGCGAAAAAGATTGCCGCCACCGGCGCTGACGCCGCCGGTATTGCGGCGGATGTATCGAGCGAAGAGGCGGTCTCGCGCATGTTCGAGGAGATCGGATCGCGATACGGCCGCCTCGACGTCCTGGTGAACAACGCCGGCATCGCGCCGCGCATCGCGGGGCGCAGCGCGCGTGTCGAGGACACACCGCTGGAGTACTGGCAAAGGACGATTGCGGTGAACCTCACCGGCGCGTTCCTCGTTTCGCGTTCGGCCCTGCCCTTCATGAAAGCGCAGCAGTGGGGCCGGATCATCAATTTGTCATCGCAGTCCGGACGCATGTATACGGGCTTTGGCAGCGCCTACTACGCGGCTTCCAAGGCAGGATTGATCGGTTTTTCCCGCGTGCTGGCCGGCGAGATGGGCAAGTACGGCATTACCGTAAATTGCGTGTCGCCCGGACGCATCAAGACCGCGATGGCCGCGACCTTCGCGAACGCCGATCGCGTCGACCAGCAGTACATCGACCGCACGCCGTTACGCAAAGTGGGATATCCCGATGATGTCGCCGGCGCGGTGAGCTTCCTGGCGTCCGACGAGGCTTCTTTCATCACCGGCGCGGTTCTCGATATCACCGGCGGCTTTTTCATGCCGTAACGCGCCGGCGGACGCCGCGGCCTACCGTGCGGGTCCAACCACGATTCAACTGGAGACACTCATGAGCAATACTGCCACGCATTTTGGCCCGCAAGACGTCGATTTCCGCGCGTTTGCGCCCACGCATTTCCTGTGGAAGCTCGATGGCCGGGTCGCGACGATCACGCTCAACCGGCCAGAACGCAAGAACCCGCTCACGTTCGAATCGTACGCGGAACTGCGGGACACGTTCCGCGCGCTCGTCTACTCCGACGAGGTGAAGACCGTCGTCATCATGGGCGCGGGCGGAAATTTCTGCTCGGGCGGTGACGTGCACGAGATCATCGGCCCCCTCGTTGAAATGCAGCGCCGGGACGACATGCCCGGACTGCTCCAGTTCACGCGTATGACCGGCGACCTCGTGAAGGCAATGCGCGCCTGCCCGCAAACGATCATCTCCGCGGTCGATGGCATCTGCGCCGGAGCCGGCTCCATCATCGCGATGGCCTCGGATCTCCGCTATGGCACGCCGCAAAGCAAGGTGGCATTCCTGTTCGTGCGCGTCGGGCTCGCCGGTGCGGACATGGGGGCGTGCAATATCCTCCCGCGCATCATCGGAGCGGGCCGAGCCGCAGAACTCCTTTATACGGGGCGCTCCATGGACGGCGCGGAGGCCGAGCGCTGGGGTTTCTACAACAGGCTTTGCGAACCCGGAAAGCTGGTTGACGAGGCGCAAGCGCTCGCCCGCTCCATTGCCACGGGCCCGACGTTCGCGCACGGCATGACCAAGCGCTGCCTGCACCAGGAATGGAGCATGGGAATCGACGAGGCCATCGAAGCCGAGGCGCAGGCGCAAGCGATCTGCATGCAGACGAGGGACTTCGAGCGCGCTTACCAGGCGTTCGTCGCCAAGCAAAAACCCGTTTTCGAGGGCGACTGATTCCACCGCGCGGCCGCCCGCATCGATTCCGGCTTCATCTGGGTGAACGGCGCCGGGCCGCATTTCGTCGGGGTCTCCTTCGGCGGCTACAAGCAGTCGGGCATCGGCCGCGAGGAAAGCGTCGACGAGATCCTCTCGTTCACGCAGTCGAAGAACATCAATATCAATCTCTAGCGCGCTCTGCGCGCGTGACTCGCGGATCGCGGATCGCGGATGGCGGACGGGGGCGGGCCGGCCTTGCCTTGCGCAGCAAACGGCCGGCGTCGCCATCTTTCGCGCTTCCGATCGCGCGCTCTGCCGTTCCCCCGTCTTATCGGATTCTGGCCGTCAGCCGCGGTCGAGGCGGCGGCACGGGATCGCCTGTTTCACCCGAATCCCGGCGACACGGAAGTCCCCAAAGGGGATTCGCTCACTTCATGAGGCCCGGCAAATACAGCGCGATCGCCGGAAACAGCATCAGGAGCGCGAGCAGGATCGCGTCGCATATCAGGAACGGAAATGCCGCGGAGGCCACCTGGAACAGGGTCGTGCCCTTCGGCGCGACGCCCATCATGACGTAGAGCAGCAATCCGAAAGGCGGCGTCGTCTGGCTCATCTCCAGGACCAGGAGCACGAACAGCCCGAACAAGACCGGATCGACCTGCATCACGCCGACCAGGGGCATGAAGATCGGGACCGAGATCAGGATCATGGACACCGGATCCATGAACATGCCGAGCAGCAGCAGCACCGCGAACATGCACAGCAGCATCACGACCGTCGACAGCTCGAACGCGATCACCCAGTTGAGCAGGCCGCTCGAGGCGCCCGAATAGGCGATGAGCTGGCTGAACACGCTCGATGAAATGATGATGAAGAACACCATCGCGCCGACCATGACGGTGGCTTCGAACGAACGCAGGATGACGGTCCAGGTCAGCAGGCGGAACGCCGCCGCGAGCACGAGGACGCCAAGCACGCCGAACGCGGCCGCCTCCGACGGCGTCGCGATACCGAGGACGATGAATCCGATGACCATGAACACCACGATGGTCATGGGCAGGATGTTGATGCAGACGGCAGCGACCCTTTCCCGCCAGCTCGGTCGGGCGATATCGTAGCTCGGCGCGGAGCCCGGATTGATCAACACCTGGAGCAGGATCAACCCGGCATAGAGCAAGGCGAGAAGGAAGCCCGGAATGACGCCGCTGACCAGGAGCCGGGCGACGTCGATGGCCGCGATGCTCGCCAGAAGCACCGCCAGGTTCGATGGCGGAATGATCATGGCGAGCCCGCCGGTGCCGAGGACCGGCCCGAGCGACATGCGCCAGTTGTAGCCGCGCCGCTGCATCTCCGGCACCATGAGCGAGCCGAGCATGGCCGTGTTGGCCATGCTGGAGCCGGTCATGGTGGAGAAGGTCGCGCCGCCGGCGACGGTGAGAAAGCAGAGCCGGCCCGGCAGCCGGCCGAACAGCTTGTCGAGCGCGTCGAATACCCGATGGGCGAGGCCGGAATAGAAGAACAGCGACCCCATCAGGATGAACAGCGGGACCGGCACCAGCTGGAACGTCGTGATGAGGGCGGTCGAATTGTCCACGACCTGGGTCAGCCCATGTATGCCGCCGACGAAGACCAGCGTGCCGATGAGGTTGGTGGCCATGAAGGTCAGGGCGACGGGCACGCCCATCACCATCATGACGATGACCAGCCCGATCAGGAGCCCGCCGGCTGCGAACCATTCCATGGCTTACAAACCGTCCGGCGTCTTGACGCGATCGACCTTGACGCGATCGACGTACAGGCTGTCGATCCCGATGAGATAGCGGCCGAATTCGATCGCCACGAGCAGGAATATCGGCCCGAGCGGCGCGTAGGCGACCCACAGGGGAACGTCGATCGACCGATCCTCGAAGCTGCCGGACTGGATGCCCTCGATCATGAGCCCGAATCCGACGTAGGCAAAGGTCAAGGCAGTGGCAACGCACACCGAGTAGGCGATTTTTTCCATCGTCCAGCGCGCGCGGCCGGTCAGTCTCAAAATCAGGACGTTGACGAAGACGTGCGCCTTCCTGCGCACCAGATACGGCGCGGCGAGAAGCGTGAAATAGAGCAGGATGAGCTCGACGACCGCGCTCGTATAAGCCGGCGGCTGCCGCCCCGCCGCGCGGATTCCCACGTCGACGACGATCAGGACGAAGGCCAATGCGATCGTGGCGCCGGCGATCGCCGCCAGCGCCACGAGCAGGTAGTAGTAACCGGCCGCAACCGTCTTCAAGGCACGAAGCCGGCTTGAAGCAATCGATACGGCGCGCGCACGAGCGACTATTTAGTCTTGTACATCAGGCGCTGCAGCGCGGCGGCTTCGTCCTTGTCGACCAGCGTGCCGAAGCGTTTCCACATCGCTCCATGGGCGATGTCGAGATACTTCTTCGCGCCTTCGGGAGGCAATGTAAACACCTCGACGCCCTGCTTCGCGAGCGCCGCGGCGTCGGCCTTGGCGGCGGCAATCATGTACGCCCTGGACTCCCTCTCGTATTCGGCGCCCACCTTGAGGAGCATGTCCTGCGCCGGCTTGGGCAGGGAGTTCCACTTGTCGAGGTTGATGAGCACCAGGTCGGCGAGGTGATAGAACGGCGGGTCGATGCGGTACTTCACCAGCTTGCCGAGCCCCTGCGAAGCGAGCCCGACCGTCGGCCAGCCGAATCCTTCCACCACGCCCCGCTCGAGCGCGGTATAGACCTCGGCGGCATTGGTGATCTGCACGGGGGTTGCGCCCAGCGCCTGGGCGAACGGCCGGTACGCGCCGGTCGTGCGAAACTTGATTCCGGTGAGATCGAGCACGCCGTCCTTCTTCAGCTTTGGCTTGTTTTTCAGGTAAAGATGGAACTGGGCGGACGTCTCGCCGATCGCGATGATCTTGGCGTTGAGTTTCCGCTCCCATTGCGGCGCCAGCTTGGCGAACGCCCCGTTGGCGCGATACTCGGACGGCGGAATATTGGTTGCCATCAGGGCATTGCCGTACGGAACGGTGCCAATGTGATAGGCGCCAGGCGTGTGCAGCAGGTCGATCACGCCGCGCTGCACGGCGGACGCAACCTTGTCCGGCGGGTTGACCTCGGGACCGCCGAGAAAGTCGACCTGGACGACGCCCTTGCCCGCCGCATTCAGCTTGTTGACGAATCCCTCGATGAAGCTCTTGGCCAGATCGTGGTTCTTGGGCAGCGCGGTCTGCGTCTTCAGCACCACTTCCTGCGCCCCGGCCGCCGTCGCGAACGCGCAAGCAACGCCGGCAGCAATCAATACCCTCAGCACTTTTTCGATCCGCATGATGTCCCCTCCAATCCAGGCCTTTGAATGAGAAATTAGCATGGAGCGCCTGGCGCATCCACGTGTCCCCTGCGGGCCATGCAATCTAGCACCGGCACGCCGGTGCCGCAATCCCTGCGATGACGGGAATCGAGCCCGGGCCCGTCAGCGGCCTCTACCGGGCCGCCGCGGGCACACGCTCGTGCCAATCGGTCAGCCGCTGATAGGCATCGGCTGCTCTCAGAAGCAGCCCCTCGGCAAACGGTCTCCCAACCAGCTGAAACGCACAAGGCAAGCCATTGCTCGTGAAGCCGGCAGGAACGCTTATCGCCGGCAAGCCCAGATAATTGACGCCTCGCGTGCAATGCGTGATGGCGCCCAGGCGCTGTGCGACTTTGACGGGGTCATCGGCAGTGGTCTCCGAAATCGTCGGCACGGGTATCGAGACCGCGGGCAGGTGAACGACATCGGCATTGCCGAAAGTGGCGTCCAGATACTCGCTCGAGATCCGCGCCCGCAATGAGAGCGCTTCACAATATCGAGTCGCCGGAATGAAAAGCCCCGGCTCGATCCGGCTGCGCACGAGCGCCGCGTAATCGTCCCGCCGGGTCGCCAGCCATTTCTGATGCACGGTCGCCGCCTCGACCGCCATGACCAACTGGGCCAGGCCGTTGATCAGGGCCATGTCCGGAACCCCGGTCTCGACAATGGTCGCCCCCAGCTCTCGCAGGACCGCAAGACTGTCTTCGAGACGGGAGCGAACCTCCTCCGTGACGTGATCGTAGTAATACGTTCGCGGCGCCGCGATCGTCAGGCCGCGCAACTCGCCGGTGAGGCCTTCCTCATACTTGCCGACCGGCTGCCGCGATGCCGTGGGATCTGCCGCGTCCGCGCCGGCAATGATCTCCAGCAATCTCGCGCAGTCACGTGCGGTCCGGGCCATGGGTCCGACGCAATCCAGCGAAAACGACAGGGGAGCGACGCCCGCGCGGCTGACGCGCGACTGTGTCGGCTTCAAGCCCGTGACGCCGCACATCGCCGCCGGATGACGGATCGAGCCGCCCGAATCGGTGCCCAGGGATCCGTGGACGAGGCGGCCGGCAACAGCCGCAGCCGGACCGCTGGACGAGCCGCCGGGCACATGGTCGGGATTCCAGGGATTCCGGCCGTGCCCGAAATGCTTGTTGTACCCGGTTGGGCTGAAGGCGAATTCGGAAAGGTGCAAGGTGCCAAGATCGAGCGCGCCGGCCGCGTCGAGGCGACGCAACACCGTCGCGGTCGTGTCGGCCACCGTCCGCTCATGGATCGGGGAGCCGAACGTGACCCGCCGGCCGGCGCGGTAGAAAAGATCCTTATGGGCCAACGGCACGCCGTGAAGCGGGCCGCACCGGCCTCCCTCACGACGTTCACGGTCGAGACGATCGGCGTTTTCAAGCGCGCGCTGGCCGTCGACCGTCATCGTGCAGTTGAATTGGGGACCCAGATCACTCAGCCGGGCGAGCGCCGCTTCGGTCAGCGCGACAGCGGTCACGTCCCCCCTGCGAGCGGCCTCCGCGGCCTCCACGAGCGTCAGATGGTGCAGTGGCGGCGCGCTCATCGCGCCCGCTCCGCAAGCAGCTTTTCGAAATCAGCCGGCTCATCGTCCGGGACCAATTTCTCCCGCGCCGCGTTCCGGATCAGCCGGTTCAACGACACGGCCAGCGACGCGCAGTCGGACAGGGCCCCGGCGTCGATCGCCTGATTGTCCTGGATTTCCGAAAGGTACTTCTGGAATTCGGCGGCGTTCATTTGATGCATTCTCCTACGATCGCCTTAAGTGATGAAGGAACTCATCAAGAAAACGCATCGTTGCGGTCACGCGAAGCAACAAGGTTCCCCCCTCGGAGGGAAGGTTAGGATGGGGGTGGGGTAGAGGGGAGGGTAGCATTTTTGAGATGGCTTCGAGATGATTTAGAGCCCGGCGACGCTTCGGCGCGGCGCGCCGATTTCCCCGGTGTAGAACCACCACCAGTCCTCGGCGCTCGGTTCCGCCGCCTTCAATCGCTCGATGTCCGTCGGCATTGCCTGTGGCGTTCCGAAACGCCGGGCGGCGTGATCCATCGCGAGGAACATCTCGCGCTGAATGGCGTCGACCAGCGCCCGCTCGAGCGTGGACGCAACGAAATCCGTGCCGTGGCAGGCTTCGTGAACAATCGGGCCGTCACGCAAGGCGTCCATCGTCTTGCGCCTGACGTCCGCGTCCACGACGAGGTCGCAGCGGGGATAGGTCGGCAGTGGGCGGGTGGCGATGTCGAGACCCGTGCGGAAGATAGGCGTCAACTCCTGGCGGGACAGCGCATACATCCGCCCGTAGAGATCGTGCGTGTGCACGATGGCCCGCACGTCCGGGCGCTCTTCCATGATCTGCGCATGAAACCACTTGAATCCCGGCGGCCGCGGACCGTCGATCCATCCGGCCTTGTTGTCCAATACGCACATGTCGGCGGGCCCGATTTCTCCGAAGTTCCCGGCGGCACTGATGATGAAACGATCTTCGCCGGGAAGCCGGTGGCTGATGTGCTCGAGAAAAGCGACCAGCGTATCGCGTTCCCAAAGCGCCTTGCAGCTGAGGCTGACCGCCCTCTTGATCGCACCGGAATCATCGGAGCCGAGCGCACCCCGCCCGGCACTTTCGCCAGCCGGATGCGCGAGCGGTCCGGGGTCGAGCGACCGGAAGAACTCCGCGTAATGGTGGTGCCCGGAAAACTGCTTCCAGAGTTTTTCCGAGTCGTTCCTGTCGCAAACATTCTCGATCGGAAGCGTCGAGGCGACGAGGTTCGCCTGCGCAAGGTACTCCAGGTGATACATCGCCATGAGCGCTGAGATGATGTCCCTGCCCGGCGTCCATGCGCCGATCCCCGGCTGATGAACGGCGGTTGCCCGCTCCAGGATGGCCGCCAATTGCTCTCCGGGGCCCGGCGCCTGCGCCAACTCGCGGCTTTCCCAGAACGCCAGTCCAAAGGCGATCATGGATTCCATATGCGTCAATGGCCGCAGCTCATGACGCGCGATCGCCGCCGCCATCGCGATCGCCGGGCTGGCGAACAGGCAGGCGTTCGCGTCGCGGTTTTTCCGGTACAGCGCGAGATCGGCTGAAAGCTGGATGGGAAGCGGCCCCGCGCCTTCAACGATCTTTCCTTCCAGGTCCGTGACGATGAGATCGCTGGCTCGCACGCTGCGGGGCAGGCAGTTCCGCGAGAAGCGCGGTGTGACGAGCACGAGATCGCTCTGCGGAATGCGCAGGCTGGCGTGTCCCCACAGATCGATCATCCGGTGTCGCGCCAGCACGCGGCAGGCCATGGAAAGATCGTGTCGAATGTCTTGGGCTGGCATGACTCCGCTCAGGCATTTGGGAGGCGCAGGGGAAGCGCCGGCTTGCCGCGCGCGTCTGCGAAGGCATGGCACGCCGCGGTCTCCAACTCGGACATCCCTAGGGCCATGCTGGATTTTCCATGAGCAAGTGCAATGGACGCAAGGCGGTGGCCCCGCGGCCCCGGAACGACCGCGTGTAGTCCCTGCGACGGAAAGTGACCATCGCGCCGGAGCGCTACGACGAGATCCTCTCGATCACGCAGCCGAAGAATATCAAAATTCTAGCGCGCTCCGCGCGCGTGACTCGCGGATCGCGACTGCCGGAAGGGCCTCACCCGCCCAGCCTTGCGCTGGTGATGACGCGCCCTGCGGACTTTCGCACTCCCGATCTCGCGCCCTGTCACTCTCCCGTCTTTTTGGGTTCCCGCGGTCAGCTGCGGTCAAGCCGGCGGTACTGGATCGCCTCGGCGACATGATCGGCGGCGAGCCCGCGCGCGCCAGCGAGATCCGCGATGGTCCGCGCGACTTTCAACACCCGGTGGTAGCCGCGCGCGGAGAGCCCGAGACGCCCGATCGCCTGGTTGAGCACCGCCGCGCCCTCCGCGTCGGGGGCGCAATGGCGATCCACTTCGCGCGCGGATAGCGCGGCGTTCGGCCGGCGCTGGCGACGCAGCTGCCGCGCCCGCGCTGCGGCGACGCGCGCGCGAACCGTCGCCGAGGATTCGCCGCGCTCAGCGCGCGTGAGAACGTCCTGCGGCACGTCGGGCACTTCCACCTGCAAATCGATGCGGTCGAGCAGCGGGCCGGAGATTTTCCGGCGGTAGCGCGCGACCTGGTCCGGCGTGCAGCGGCAGCGGCCGCTGGGATGCCCGAGGTAGCCGCAAGGACAGGGGTTCATCGCCGCGACCAGCTGGAATGCGGCGGGAAACTCGGCCTGGCGCGCCGCGCGCGAGACGCTGATGCGCCCCGACTCGAGCGGCTCGCGCAGGACCTCCAGCACCTTCCGGTCGAACTCGGGCAGCTCGTCGAGAAACAGCACGCCGTGCTGCGCCATGGAAATCTCGCCCGGGCGCGGATGGCTGCCGCCGCCCACGAGCGCCACGGCGGAAGCGGTGTGGTGCGGCGCGCGAAACGGGCGCCTCGCCCAGTTCGCCAGGTCGAAGCCGCTGCTGCCGAGCGACTGGATCGCCGCGGCGGCGAGCGCTTCTTCGCGCGTCATCGGCGGCAGTACCCCTGGCAGCCGTTCCGCGAGCATGGACTTGCCGGTTCCCGGCGGCCCCACCATGAGCAGGCTGTGCCCCCCCGCGGCGGCGATCTCCAGCACGCGCTTCGCGCCGGGCTGCCCCTTCACTTCCGCGAGGTCGGCGTGAAGGACGGGAATTGCCTGGAGACTGGTGCTGCAACGCTCGAGCGGCGTGCGCCCGGCCAGGTGCGCGCACACGTCGAGCAGGCAGCGCGCCGGATAGATCGCTGCGTCCTCGACCAGCGCCGCCTCGCGCGCGTTGACCTCCGGCAGGACGAATGCCCGGCGGTCGCGCGCAGCGGACAGCGCCATCGCCAGCGCGCCGCGTATCGGACGCAGCTCCCCGGTCAGCGCGAGTTCCCCCGCGAACTCGCAGCCGGCCAGCGCGCCTGCCGGCAGCTGCTCCGACGCGGCGAGAATGCCAAGGGCGATCGGCAGGTCGAACCGCCCCGACTCCTTCGGCAGGTCGGCCGGCGCGAGATTCACGGTGATGCGCCGCGCGGGAAACTCGAACCGCGCGTTCTGGAGCGCGGCGCGCACGCGGTCCTTGGCTTCCTTCACCTCGGCCTCGGGCAGCCCGACGATGGTGAAGTTCGGCAGTCCGTTGGCGAGATGCGCCTCCACCGTGACTGGCGGCGCCTCGACCCCCGCGAGCGCGCGGCTGTAGACGACGGCGAGCGACATCGATGACTCCAGGATCGAGGATTCAGGATTCAGGATTCAGGGAATAACGCAGCAAGGCGGCTGCGCGACGACAGCTATCGCGACGGACCTTCGGAAACAATCGGCTACGGCGGATAAAGGGCCTGCGGGGGGACTGCACCCTCAAGCGCCGCGGGTTGGACCTCGATCCTTGATCCTGGATCCTGAATCCTGCTCCAGCTCGTCGAGCTTGGCCTCCAGCTCCTCGAGCTTCGCGCGCGTGCGCGCAAGCACCTCGCGCTGAACGTCGAACTCCTCGCGTGTAACCAGGTCGAGGCGCCCGAAGGCGGATGCGAGCAGCGCTCGCAGATTTTTCTCGAGGTCCGCCGCCGGCCCGCGCGCGAGGATCTCCTTCATTCTTCGGTCGATTTCGTCAAACAGCCTGGCTTCGGACATGGCAAATCCTGACTTGCAATTAGCGGTGTCCGTATTTTCCTACAGCCGGCGCCGATGCGTAGCCGGGAACCCGCCGACATCGGCCCGCGCGCCGCGGAAATTTAACGATTACTGATCGGCCACGAGGATGCACCGCTACGGTGCGTTCATTTTTTTCAGGCACTGGCTTGGTGCGCCCAAGAGCCCTCTGCCGCTGCCTTGTTTTATATCTATTTGATTAATATAACATAAATAATTGGCACGGTACATGCTGAATGGGCCTACGCAATATTGCACATTCGTTAACGACGAAAGGACAACCATGCTCAAGAAGACACTCATAGCAGGCGCGGCAGCGGCGGCCACCCTGCTGCCTGGGGTCGCGGCGGCGGCGGATTCGCCCCACTCGCTGACGGGCAACGTCGGTCTCTACAGCCAGTACATCTTCCGCGGGCTGACGCAGACGAACGGCGAGCCGGCGATCCAGGGCGGTTTCGACTACGGCCACGCGAACGGCCTCTACGCCGGCGTCTGGGGCTCAAACATCAGCTGGCTGCGCGACGGCGGCGGCTACCGCGCGGGCGGCAGCGGCGAGTTCGATTTCTACGGCGGCATGAAAGGCGCGTTCGGCAAGTCCGATTTCACGTGGGATCTGGGGACGCTTTATTACTGGTATCCGGGCGATGAGAACAACATCGCTCCGGCCAATCCGCTGACTCCCAAGGCCGATGCCTGGGAAGTCTACGGCGCGGTGGGCTGGAAGTGGCTCTCGGTCAAGTACTCGCACGTCGTCAGCAACAAGGCGTTCCAGGTGCTGGATGCCAACGGTACGTATTACGTTGACTTCACGGTGACGGTCCCCGTCAACGACAAGCTCAACGTCATCGGCCACTACGGCATCCAGAAATTCAGGGGCCAGGATCCGCGCAACATCGGCGTCGTGAGCAACGATGACGCATTCTCTTACGACGACTGGAAGATCGGCGTGACCTACGCGCTGCCGAAGGACTTCACGATCGGCGCCTTCTACACCGACACGAGCAGCGCCGACCCGTTCGGCTACGGCAGCGTCAATGATGTGGGCGCGTTCGGCGCGGGCGTGTATCCCAAGAACATCGCCAAGGGAACCGGCACCGTCTTCATCGCAAAGACCTTCTAACGCAGCACGGGGCCGGCCGCGAGGCCGGCCCCCACACCACGGGGAAATCGAATGAAATTCGTCACAGCCATCATCAAGCCCTTCAAGCTTGACGAAGTGCGTGAAGCGTTGTCCGCCATCGGCGTGACGGGCATCACGGTCACGGAAGTCAAGGGATTCGGGCGGCAGAAGGGGCATACCGAGCTCTACCGCGGCGCGGAATACGTCGTGGACTTCCTGCCCAAGATCAAGGTCGAGGCAGCGATCAAGAGCGATCTGCTCGAGCAGGTGATCGAGGCGATCGAGAAATCCGCCAATACCGGCAAGATCGGCGACGGCAAGGTATTCGTCTTCGATCTGGAGCAGGTCATCCGCATCCGCACCGGCGAGACCGGCGCGGACGCGCTATAGGGAGAACGACATGAAGCGATTACTCACGCTGCTCGCGCTGTTCGGCGCGTTGAGCTTTGCCGTCGCGCCGGCGGTGGCGCAGGACAAGCCGGCGGAAGCGCCGGCCGCCATGGCGCAGGCCGCCGCGCCCGCAGCGGCGCCCGCCGCCGCCCCCGCGCCGACGCCCAACAAGGGCGACGTCGCGTGGATGCTCGTCTGCACGGCGCTCGTCATCATGATGAGCATCCCCGCGCTGGCCCTGTTCTACGGCGGCATGGTGCGCGCCAAGAACATGCTCTCGGTGCTGATGCAGGTGTTCGTCACGTTCTCGCTGATCACGGTGCTGTGGTGCATCTACGGCTACAGCCTCGCGTTTTCCGAGGGCAACGCCTTCTTCGGCGGCTTCGACCGGCTGTTCCTCGGCGGCACCATAGCCCCGAATGGCGATCTCGCGATGGGCGCGACCTTCAGCAAGGGCGTCGTCATTCCCGAGCTCCTGTTCGTCGCGTTCCAGGCGACCTTCGCCGCCATCACCTGCTGCCTGATAGTCGGCGCCTTTGCCGAGCGCGTGAAGTTCTCCGCGGTGCTGATCTTCATGGTGTTGTGGTTCACGTTCGCCTACACGCCTATCGCGCACATGGTCTGGTACTGGGCCGGCCCGGATGCCTACACCGATCCGAAGCTGGTCGACGGCCTCAACGCCAAGGCGGGCCTGCTCTGGCAATGGGGCGCGCTCGACTTCGCGGGCGGCACCGTGGTGCACATCAACGCGGGCATCGCCGGCCTGGTCGGCGCCTACCTGGTGGGCAAGCGCATCGGCTACGGCAAGGAAGCGATGACGCCGCACAACCTGCCGATGACGATGATCGGCGCGGCGATGCTGTGGGTGGGCTGGTTCGGCTTCAACGCGGGCTCCGCGCTCGAAGCGGGGAACTCGGCGACGCTCGCCTTCATCAATACCTTCCTCGCGACCGCCTGCGCGGTGCTGGCGTGGACCTTCGGCGAATGGCTGTTCAAGGGCAAGCCCTCGATGCTCGGCGCCGCGTCGGGCGCGGTCGCGGGACTCGTGGCGATCACGCCGGCCGCCGGCAACGTCGGCATCCCGGGCGCGTTCGTGATCGGCACCGCGGCGGGCTTCGTTTGCCTGTGGGCGGTCAACCAGTTGAAGCGCTGGCTGGGGGCGGACGACTCGCTCGACGTGTTTGGCGTGCACGCCGTGGGCGGCATACTCGGCGCGCTGCTGACCGGGGTGTTCAACGACCCGTCGCTGGGCGGCCCCAGCTTCATGGCCGATTGGGTCACCGGAAAGCTGGTCACGGCCGCCGACTACAGCATTGCCGGCCAGGTCTGGATCCAGGCCAAGGCGGTCGGCGTCACGGTCATCTGGACCGCCATCGTGGCGCTGATCTCCTACAAGATCGCCGACGTGATCGTGGGCCTGCGGGTGACCGAAGAGGAGGAACGCGAAGGCCTCGACGTCAACTCCCACGGCGAAACCGCGTATCACACCTGATTTTCGTCGCTTAGCGGCATGTGCCGGCGGGCGCCTTCGGGCGCCCGTTTTTTTGGCTTGATGAAGCGTGAGTCGCAGCTGGCGGCTCGCGGATCGATTGCCGCGAGCAGTGCGAAGGGTCGCCATTCGCCATTCGCCTCTCGCCT
>Ga0326597_10001849_pt1 | contig 32711 bp, 37 predicted proteins | sample RVTome_12_FD_203789 | JGI IMG/M metagenome (GOLD analysis project Ga0326597, IMG submission 203789) | Soil microbial communities from uranium-contaminated site in the Upper Colorado River Basin, Wyoming, United States - RVT100D185 | ecosystem: Environmental > Terrestrial > Soil > Contaminated >...
ACAACCGGGGTGATTTGCTGGTGCGAACCGCGCGCGGGGTCACGCGCAGGGTCAAATCTTGGTTCTTGCTACTGCGTTCTTAGCTGCCCAAGCCCCGCCCGTGGAATTCCTCATGAAAAACGACTTCGCTTCTCCAATATCACTGGGATCACGGGCGCGGCTGCGGGGGGGTGTGCTTTGCCATCGCTCAGAAGCTCCCTTTAAGCCGTCATTACTATCCCTGACCTCGTGTGCCGGCAGCCCGCTACGGTCTTGCCGCCCCCACGGCTTAACCATAGGTACTTGCCACCACCACCACTGTTTTACAATACCCATAGCAAAGAGCTAAAATCGGCTCAGCGGTTTAGTCCAACACGTTCCTTCGACTAGGCTCAGGACAGGTTTATCCCCAATGCCACGTAGCGCATTCTGTCCGAGCCTCGCCACCTCAAGGCATTAGCGATAAAACGCTATACGTTGGACCGACATTTAGAGGCCCGTAGATGGGAACGACGTGGCTCATTAGTCCCCGATTCCTTAACTCCAAGCTCTCAGGAGCAACGCTCGACGACAAGATCGACGTCTTCAAGGATCGGATGGAGGGCTGGTTTCTGCGTCACGCGGCAGCCCTCAGCTCAGCCGACTACGCCGATCGCGGCAACGCAGGCTTTGCTGCTCTTACCGTCGTTGCTTCCTATTTCGAGGCAATCGAGTGCTACTACACAGGTCAGGAAAGTCGCAACCGATCGCGTGAGTTCTTCATACGTGGCTTCCTGAAGGTGTTCCCTGATCTTCCGGGGGTGCTGCGGGGCCAAGGGCATGCGTCCCCGGATGACCTTGCTGACCAGATCGCAGAAGACGTCTACAAGCAGCTACGTTGCGGGCTATTGCACGAGGCGCTGCCAAGACACCGCCTCCTACTCCGGGAAGACACCGCTCCAGTCGGCTTCATGATTCACAAGTCCACCGGCGACGTGGGAAGTATCGTCGTCGATCCGGCGAAGTTCGTCGGGGCCGTGCAAGCTCACCTCCAGGTATACGTGGGAAAATTGCGGGATCCGACGGAGGACGTGCTCCGCCACAATTTCGAACGCTTCTTCGACACGAGGTCGGGAGCCGGAAAGGCGGTCCTTCCGCCTCCCGTTGAGCGGAAGGAGTGATGAGAGGCGCCGTCGAACAAGGCGATGAACCTGTCGAAGCGCTGGAGTTGAAGACGTCCTGCGATGCCCCTCGCCTCATCAATGCGCGCTTCGCAGGTTATCGCTAGTGTTGAGGGGGTAGAAAAAGTCATTTGGGGTTATATTTCCCCGTGGGAGCGGCGCCGCACGTTTTCCCGTCCATTTCAGCCGCTGATTTGCGCGGTTCGCCCGCGCGGTCTTTGTTCACGAGAAGAGCCTGCGGGCGTTGCCGCCCAGGACTTTTCTTCTGGCCGCGGGCTTGAGCCCCGCCTTCTTCACGATAGTCACGGCGTCTCCGAGCTGCGCAACGGTGGGGAAATCGCTCCCCAGCATCACCTGCCCTTCCCCCATGGACTCCACCGCGAAGCGAATCTCCTCCGGGAGCCAGAAGGGCGGCGCCGTGTCGATGAAGATGCGCCGCCGGTAGCGGTCGAAGAAACCCTTGGAGCGCTGGTCCCAGAAGGACGGGTTCATGCGGTTTTTCAACGCGAAGAAGGCGCCGCCCATGTGGGAGAACACGAAGCGAAGCCGCGGGAAGCGGTCCAGGGTCCCTCCCAGCATGAGCCGCGCCATGTTGATGGTCGTATCCACAGCCCGCCCCAGGTTCCGGGTGAGGTTGAACTGCTCCATGCCGTGGGGGTGGGCCATGGGAAGCTCCCCGGCGGGATGGACCAGAATGGGCACGTTCAGATCCGACACCGCCCGGTAAAAGGAATCGAGGCGCCGATCGTCCATGAGGGTTCCCCTGATATGCGTGTTCATGGCCACCGCCTTGAAACCCATCCGGGCAACGGCGCGTTTCAACTCGGCGCGGGCGCCGGCGGCAAGGGGCGGCACGTGGGCCACGGGCACGATGCGATCGCCATAGCGCTCGTTCATCTCGGCCATGGCGTCGTTAATGGCGCAGGCCGCCTTGAGGTTGACCCAGTCCAGCCAGACCCCCACGTGAAGGGCCGCCCGGTCCACCCCGGCCCGATCCATGGCCCTGATCTGGTCTTCCATGCTCGCCGTCATGGGAGGCGGAGAAAAGAGCTGTACTCCGCGGCGCACGATGCGGAAGCGGCCGACCTTCCACATCACCCGTTCGCCCCGCCGGGTGAAGGGCTCCGGCCGCAAGTAGTGCGCCTCGGGCATCCAGTGGTGATGCACGTCGATGACCGGCTCTTTTTTCTTCATGCTTTTCCTTCCCCACCCGGAGCGTTTCTCCGGCACGGCACCGTGCAACGGAGCTTTCAGCCGTCGGAAAAGACCATGGCGTGTTTACCCCGCTCACCCAAGATAACGGCCAGGAACCGGGTCGGGCTCGAACCCGGGTTCCGGTTGTTGACCCAGACCTTGCCATCCTCTAGAAGCGCCTGGCCGGCGCTGTATTCCTTGCGTGTACCGTCATCCAGCTCGACGACCAGCACCCCTTCCAGCACGTACATATAAGTGGGGCCGGGATGGTAATGCCGGCCGGTCTCTCCTCCCGGCTTGATCTCCACCAGGTGAGATGCGATCTCGGGATCGGCGGTTTTGGGGTAGCTGAGCTTCTTGCCGCCGATGGTCACCCAATGCTGGCTGACGACGATGGCCGAGAATTTATCGTTCCCTACTTTTTCCGACCCGCGGCAGGCCGCAACCCCAACGCAAGCCGCCGCCAGCAACGCAATCCACAAGCGCCGGAATTCGCCACACCGGATCCACGGCGGATCGCCGCATCCGACGTTCCGTTTCCCGACTAAAGTCACTCCGGGACCTCCCACTTTGCCTGATATCCACATGACGGTCTCGCGGGCCAACGGTCAGCGACAAAATCGTAACGCCGGCTCAAGGGATTGTAAAGAAAAAACCCGCGGCGCCGCGGGACGCCTCCCGGGACCGTCGTCGTTACGAGTCCCGATGAACCGTTTCCGGTGCGAAGGCCGGCAAGCACACCGAAACGTATTCCGCGCCCTCGAATCCCGGGGTGCTGTACTGCACCCATTCCCCGCGCTGCACGATGACGGCCGCTCCCGCCTTGACCTCCAGCGTCTCCGTTTTTGTTTGCACCCGCAGTGCGCCGCGAAGCACCAACGTGTACTCGTCGAACTCCGGGCACTGCCCGGGCTCGACCCATCCGCCGGGGCTCTTCATGAGCGCGATGCTGACCGCGTCGGTTTTGGAATTGACCCGTCCGACGTACTCTTCAATTACCTTGGGCTTGTTGCCCGCCGCCGCCACGACGGACGGTTTCTCGATAAGAATGGGCATCCCTCGATGTCTCCTTTTGCTATTTTTGACGGCTCCCCGGACTGCTCTCCCCCCCCTGGGCATGGGGCTAGATGCCCCAACCGCCGCTCAGGTGGATGTTGGCCCCGTTTACGTAGCGGGCCTGTTCGGACAAAAAGAAGCGGACGACGGACACCGCGTCTTCAAGCGACCCGACGTAGCCGGCCGGGATCTTTTTTGCCATGGACTCCAGTTCGCCGGCGGGGCCGCTCCCCGAGTCCACGAACCCCGGGGAGATGGAATTCACCGTGATCCCGTGGGGCGCAAGCAGCCGGGCCAGCGAGCGGGCGACGACGAGAATCCCGACCTTGGAGATATAGTGGGCCGTCAACTGGGGCTGGGCGATGAGCTGGTCCGCATTGGCCATGCTGAAACAGATGATCCGTCCCCATTGGCGCCGGATCATGCCCGGCGCCACGGCGCGGCTCAAATAAAAAACGGGATGGAGGTTATTGTCGAACATGGAGCGCCATCCCTCCACGGTTTCCTCCAGGAGATTGACCCGATGGTAGGGTCCGGCGCAGTTGATGAGAGCGTCGATCCGTCCCCACCGCTCCTCCACCTGGCGCACCAGGCCTTCGGCGGCCGCGGCCTCCGACACGTCACACTGGAGAGCAACACCCTGAGCGCCCTTTTGCCGTAGGGCCTCCACGACCTCCTCGCCTTCTCGCGCGCTCTTGCGGTAACAGAGGGCCACCGACCATCCCTGCCCGCCGAGGTCCAGGGCCAGCGCGCGCCCGATGCCCCGCGCCCCTCCCGTGATCAGCGCCACCTTCTCAGGCATGAAAATTTTCCCCCGATGTCGCCCCCGCCCTTTCCCGCTCCCCCATTGGTCTTCCCGGCTTTGGTTTGACCCTATTCCGGTTCATGCCCTGATCAAGTGGTAATGATGGGCTTGAACTTTTCGTACAGGTCCTTGAGTTTGCCCTTGTAATGGGCGACGTTCTCGTCGGGGTGCTCGGGGTCCCACAGAGAGGCGAGCTTGCAGTTTTCATTCACCTTCACCTTCGCCCCTTCCCCCGTGACATAATAGGAGATCTGGTCCCCGGGCTGATAGGAGCGCTCCGCGTTCAGGGCGATCTCGTAGGCCGCGGCGGCGTTGCGTTTTTTCGCCTTGACCTTCGCTTGATAGTTGTCGAGGGAATCCTGCAGGGTTTCCGTCTTCATCAGCCTGGCCACATCGATGCGGTGGTATTCCAGGTCGTCCAGATACCGTTCATACAGGGCGGGGACCTCCTCCCCCTTCCCCTGCATGAGGAGCAGCAGCATTTCCTCCATCCACTGCCGCTGGTATAGCTCGATGCCCCGCGAGCGCAGCCCCGAGCCCTTGACCAGGAGCCGCCCCTTGTCGTCAAGGAGGGCGTAGTTCTTAATCTTGTAACTGAACATGGCGGGATAGCGGCCGTCGAGCTCAAGCTCGATTCCCTTGGGAAGCGACTCCGCCACCCCGCGGATGAGTCCTTCCTGGTCCGCCTCGCTCCGGACCCCCTCGGGCGGCACAAAATAAATACCGTCGGTGTCGATTTCGATAATCTTTGCGCCTTCGGACTTGAGCAACGAAACCGCCGACTGGATGAGTTCCCTCCCCTTGGCGGTGACCCGGTTGGCCGCGTCGTAGTCGTTGAAGTGACCCATGGAAAAGCCCAGGTATCCATAGAAGGAATTGATCAGGACCTTGAAGGTCGACTGGAGGGCGGAAAAATAAATCCGGCCTTCCCGGTCTTTCGCCTCCCGCGCCATCTGCTTGGCCTTGACCCTGAACTCCCTCAGGTCGCGCAAGAGCCCCTGGGTGATCTTCAGATCGTCCCGCGCGGGAAAAAAGCCGTAGACCAGCATGATCGAGGGATAGAGGGAGGTGACGTCGCAGTGCAGCACGCCCTTGGCGACTCCCTGGTACTCGATAGCCGTGAACCCGCCCACGACCTCTTTCCCCGTTTCCGGCCTGGGAATGGAATGGCGCTGTCTCAGGTACTCCCTGAGGAAAAGGGAGTCGATCTTGGTGGCGTTTCCCCTGAGAGACACGTTTTGATAGCTGTAGGGAAAGACCTGGGCCTCAACGAAATAGCTCTGGGAAAGGAGTTCCGAAATCGCCCGGGTTTCGCGAACATCGTCGAGGGAATAGCGAAAGAGCGTATCCGGTTCGTGATCGAAGTACCAGCTCGCCTTTTCCGCGGGGATGTAGGTGCGGTCCGAGGGAGCCACGCCGAAGTGACGCGCGATCTCTTTGAGCCCGTAACCCGGCAGTTCCCTCGCGGCGACGTCGTAGTGCTGGGCCAGGATCCAGGTGTCGACGATATGGCGGCCGAAGATCTCGTACTTGCGGTAGGTGATAGCCCTTTCGGCGATCTGCATGCGCGAGGGATGGCCTTTTAGCGTGCTCCCGTCTCTTCCCAATTCAAGCGGCACCTTGTGCCGCCGGGCCCGGGTTTCCAGGTACTCCAGGTCGAAGCGGAAGAAGTTATGCCCCTCGATGACGTCGGGGTCCCGTTCCTGGACCTCCCGGACCATCTCCGAGAGCATGCTTTGCTCGTCGGCGTCCTTTCCGGAGATGAGCCTTTCCCACCCGGTGGAATCCGACATGGCAATAGCGGTGATTCGGTCCGATTCCCGTTCCGCGTTGGGAAACTCGAAGCCCTCGGCGCAGTACGTCTCGATATCGATCTGGAGCCGCGTCAAGTCCCCGAAGGCCATGCCCAGGAAGTGGGTCTTGCCCGATAGAAGCAGATAGAGCTGGACGGGATCGCTAAGGTAGATGTAGGGAGCATCCGTCGCCGAAGGTCCCCGGCCGGCTTTCTTCTGCAGATGGGACTTGGCCGACTCCATCGCCTTGATGCCGGGAAATTGAACGAGGCAATTGAAGGGAGCCTCGCCGCCGAGAGTCTCCACCGTGAGATCCCCTTTGAAACCCTTCAGCCATTTTTCCCCCTCCAGCAGCAGGAAGGGCCGGAGGGGAACCGTCTCGGAGGAAAGTACACCCTCGCTTCGGGAATAGATGCGAATGCGATCGTCTCCCTCGACCTCGAAGGAGATCAACCCCGCGGTACCGTCGTGGCCGAAAAGAACCTTGTTCTTGTGGAAAGGTAGTTCCTGACTCCAGTTTTGATCCATGGCTCAACTGTGCCGGCCGCACAAGGCCCTTCAGCGCCCGAACCGTGCTCACCACCGGCGGGCATTTATTGTACCAGGGCCACCCGGCCCTTCCAACCGATTTCTTGCTTGTTTTGACTTCATAGAGGAAGCGCTTCCGGGGGCCCCAGAGGGCTCCGCGTCGTCCAAGATCGGCAGCCGGGTTTTATAACAATAAAATAGGTTACTACGTAGTATTACGATTGACGGAAATAGATGATTCGGGTATGGAAATTCAATGATGGTACAGGCGCGCAGCGGAATTCGAAAGACCCATTAATTCTTTATGATGAGATTCTGTGGCTGCGGCTAAACCAGGCCCATACGTCTCTAGAGTAGGATGTACACCATGCGCGAACACAGGCTTGAGACGACTCCCCAGGCGGGTGGTTGGGGAACTGCGCAGCGAGCCCCCGAGAAGAAGTGGACGTGTTCCAGGTATTGATTGTCAATGACAGTGAGAGGTAGAGCGCTCGGGCAAGAGGAGGTCGGGCGGTGACAAAGAAAAGTATATCGCGAAGGGTATTTTTAGAAAAGGTGGGCGGAGCAGTGGCGGGGTTTGCTCTGCTGGGACCATGGGCGGGCCGAGTTGTCGCCGCCGGCACCTGCTTCCCCTCGGGTACCACGGTAAGATGGATCGTTCCCTTCTCGGCGGGCGGCGGCTATACCCTCTACTCGCGGATACTCGAGCCCTTTTTGGAGGATGCCGTCGGCGCCGAAATCGTAGTGGAAAATCATCCCGGCGCCGGCGGCGCCACCGGCAGTACCAAGCTGTTCAAAGCCACCCCCAACGGCAGAACCATCGGCATCGTCAATGCCGGGGGAATTCTCATGTCCGGCATTGCGGGCGAAGTGGATTTTACCATAGAACGGTACACGATCTTGGGACGCGTGGTGGACACACGTCAGGTGATCTGCGTCGGCAAGCCCACCTTTGACAAGGGGATCCGAACCATCGAGGACGTCCTGCAGGTGAAAGAACCCCTCATTTGGGGGGTCACGGGTCCCGGCAGCAACGAATTTTTTGGGGCTGCGGTTTTGTCACACCTCCTGGGAATCAAGCGCAGGTTTCTCTCCGGGTACCCCGGCAGCACGGAGTACGTGCTTGCAGCCGCGAAAGGAGAAATCGATCTCGTGGAGTCAACCTTTTCATCGCTCATCAGCCCCATTGAGGCCGGCGACCTGGTTCCCCTGGCGTTGGTGGGCCCCAAGGTCCCCGAGCACGCTATCTTTGAGAAAAAGAGGATTCCTTCCGTGATGGAAATCGCCAAGATGGTCGGCGCCAACGCCAGCGACGTCCTTGGGGCTGCGCAGGTCACAGCGGCCGGCCGGGTCGTTGTCGGGCCGCCGGGCATACCGGCGGATGTAACCAAGTGCCTGTCAAACGGTTTGTATGAGGCGATGACCAATCCGGGACTCAAGGCCATAGCCGACGGAGCGCGGCGTCCCATTGATCCCATTGGCGCCGAAGAGGCCCGCCGGGCCTTGCTGGAGGCCGCCGTGTCGGCAAAAAAATTCAAAAAAATCTGGCAACAGGCCGTCAAGGAACTCGGCACCTAATCGGGCCTGCCCGATACCTGTCGGAACGGAAAAAGGGATGGTCTCTCTGTTCCACCGCTCGAAAATCACCGGATAGCAGCCATGCGAGGGACGCCCTTTGTTTGATTCGTTCCTTGAGAGCACCGGGATTCTCTTCCTAGGATCGTCGTTATTTGGGCCGGTTTCCATTCCCAACATAGCGATTCCAATCATCGGAACCCTGATTGGTATGTTCTTTGGCATCCTTCCCGGAGTCAGCGGGGTCACCGGGATGGCCCTGCTCATTCCCTTCACCTTCAGCTGGACCCTGATTCCTACAATTTTACTCTTCGGTTCCATTTACGGCGGCGGAACCTACTGCGGCTCCATAACAGCCATCCTCATCAATATCCCTGGAACGGCCCCCAATGCCGCCACCTGCCTTGACGGCTACCCCATGGCGCGCATGGGCGAGGCAAAGACCGCCCTGGGCGCTTCCGCAGCCGCCTCCGCCATGGGGGCGGCCTTTGGCGTGTTCGTGCTTATTGCCATGCTCCCGGTGATGCGGGCTACGGTCCTTGCCTTCGGCCCCGCGGAGTTCTTCATGTTGGCCGTCCTGGGCCTCACGGTCATTGCCGTGGTTTCGGAGGGGAATCTGATCAAGGGAATGGCCGCCGGCGGGGTCGGCCTCTTGCTGGCTTTTATCGGGCGCGACCCGGTTACCGGGGCGTTGCGCTTTACCTTCGGAACCCTCTACCTCCAGGATGGCATCCGTTTGGTCCCCCTGTTTTTGGGTATGTTTGCCGTCACCGAGATGATCAACCTCGCGGCGAGCCGCCGCAAAACCATCTCCGGCCGGGAGCACGTGGAGGAGCTAACCGGAAGCCTGTGGGAGGGGGTACTCTCGGTCTTTCGTTACTTCGGTCTGTTTATTCGAAGCTCCATCCTTGGAACGGTCATCGGCATGATCCCGGGAATCGGCGGCACCGTGGCGAGCTTCGTAGCCTACGGCCACGCCGTGCAGAGCACGAAGGACAATCAACGGTTCGGCAAGGGGGACATCCGCGGCGTCATCGCGCCGGAGGCGTGCAACGACGCTAAGGACGGCGGTTCCCTGGTGCCCGTCCTCGCCTTCGGCATCCCGGGCAGCGAAGGGGCGGCCCTGGTTCTAGTGGCCATGCTTCTTCACGGGCTCATACCCGGCAGGGAGCTCATGACGACCAATTTGCATCTGGCCTTTCTGCTGATTTGGGCCCTGTTCATCTCCAATCAGTTGACCTCCATCATCGGCGTCATGATCATCAACCAGGTGGTTCGATTTACCGTTATCCGCACTCAGTTGTTGGTGCCCTTCATCTTTATCCTCGCCGTGGTGGGCGCCTACGCCGAGCGAACGGCCATGGGCGACGTATTGCTCACCTTCGTCTTCGGTGTCCTCGGGTATCTCATGAAGAAGCACGCGTACCCCCGTGTCTCACTGGTTATTGCCCTCATTCTGGGGGAGCTATTCGAGGTCAATTTCCGCCAGGCCATGAGGCTCCACGAGTTCGGACGCCTCGACTTTTTCGATCGGCCGATCTTTCTGGGCCTGGTTCTCTTCACCCTGTTAAGCGTGGTCTATCCATTTTACCAGTCCCTGAGGGCCCGTAAAGGAATTGGGGTGAAACAATCGCCGGCTGGAAAAATGTAGCGCCATGGAAACCCGGTATCCATTGATCCAAATTACGGGACGCAGCCTGTTTTCCTTCCTGGCCTTGCTCTTCGTCCTCCTGCTCCTGTGGCTTTCCACCGGATATCCCCCCCGGGCACGTTACGTTCCCCAGCTCGTCGCCTATTTCACGATAATCTGCTTGCTGCTGCAGGTAATATTGGATAGTTCGCCCCGGCTTTCGGCGTTGTACGGAAGCGTGGAGCGGGCCGAACTCTTCAAATCCGAACCGGCCGGCGAAAATCAGTCGGGAGACGGCCCGCCGGACCTCCGGCAGGAGATCACGGCCTACCTCTGGCTCGCAGGCCTTCTGGCGGGCCTCGTGCTCTTCGGCTTTCTCATCTCCATCCCCTGTTACATCCTCTTCTATCTCCGTACTCAGGCCCGCCTGCCCTGGCTGAACGCGACGCTCTACGGCATCGGCACCTTTCTGTTCACCTACCTCCTGTTCGTCACGCTCTTCGAGATTCGCTTATACCCTGGCTTCTTGCTTGAGACTTTGCTTGATTTTTAGAGGGGATAGGCCCCGGACCGTCCGTTCCTGCGCTGGCGGAACCGGCTCCGATTGTGATAAAAGTAAGATATGGACCCAGTGCTCTACGAGAGCCACCCGACCATGAAACGCCCGGTTCTAGTCATCGCGTTTACGGGCTGGAACGACGCGGGCAACGCTGCCACCATGGCGGTACGCTACCTTGCCGAGCAGTTGATTGCCACGAAATTCGCCTCCGTTGACCCGGAGGAGTTCTACGACTTCTCCAACCAGAGGCCTCAAGTGCGGCTCGTCAAGGGAAACCAGCGCCAGGTCCAATGGCCGTCCTACGACTTCTATTACGGCACGGGGATGGGCCTGGACCGGGATTTCGTATTCGGAACCGGCCCCGAGCCCAACCTTCGCTGGAAGGCGTTTTGCGAAATCCTCCTTGGATTGGCGCGGGAATGGAAGGTCGAAATGATCGTTACCCTGGGTGCCTACCTGGACGAGGTGCTCTACACACGCCCCGTACCTCTGACCGGAATCTCCACCAATAAGAAGTTCATAAAAGAATTGGATCTCATTCCATCCAGGTATCAGGGCCCCACCGGGATCATCGGGGTCCTGGGGGACCTCTGCCGGAAACAGGGAGTTCACAACATGAGCCTGTGGGCTTCCTTGCCCCATTACCTCCCCCCTTCTCCCAACCCCCGGGGCACCCTGGCCCTGGTGCTGCGGCTCACTCAATGGCTAGGTCTTCGGGTGGATACCGCTCCGCTGGAACGGGCCGCCGGTGAATTCCAAAACAAGGTCAACGATATCGTCAACGGCGATCCCAATCTGTCCGCCTTCATCCGCGATCTCAAGAAGCACGAATTCGACCAGTGAAGCTCTCGATTTTGATGCCCGTCTACAACGAGGTCGCCACCCTTGACGAGGCCGTCAGGCGGGTTCGGGCCGTGGACGTGCCAAAGGAAATCATTCTCATCGACGACGGTTCCAGGGACGGGAGCCGGGAGATCCTGGTGCGCCTGGAAGCCGAGGCCAAAGAGAACCCGGACCCCAACAACGAGATCAAGATCGTTCTCAACGCCATAAACCAGGGAAAAGGCGCCGCCATCCGCTCCGGACTGACCCGCATCACGGGTGACGTGGCGATCATCCAGGACGCCGACCTGGAATACAACCCCCAGGACTACCCCAGGCTCGTAGACCCCATCCAGGCCGGCGAAGCGGACGTAGTCTACGGAACCCGTTTTTACGGCGGGGGTCCCCATCGGGTTCTCTTTTTCTGGCACTACGTTGGGAACCAAGTCCTCACCCTGTGCTCCAATATCCTGACGAACCTCAACCTGTCCGACATGGAGGTCGGCTACAAGGCCTTTCGCGCGGAGATCCTCAAGGGAATCGAGATCAAATCCAACCGCTTCGGCATCGAACCGGAGCTCACGGTGAAAATCGCCAAAAAGGGTTGCCGCATTTACGAGGTACCGATCTCATACTACGGCAGGACATACGCGGAAGGGAAAAAGATCACCTGGAAGGACGGCTTCGCCGCCTTCTATGCCCTCCTCCGCTTCCGGTTTCTGGACTAGGCCTCCCTCAGTTACCCCCACGGCAGGGAAGCTCCCGGCCGTGGCGCATTCGCCGCCGGCGAACCCAATCCAGGACTTCCCGATTTTCCCCGCACCGGTTGCCCTGCGCCCGGCCCTGTGGAATAAAAGGCCACGCCGGGGTGTTTCCTCCATAGCTCCCGGCACAGGAGAAGCAGAGGTCACCCGTTTCTGTGAACCCGTGAGACCCAGAGAAGAAATTACGGCGGCGATCCCGCGTTTGCGCCGGTATGCGCTGGCTTTGACCGGGAACCGGGTTCAGGCCGAGGACCTGGTGCAGGACACCCTGGAGCGAGCGCTGAGCCGATTTCACCTGTGGCGCCGGGGAAGCAACCTTCGCGCGTGGCTGTTCACCATCATGCACAACCTCCATGCAAACCACGTAAGGGATTCCCAGCGGGCGCAAAAGGCCGTCCTCGAACAGGACGCCGCGCAGTTTTCCACCAAAGCCACGCAGGAGGTCCGGCTTGAAGTGCACAAGCTTCAGATTGCCCTCAAGAAGCTTTCCTATGAACAGCGCGAAGTGCTGCTCCTGGTCGCCCTCGAGGAGATGACCTATCAAGACGTCTCCAGGGTTCTCGGTATACCCATCGGCACCGTCATGTCCCGGCTCGCCCGCGGGAGGGAACGGTTACGGGCCATCGTGCGGGAAGAAAGCGGCGCGGCGCAGTTGAAGGTGCTAAAATGACCGAACCCAAGCCGCCCATCCTTGAAAGCGAGCTCCACGCCTACGTGGATCGCCAGCTGGCGAACCCGCGGGACGCAGAGGTCGAGAATTACCTCGCGGCCAACCCAGAAGAGGGGCAGAAGGTGCGCTTTTACCGCGAGATCAACGAGACCCTGCACAAGCTGTTTGACCCCGTGCTGAACGAGCCCGTGCCCTTGAGCTTGCTGTCCCCGCGCGTGGGCTCCGCAAGCCGGCCGAGACAGTTGGCCGGTATCGTGCTCGCCCTCGCTGTTGGCGCCGTGGCCGGGTGGAGCGGACGCGGTTTCTATGCGAGCCGGCCCTTCAACGAGCTTGACTGGGCAAGAAACGCCGCCATGGCGCACCTGGTCTACAGCCCGGAGAGGAGACACGCCGTGGAGGTAGCGGCGGCCGAGGAGCAGCACCTGGTCACCTGGCTCTCCAGGCGACTCGGATCGCCTCTCAAGGTTCCCCATTTGACCAAGGAAGGCTACGACCTGGTGGGCGGGCGGCTTCTGCCGGGAGACCAGGGTCCGGTGGCGCATTTCATGTACCAGGACGCCAACGGCCAGCGGCTGACCCTTTACGTCCGGACCGACATCCGGGGAAATCCCACTACCGCCTTTCGTTTCTACGAGCAAGGCCAGGTGCGGGTCTTCTACTGGCTTGACGGGCAACTCGGCTATGCCCTTTCGGGCGAGGTCAAGAAGGACGAGCTCTTGCGTCTGGCCGGCGCCATTTACCATGAGCTCACCAAGTGAACGATCGGTAAGAGAATCAAACCATCGAAGGAGGATTGAGACAATGGCTTTAAAGAAAGGTTATGCAATTGGACTGGGAATGCTCCTGACCCTGGTCCTCGCCGCCGGCGACACCTTTGCGTTCAGCTGTCCAAGGCTAATCAAGGCCGCCGGCGAATCCATCGCCAAGGCGGAGTCGAAAGCCAAAGGCATAACGAAGAACAGGGAGAAAGGCCGGGCCATGGCGATGATTGAGCTGGCCAAGCAGTGGAACAAAGAGGCAGAGGCCGACCACAAAGAAGCAGTAGCAAAAAAGAGCGCCGAGGCCCATTATCGCAGCGAGGCCAAGGCGAAGGCCGCCAAATCCCTGGCCGACATGGTCAAGTAAGCGCCGCTACCAAGCGATTCGCATTTCGATCGATTAAGGAGAAATCGGAAAGGAGAACCCCATGACTTCAAAAAAGATCTATTTTCTTTCGCTAACCGGCCTATTCCTCCTGGCCATTACCCCCCGGGCCTTTTCCCAGGGCGACGTCGTTAAAGAGAGAAAGGACTTGATGCGGTCCAACAACAGCGCCGTGCGCGCCATCGATAAGGCCGCAAAACAAAATGCCTTTGCCGCGGTCGAAGAGAACGCCAAACAGATCGTTGCCAATATGGACAAGGTAGCGGCCCTTTTCCCAAAAGGCAGCACCGCCGATAACTCGAGGGCCAAGCCCGAGATCTGGCAGAATTGGGATGCTTTCAATCAGAAAAACGCCGCCGTAAAAACAGCCGCGGAAGAATTGGCCAAAACGGCTGCGGCCAAGGATTCAGCGCAGCTCGAGGCAAAAGTTAAGGCCCTGGGCACCCAGGGCTCCGGAGCCTGCGGGGATTGCCACCGGACGTTCCGTGCCCGGGCAAAGAGATAGGCGCCAGGTCATCCAAAAAATCTGCCTCGGTCTTTCCGTGCCGGCCCCGTCGGGGAGAAGCGCCCGGTGAGGCTCGGGGGACGTGGCTCTCATCGGTCGCCGACGGGACGGTGCCTTGAGGCCCCGGGTCGACCTATTCCCCAGGCTAATCGCCTCGGACCCAGCGGTATCGGACGTCGCCCGTTCTTCGAGCCACGCCCCCTTCAGCCTGCCGATTTACCGCAGCCGATAACAATGCGGCTCCGATGGGGGGCGAGGCTGGAGGCCGCGTCCGACCGCTTCCGGTATCGCGTCTTACGCTGCGCCTAGAGGGGCATCCTTGGAACCGGATCACGTCTAATTGAGGAAAAGGACCGTCTCCCCTTGTTATTGCCCGATTGACTCAACGAAAATACTCGATCGGCCAGGGGTCCCGCATTGTCCATACCGATCCGTTTACAAATCAACGGCAAAGTCCTCGCCATGGAAGTCGATCGGAGCACCCTGGTCCTGTGGCTCCTCCGCGACGACCTGGGCATGACCGGAACCAAGTATGGCTGCGGGGAGGGGCAATGCGGCGCCTGTACGGTCCTCCTGGACGGGCGGCCCGTTCGCTCCTGCATGACCCCGGCCGTGAGCGCCTCCGGCAAATCCATCACCACCATCGAGGGCCTGGCCCAAAACGGACGGCTGCACCCGGTCCAGCAGGCCTTCCGGGACGCCAAGATGGACCAGCCCATCCGCGAGGTCGCCCTCACCCCGCCCTCGCAGTGGTCCGTGGCGGGAACGGGACTCTCCAAGGTCAACGGCGAATAATTTGTAACGGTCAAAAACGCCTACGCTGCGGACATCAGACGCGAAGGGATGCTCTACGGGAAAATACTTCGCCCGCCGGGTTTCGGGGCCAAACTCCTCTCCGTGGACGCTTCCCGTGCCGAGGCCATGGCCGGCGTGACTGTGGTTCATGACGGAACTTTTATCGGCGCCATCGTCAACCCCAATCTGTTGCGCAGCCAGGTCGTCGGTTGCATCATTCAAGGCCTTGGCGGGGGGTTATTTGAAGAGATCAAATTCGAAAACGGTAAGATTCTGAACCCACGACTTTCCGTTTACAGGGTCCCGCGTTTCAGCGACGTTCCCGAGATTGAAACGGTACTCGTGGACCGAAAGGACCTTCCCTCGAGCGGGGCCGGCGAGACCCCCATCATTGCGGTGGCCCCGGCCATACGCAACGCCGTGCTGGCCGCCACGGGGGTGCCTCTCTACTCCCTCACGCTGCGCCTGAAGCCGTAGTGGTGCTTGACAACCGCCCGAAACCTAAAGTATAACCCGAATTCCCAACCAAAATCAGGCACTGTAAGAGAAAGGAGAAATCATGCGTCGGATGTCATTCACCGTATTGCTCACAGGCATGTTCCTGCTATCGCTGTCCGCCGGCTCGATGGCCCAGGAGGACCCGATCAAGAACAGACAAAGTTTAATGAAGTCCAATGACAAAACTTTGCGTTCCTTGAAAAACGCCGTCAAGGAAAAGGACTATGCCGCAATTCAAGGCGGCGCCAAAACCATCATCGCCAACGCGGAAAAGATTCCCACACTCTTTCCCAAGGGAAGCATGGGGGAAAAGTCCAAGGCCACGAAAGCGGTCTGGGACGACTTCGACGGTTTCAAGCAGCATGCCGGCTGGCTGAAAAAAGGCGCCGAGGGTCTGGCGGCAGCCGCCGCGTCCAAGGATGCCGAGATGGTCGGCCTCGAATACGACGCGGTCAACTCCGCTTGCAACCAGTGCCACCGGGACTACAGGAAAAGCTTAAGAAAGGGCAGCGGAAAAAAGAAAAAATAAGCAAAATTGTAATCCCTGCTTGCAGTTTCCCTGATGATGACCTGCCCGCCGGGTCTCGACCACCTCTTATGCTTCCCGTAGCTTCCGTGTCTTGAAGTCGAGAGGCCGGACGCGGCGAACCCGGCGGGAACACCTATCCATCGCCGCGTCCTTATTTTTCAACACTCTCGCTAACCGAGCCCTTCATTTCCGTCCCGCGTACGGCCCTGGATGGCCAACCCATGGCTGGGGCGCTTGACACCGCCTTGCAGGGAACATCATTATGGTGCTTTAGCTCAGGGGGATTGCCTGAATCCGGCAAAGCCCATGAACGCGGAGGTCCCGGTGATGGACAGCATCATTCCCGTTGTCGATTTCGAGGGAAAATGGACGGCCGATAAGGCCAGACAAAAAGCCGCCGCGGCGGACCTTCGCCGGGCCCTGGAGTCCTACGGATTCTTGTACCTCAAGAATCACGGCGTACCGCAAGCGGCCCTCGACGATCTCTTTGCGCAGTCACGCGCGTTTTTCGCTCTTCCCGAGCAAATCAGAAACGGCTTGAGGCGGAGAGACGACAGCCGGAGCCGCCACGGCTACGAGGGTTTCGGCGGCCAGGCCCTGGATGAGCGCTTTGCGGATCTGAAGGAGCTTTTCCACGCGGTTCCTCACGACGCGGATCCGGTTCTCTGGCCCGCCGAGCTTCCCCGGTTCAAGCCTGCGGTGCTCTCCTTTCACCGCGCGGCTTCCGAGGCCGCCTACAAGTTCATGTGCGCAGTGGCTCTGTCATTGGGCCTGCCGGAAGACTTTTTCGCTTCGACCCATGACCGCGCGGAAGGATCGGTGCGGATGCTCCATTACCCGCCGTTGAGCGCAGACGTGCATCCCGGCCAACACCGCGCCGGGGCTCATACGGATTTCGGGGGGATCACCTTGCTCTTTTCGGATGACGAGAACGGACTTGAGATTCAAAAGCCCGACGGCGCCTGGTTGCCGGCCCCGGCGATGCCCGGCGCGGCCGTCATCAACACGGGAGATCTTATGGAGCGTTGGACCAACGGCCAGTTCCGCTCCTCCCCGCACCGCGTGGTCGTTCCGCAAGGCGCTGCGGTCAGGCGTCACCGCTACTCAGTCGCATTCTTTTACAGCCCGAATCGGGACGCGGTGATCTCCTGCCTGGAGCCGTGCCAGGGACCGGGCCGCCCGGCCAAGTATCCCGCGGTGACGGCGGGCGAGCACATCCGATCGCGCGTCATGGCCACCCGCCCCTACTAGCGCTCCTCTTATTCGCTCGCGTTTTCCGAGCCGGGGTTTTTGACCGAGTTCGCCTTGTTGATCTCTTTGTCCAGGTCCGTGTAGCCGAAGCTGACGAGGACGAGAATAGTGAACAGGTCGTATTTCGCTTTGCCGATTCTGGGCGGGGTCCTGGATTCGAACCGGCCGGTTTCGCCATCGAAGGCGTAGGCCTCAAGCTCCGTGTAACCGCGGTTCTTTACCCATTTGAAAAGCGCCACCTCGGGAACCGGGACGCCGACGACCGGAGCCGCAAAGGCCGGGATTCCCAGCAAGGTCTCGTCCTGGTCGACCCCGATGGCCGAGGCGATGACTCTGAAGCGGACTTCCGCCTCCTTCTCATCCGGGACGATGCTCGCCCCCGCGCTTTGAAGCTCCGACGTGACAAAGGACTTGGCGAAATCCTTGTCCGCCGTGAGTCCCGCCAGATCGAGACTCACCCGCTTCCCGTCGAATCGCCCCAGGTCGAACTGCTTCACGGCCCTTTTCAGGGACGTAACGAGCAACCGCTGCTCCGTACTGGAGCGCGGTGTCGAGCTCACCCGGCTGGAAAGGCTGCAACCGTTGACCAGAGCGGCCCAGAGTACTAAAAGAACCTTGAGCGAGAATTTTTTCCGCTGCTTCATCCTACCACGGCTAACAGGCCGGCCGGCCCGGCGCAACCCTGCGGCTGTTGACTCCCGCGGGGACATCCGATACGTGATTTCCATACTGGTGAAAAGCCGATGGGCAGCCGCAAGGGAGGTGACATGATGGGGACTCCAGCCATACCGGTGATCGACGGCGACGGGCACGTCATGGAGGATTGGGACGGGATCTTGGGCTTCATGCCCGAGCCTTACCGGAAAAGCAGGCTCGGAGGAAGGCGGCTCTTCCCTCCCCTGGACCACCTGCACTCGGGACGGCTCAACCATACCCTGCCGGGGGCCTTCAGACAGGTCACGCCGGATGAGTGGCTCGAGTTTATGGACGACACGGGCATTGAACGGGCCGTTTTGTACACCACCGGCGGCCTGGCCATAGGAAAGATCGTTAACGCCGAGTTCAGCGTAGATATCGCAAAGGCCTACAACGACTGGCTCTATCACACGTATCTCACGAAAGACCGGCGCTTCCAGGGCATCGGCCTCATTCCCATGCAGGTACCGGAGGAGGCCGTCAAAGAGCTCCGCCGCATGGTGGAGGAGCTGGGCTTCGCGGGAGCCATGATGCCGTCCATGGGGCTCAAAGGGCATCTTGCTGATAAAGAGTACTGGCCCATCTTTGCCGAAGCGAGCCGTATGGGTTGTTGCCTAGCCGTTCACGGCGGCGCCCATGAAGGCCTGGGGATGGACTACCTCTCTCCCTACGCTCCCATCAACGCCCTGGGGCACCCCTTCGGCCAGATGATCGCCTTCGCGAGCATTGTCTTTAACGCGATCCTCGATCGGTTCCCCCGCCTGCGGATCGGTTTCATGGAAGCGGGCGTCCTGTGGCTCATGACCTGCCTGGAGAGGTTCGACCGCGGCTGGGAGACCCACATCCCGTACGATCCCAGCGGCGCCTACCTCCAACTCGAGGCCGGGGAAAAAGTCAGCGACTACATCATTCGGCACATCAAAGACGGGAGAATCTTCGTGGGCTGCGAGGGTACCGAGCCCATGCTGGCCGATGCCATCCGCGTCGTGGGGAGCGAAGCCTTCATCTTCTCATCTGACTTTCCCCACGAGGTCAATACCGAGTATTGCAGGCACGAGATTGAAGAAATCAACCGTAGCCCGCTTTTGACGGCGGATCACAAGCACGCGCTCCTGCACCGCAACGCTGAAAACTTCTACAGCCTCCAGCCGGCGGCGGCCCGCGCGGCGGCCGTGGAGGCGCGGGACTAGAAAGCGTCGGGAAGGCCCCTTCGCAGTGGGGACGCCATGAGCGAACGTGAAAGCGTACGAACCCGTGGCCGTGAGGCCGAGCCGCTGGAGACGGAGTACGACCGGGTCGTGCGCGACCGGGAGATTACCAACCGGAAGCTCGCTGAAGGCAAGGTCGTCATCGAGGGCAGGAACATTCCCTGGGAGCTGAACCGCCAGGGGCGGGTGAAGTTCATCATCAAGGACCCGAGCACCGAGAACCTCGCGGCGCCCGGCTGGATGGTCTTCCAGCAGCTCATCCACAAGCATTCGGGAATGCACCGGCATCAGGGGGGCACCTTCATTTACGTTCTGGAAGGAAAGGGCTACAGCACCGTGAACGGCGTGCGCCACGACTGGGAAGCCGGCGATCTGGCCATCCTCCCCATGGTGCCCGGCGGCGTGGCCCACCAGCACTTCAACCTCGATCCCGGGGTGCCGGCCCTCTGGATGCGGGTCGGCTACATCCTCCACAAGAACCCGGTGGTGGCCAACTGGATCGAGCAGCTCGAAGTCCACCCCGAATGGGCGGAGAAAAAAGGGTTGAAGGAGCGGACTGTGGCGCCGCAGGTGAGCCGAGCGCGTACCTCCGGAGTGGACGATTCCCCCCGGGGCGACACTCTCTTCGACCGGCTGTTGAAAACCCGCGACGCGCAGCGCCAGCGCATGAAAAGCGCCCGCATGGTGGTCCAGGGAAAATCCCTTGCGACGGAGATCAATCCCATGGGAATCTTCCGCTGGTACGTCCACCCTTCCATGAGCGACCTCGGCTGCCGCTCCCAGCTCATGTACGAGCAGGAGATCCCTCCCGGCAGCCGCTCCGGGAACCAGCTCCACCAGGGAGGCAGGTTCCATTACGTGCTCGCGGGCCGGGGGATGACCTTGATCGACGGCGTGCGCCACGACTGGGAGAAGGACGATGTCATCCTGCTCCCCGTCAAGTCCCACGGCGTGGTGCACCAGCATATCAACGGCGAGACGGACAAGCCCGCCAGGCTACTCGTCTCGGAAGCCAACTGGGTGGACGTCTGGGGGGTGGACCTGGGCTCGGGTTTCGAGATGCTCGAGCCGGCGCCCGAATACCAGGCCTAGGATCCGGACCTCCGAATCTTAACGAACAGGGAGTTTCCCATGCTTGAGCTCTATCACAACGAAACCTCCGTGTGCGCCGCCAAAGTGCGATTCGCGCTGGAGGAAAAGGGCCTTGAGTGGACGGGCCGCCACGTGGACATCTTCGCCGGCGAGCAGCACCGCCCGGAATACCGCAGGCTGAACCCGCTTGGCGTGGTACCCACCCTGGTGCGGGACGGCACGTCGTTCATCGAATCGAACATTATCAACGAATACCTCGACGACGCCTTCCCCGAGGTCCGGCTTCGGCCCGCCGATCCCAGCGAGCGGGCCCGCATGCGGCTGTGGACCAAACAGCTCGACGATTCCGTTCACCACGCCGCGGCGGTGCTGAGCTACTCCATCGCCTACCGTTTCTTTCAGCTCAGCAAAACGCCGCAAGAGATCGAGGCCCTGCTCATGGGCATCAACGATCCCGAGCGCCGGGAGCGGAACCGCGACCTGATCGAGAGGGGCGTGGAGTCGCGCTTTTTCGCCGGCGCCCTGCGGCGCTTCCAAAAGCTCCTCGCCGACATGGAGACCACCCTGGCGCGCAAGGAATGGCTTAGCGGGCAGAGCTTCTCCCTGGCGGACATCGGCCTCGCCCCATACATCGCCCGCCTTGAGCGGCTGCAGCTCTCACCCCTCTGGGACGAGCGGCCGAACGTGGCGGGATGGTTCGAGCGCACCCGGTCACGTCCGGCTTACCGGCGCGCGGTTTCCGATTACTACGACAGGGCGCCGCAAGCTAAACAACTGCTGGAGGAAAAGGGGACCGAATCGTGGCCCCGGGTGAAGGCTTTCCTGAATGGTTCTTGAAACGCCCCGGCGTCAGAGCAGGGAAATGGACGCGATGAGCTTTTCCACATCGGCCCGATACTTCTCAAAGTAATACTGGCTGGACCCCTCGTACATGATGAGAAACAACTTGGCGTTGAGAACGGCGCCCAGCGCAAAGCCTTCCATTTCCAACCCATCCACCGTCAAGTAGCTGTACTCGAATCGGTACCCCGGGGCCTTGCCGAAGGGGGCCGGCCGCAGGTCTTTCACCTGCACCTGTCCCCTGCCTGCGTAGGTCAAACTGGCAACAAAAAGCTCCAGGACCTCATTAGCGTTCATGTAAGACTTGAACTCGGGCGGATGTTTCGAGCCGCCTCGCTCCTTCACGTACAACAGAGGCTCTCCATCCTTGAGGCCCTTGAGAAAGAAGACGGCCTCGAGTTGCAAGCCATCAACGGTCCAGACTTCCATTTTTTCCCCGTATTGACGCGCGCTCCAGGCTATTTGGGGCTCGACAAAGTAAACGCCGGTGATTTCATGTCTCTCGGGCCCGACCAATTTATAAGCTGCACAGCCGCAAAGGATGACAACCGAAAGGAACAAGCCTGCCCCATTCCTCAATTTCATGGCATCCTCACTTGAGCTCCGAGATATAAAATTCAATCATCTTCCGATCTCCCGCATCGGGCCTTAAACGAAGATAGTTCTCGTAGGAATGACGCGCCCCGGCCCTATCGCCCCTGCGGGCCAGGGCCAGGCCCAACGACCGATGAGTTTCCGCAAGCGAATTGCCCGTGTCCAGGGCCTTGCGGTACGAAGCAATGGCCTCATCAATGTCGCCGTCCTCACCTCTCAACCGGTAGAGCTCCCCCCGAAAAAAATAGAGTTCGTCCAAGTTAGAACCTTGCTCGATGAGCCGACGCAGGAGGACTTGAGTGACTTTGAAATCTCGCCGCTGCAATTCATCCCGCAACCATACGCCCCGCCAGCTCTCTATGGCCTCTTGATAGGGCGCGCGGCCCACGGTAAGGCCTTCCCTGCCATCCACAAGTCTTTGCGCCCGGGATTCTAGATATGCTATGCGGTCCTCCTCCGTTGGGTGCGTTGCGAAAAAAATCGAAGGTCGCGACTTGTCCCCGGCATCGCGCTCCGTAATGAGAGCCTTCCATATCTCGGCCGCTTCCCGCGGGTCATAACCCGCCCTGGCCACCATGTCCAGCCCCGTGTTGTCAGCGTCGCGCTCGTTATCTCGGGAAAAAGCGAGGATCCTCCCCTGCACCAAGTAGCCGATGACCTGGCCCGCCGCGCTGCCCACGCGTCCCATGCCCGCTGCGGCGCCTCCCATGACCGCGGCAAGCTGCACGAACACCAGGGCGTCCAGCTTGGCTCGTGCGTCGGTCCACCATTGGAGGGTATGACGGTGCAGGTAGTGGGTGGTCTCGTGTCCTAAAACGACGGCAAGTTCCGCCTCATTGTCCAAACGCAGGAGCATGCCCGTCCATAAACTCAACGCGCCGTTAGGCGCCATGGTGGCATTGAAATCGGGGTTTTGCACGATATAGACGCGGATATCAGAACAGTAGTCGGGCACCAGGTTACACAAAATGCCGTGAACGTACCGGTTGAGTGCCGGATCTTCCATGACGCGGCCGGAAGTCTTTAACTCCTGCTCGAATTTTTCAGCGGCCATCCATGTATCGGCTTCTACACCGGATGGATCGGGGCGCTCGCCGGGCTGGATTATCGCCCCTTGTCCGGTTCTTGTGCCGGAGGGACCGCAGCCGCTCCCCCAGGCCACAAGCAGCAGGAGACCCACGGCCCCCAGAAGCTTCATAACGGGAGGTCCTTCAACAACCCGCTCATGGTCTCGCGGGCGGCTTCCGCCGTGCGCAGATCGCCGCTGGGGACGTTTAATAGATTGAACCACACGATGTTTCCGGTTTTCAGATCCACAAGCGAGGCAAATGCCGATAGACGTCCTCCCGGAAGAAAGTTTTGCAATAACGCCGCGGTGAATATTACGGCTGCGCGTCCGGCGCTGGTGTAGCTGTCGCGTATGTAGACAAAGAGGCCGTAGTCGGCGTCGTCCTGCCTCATGGAGTTGGTCGCCGAGCCGAGACTCCAGTCGAACCTGCCCTTCTTGGTGGGGAGTTCAAAACTTTGGCCGGACTGATTCGCCAGGACCTTGTGCCGAACGATGGCCTGCCCCACTGCGCTGTGGAGCTTGAATAGCTGCCGGTGCAGGTGCTCGATTTGTTTGTCGGCCGGTTCCCGGTAGACACTGAGGATGTCGTCTCGCGCCAGGAGTTCCGCGCGAAGCGCTTCCTCGACGTTGGTTTTGGCGAGATTCGTCCATTCCGCCTTGGGCTCCAACAGGCCTGCCGCCGTCACCTCGTAAAGCTCGATATCCGTAGGCAGCAGCAGGACGCGAGTCTTGCGCGGGATCACCGACAGTCCTTCGGTCTGGAGAAGGGAGCCGGTCTGCACGCAGCCCGCCGCCAGGAGCACGGTCAAAAGAACCAGGGAAAACTTTCCCGGGGCTTTCCACAGCCGAAGCCGGTGGGTGTTAAATATTTGGGCCCTTGGGAGTCGAGGCATCATCTGAGAAGGAATCTTCGGGATGCTACCGCGAAGGGAGCCTCTTGTATTTACTCCGCCCGCCGAACAGACCGATAAATGCGCCAAAGCATTTCCGGCTCAGCTCCGAAAGCCTCCGGACATGGGACTTGGTCTCGCGGCGAATGGCCTCCACGGAGACCTTGCCCTTCAGGCCGTCGATCTCCTTCTTGAAGCCGGGCGTCTCCAGCCAGCGTTCGATGAGCGGTTCGTCCACCTCCAGATGGAATTGAAATCCATAGACCTTTTCGCCGAACCGGAACGCCTGGTTGGCGCAAGCTTGGGAGCCTGCAAGACGCACGGCCCCTTTGGGAATCTGGAAGGTATCGCCGTGCCACTGGAAGATCTTTTCCGAGGCCCGGAAGGGGCCGACCACCGGGTCTTCTTTCGCCTCCTCGGTCTTGGCAACGTCGTACCAGCCGATTTCTTTTTCTTTGTTTCTTGTCACCCGCGCCCCCAGGGTCTTGGCAATGAGCTGCGCGCCGAGGCACACCCCCAGCACGGGCATGTCCTGCCCGATGGCATCATCGATCAATGCAAGCTCCGTGGTCAAATGAGGATGGCTCTTGGCGTCGTTGACCCCCATGGGGCCGCCAAGAACGACCAACCCGTCGTATCCATCAAGGACCGGTCGAGCATCCGGATGGCGCCCGAAGTTCACATAGCGTATGCGAAACCCGCAACGTCTGAAAAGCGGATCCAGCGTCCCAAGGATCTCGAAGGGAACATGCTGAAAGACCAGTAATCTGGGCATAGAAGCAAATTATACAACGGCAGACGGGAAGCGGAAAGAATGCCGGGCCTATTTGGAATCCATTTCCTCTCTCGGGAACCGGGGACCGGCCGCCGCATCCTTGCCGACCGCGATAAAGCTACGGTAATTCAATAACTTATACCCACTAAGACATCTTTGGGTTTATCTTAGCCCTACCTGCGGGACCAGGCTTTAATGCCCTGACCACTGGACGTGCGTGCGGACGTTTTGCGCCTCGATGGCCGGTATCCCCACGATGAGAGCGCGGTACTCCCCCACCCCGCCCTTGGGTAGAATATTCGGGCTCACGGCGACCTTCCCATGCCCCGCTTCCATCCCGCCCGTCCTCGTGATCTCGTAGTGAAGCTCGACTTCCGAAGCGGGCAGCCGCCCGCGGTTCACGACCCGGCCCCGAAGCAAGTAATGGGCGACCCGCACCGGGTCGGGGATCAACCTTTGGGAAATCACGATCACATCGGGCTCTGGCGTCGAAGGCTCCAGGGCCTCCGACGGCACGCAACGGCTTGCAATCATCATGTCCTGGAGGCCGCTTTCGCTTCCATTCTCGGCCTTCGGTTTACTCCGGCTGAGGATAATCGCTTTGAACTCTTGACACGCATCGTCACTATCGAAGACCTCCACGATTTTTTCGTCGGGCAGGATTAAAAACCAGTGGGAGGTACGCGGGACTTCGGGCACGGCGGCCGGGCGAGGGGATTCGCCGGCAGCCTCACGGCCTGGGGAAGTATCCCCGGTCGAAACGGGAGGAGACTCGGCCGGCCTCTCGGGCATCTTGACCCGCTCCGCCGCGACCCCGGCCGGGGGGTTCTGGGAAAAATGCCACTGCCCGCTTGCGTCTTTCCACCTGTACAAATCCTGGGCCAGTGCCGCCGCACCCCATAGTGCCAGACAAGCGCCAAGAATTAACGTACGACCGCCCAAGGCGAACCTCCGTTGTCGAACATCGCTTTCGGGCCGCCGAGCGGGAACAGCCCCCCCACGTACGCGGCCTCTTTCACTAAATCCCACGCCCTCGAGGATTGCAACTCACGGATTCAAGCCTTGCCCTTTGCCGGGGCCCAAGGCAACGGAAGAAAAATAGGCCCACCCATTGACACCGGGAAAGGAAGCACGTAGAGTAAAAATACCTGCTTCAGTTTAGGGCCTTCTGCAAGAAGGATTGAAATATCCAAGGCCCCGTCAGTCTCTCCTTGCGAAACGAAACCATAGGACAATCCGACCAGAGCGTGGTTCGTGCTCTATTTTTCTCCATGTTCTGCTCCAAGTGGGGTCAGATTCTCAGGGTCAAAGACAACAACATTCTCTTTTGGAGGAGAACATGAGTACAAAATTATACGTTGGTGGATTGCCCTATTCGGTTACCGACGGGCAATTGCAAGAAATCTTTGCGGCACACGGAACGGTGGAGTCCGCCAAGGTGATTGCGGACAAATTTACGGGCCAGTCCCGGGGATTCGGCTTCGTGGAGATGAGCACCAGTTCCGAGGCCGAAGGGGCGACTCAAGCCTTAAATGGCACTGAACTGGAAGGACGGTCTCTGGTCGTCAATGAGGCCAGGCCCATGACCAGCCGCGACGGCGGCGGTGCGCCGCGGAGCGGCAAAGGCGGGGGCGGAGGCGGCCGCACGCGCAACCGCTGGTAGTCTCCCGAGACTAGGCTAAGACGCAGGGGGGCAACAGGTCGGTTTGCCCCCTTTTTTTCGCCCGGCCCCTTGAAAGAGCTCTCCCTGCCTTACAGTTTCTTCGGTTTGAAGTGCTTCTTCACGAAATTCAAAATCGGCGTAATCTCCATAAACTTGGCCTGATCCGTTTCCACGCCCTTGAGTCCCTCCACGCGCCGGTTATAAGGCGCCACGTCGTCCTTGGGAATATCGATGCGCCTGGAGTCGCTCCTCCGGACCTTCTGGTAGACCATCTGGCCTTCACGCGAGAGCAGCCAGTTGACGGCCACCCGGGCCGCATTGGGATGCGGCGCGTTCCTGAAGAGCATCACGCAGCCGGAGCCCGCGTTGATGATGGTTCCTTCCTTGAAGGCCTTGGGACCGAACCAATCCACCGCAAGGCCCTGTCGCTTGGCGTCGTCCAGCCCCTCCCGGCTCGGGCGCGTGAACGCGGACAGGGAGAACCTGCCCGTGGCCAGCCAGTCCACGATCTGGCGGGAGCGGCGGCTCGGCGTCATTTCCATATCCGTCAAAAGCCGCATGAGAAATTTCTGGCCGAGATCCGGGTGGTGCCAGATAAAGCGCAACGGGGCTGAGACCGGACCTCCCCATGCGGGGTCCAGGGCAATGATCTTTCCCTTCCATTTGGGGTCCAGGAGGTCCCAATAGGACTGGAACTCGCCGGGATCCACAAGCTTGCTGTTGTACCCGTAATAGTTGGACACGTCGCCGTTGAAGGCGAGAATGGTATCTCCCCTCTCGTCGATATAGTGGTGCCTTCCACCGTACCATTTGGACGGGTCCTTGACCTCGGGAAGCATCAGCGCCGGCTTGACGGGGTCGAAGGCTTTCCGTTTGTCCAAGACCATGTAGGCCGTCGTCGCTCCCAGGATGTAGAGGTCCCCGATAAATTTTCCCGAGCGCTGTTCCATCAAGATACGCGAAGAGAGCCCGCTCGGTCCGGTGGGTCCGGTCACGGAAACGAACTTGATCTCCGGATACTTCTTCTGAAAACTCGCGAAGACCGTTTCGGTGTCGCTGCCGTGGTAGACCACGACCCTTCCTTCCTTCTTGGCGGCGGCCACCGTCTCGTCCCACTGGCCCTGCCCTTCCGCCTGGGACTGGGCCAGGGCCGCGGAGGCGGAGCCGAGGCAGAAGGCCAGCAGCCCCGCCAGGACCGCTCCTCTGCCACCGCCGTTTTCGTTGATCAGGTAATGAAAAAGAGAGCCTTTCACCGTTCGCTTCCTCCTTTCCGCCGCCAGCATCGGCGGTCACGGGCACCTTATTAGCAGACCGGCGCGGTGTCAAGGGAGAGAGCCGGGGCGGCGCGCCGTCTGTTAAGCTTTCGTGACTGCGGTTTTATTTCTTGCGCCCGGGCCAAGGCGCAAGGTATGGTCTCCGACGGGCGCTCATTGACGATCTGAACCATAACTGGGCTCGACTGTGGAGGGGACGGATGCTCTACGCAGGACTGTTATGGATTTGCAAAGACACGCCGGCGAGGTAGCCGCGGCTCCAAGGCGCCGCGGGGCGCGGGTGCTCCTGGCTTCCGCCTGGGTCCTCGCTTCCCTCAGCGCTCCCTTTATCGCCTTCCTCTCCTGGGCCGACCATAAGGTCGGTGATCCCAGGCTCGAAAAGCTCCAGCTCTGGGAAGACTGCTGCCGCGACCGCGACTGTGTGCTTCAACCGGTCAAGATCGCCGGCGAAGAACGAAGGGGGAAGATCCCCGTCGAAATCGAAAAATTCATCATCCCGGTGAAAAAGGGGAAATTCTTTCCCGTCCCCTCCGCCAACGCCTGGGTTTGTTACTTCGACCGGAACGGCGAGCTGATCGACGAGAACATCCGCTGCGTCCTCTATCCGCAAAACAACCCCCTGGGCAATCCGCAAAAAGACATGCAGCGTATCCGCGCGCACGCCGATCCCCGGTCCGACGGCTAACCGTGATGAACTTCCGCCGAGTCGGCTGTGGCGGCGCAGGCTGGAAGAGGCGCTATTCGTTTTATTCCGAAAGCTCGAGCTCCATGGGAACGAAGGCTATGCCGTTGGCCTCCGTCCTGGACCCTGTGGCGCGAAAGCCGAAGCGCTCGTAGACGGGCACGGCGAAGGGGGTGGAGTTCACCGTGAACACGCCGGGGCTTCTCTCGCTGAGGGCGTCCGCCCGGGCCCTCCTCCAGAGGGTCCGTGCGATCCCCCGGCGATGAAACTCCGGAGCAACGAACAGGTGAAAGAGATGCCTGCCCTCGCGCACCGCCACCACCCCGGCCAGGCGGTCGCCGACGAAGGCCGCGAGGTAATTGAAGGCGGGGCTCGATATATACCGGGCGATGGCCCCGACCGATACGCTGGCAAGAAACTGCCCGGCGCCCTTGCCGCCGGGTTCCAGGGTGAAATAGTGAGCCAAACCGCTGATGAGCGCGCTGATTTGCGCGGCGTCCGACGGAAGGGCCTTCCGAATAACCAGCTCATCCATGACCATGTGAGCACCGGTTCGCCGGCCGGGGCTTCGAAGCGAGCGGACGCGGCTCAGGCACCGAACCGTGCCTAGTTGGCCCGCCTCTCGTTCTGGTAACGGCCGTCCCGGAACCGCGTGAAGTAAAACCCGATCATGGGGTGCTCCACCAGCTCACCGCTGGCGTCGGGCTCGAGGTTTCGTTCCGCAACGTAGGTCTGCTGGTCGCCCTTGTGGACGAGCACGTGGTACCAGGGTTTGTCCTTGGGCGGCCGGGAGCGCGCCATGGTCTCGTACCACTCCTCGGTCAGCTGGAACACCGGATCGACGTCAATGACCACCCCCCGGTAATCGAAGAGCTTGTGCTTTACGAGGTCGCCTACGGAAAACTTCGCGTTGGTTATTTTAGTTTCGGCATCGCTCATGGGATCCTCTCCACCGACGGGCCTCGCGTGCAGACCCTTCTCCCCTTCCCGCGCCAGGAATCAGGCCAATATTATAACGTTTCCAAAGGGATAACAAAGCAAATCGAACGATCCACGCAAGACCGGCATGCCCCCTCCCCCAGGGGAGACTTGCCCGCGGCTCTCCGACCCGATCCCTGCTCTCAACCGGAGTCAGCCCTGTATCCAACAACGGGCGGCACGGCTCCTTGACGGGATTGGACTCCTGGAGTAAAGGATTCTTAGCTCAAATCCAAAGGCGGCACGCCGTAACTTTTTGCTTATTCGGTCGATCGGTTTGACAGGTAGAGTTGAGGAAAGGAGCACGGCCCCTATGGACGATCTTAACGGCATTTATTCTACCAGGCCGGGAACTCTGGGCGGGAGATACCTGCGCTTGTTCTGGCATCCGGTCCACAAGTCAGAGGACTTGAAGGCCGGCTGGGCAAAGCCCATCCGGATCATGGACGAAGACTTCACGCTTTACCGCGGAGAGACCGGCAACGCCCATGTGGTCGATTTTCGCTGCGCGCACCGCGGCATGCAACTCTCCGCCGGCTGGGTCGAAGGGGACTGCATTCGCTGCCGCTATCACGGCTGGAAGTACGAGGGGAGCGGACAATGCGTCGAGGTCCCCACGGAAGACGAGACAACGGCCAAGTCCGTAAAAATCCGGAGCTACCCCACGCGGGAATATCTCGGCCTGGTATTCGCCTATCTCGGCGAGGGACACGCCCCGGAGTTTCCGCGCTACGCCGATTTCGAAAAGGACGGTGTGATATGGGTCGAAACCTACATGCGGCCGTGCAATTTCTTCAATAATCTCGAAAACGACCCCGTCCATATCCCCTTCACCCACCGGGAATCGGAGATTTTCCGGCACCGGCCCATCGAGCTACCCATCAAAGTCGAGGCCCAGGAAAGCGACTGGGGCGCGACCATTTATTCCACCTTTCCCGGAGGCCGGCTCCACGTCTCCCAGCATGGTTGGCCCAACGTCCGGACCTTCAAAGGGCCGGAGAGAGATCACATCGCCTGGCGGGTCCCCATCGACGACGAGTCCCACGCCAGTTTTCAGGTGGACCTGATGCACGTCACCGAAGGCGAGCGGGGCCGCGAATTTCGCGAGCGCCATGCGGCGCGAAGCGGCAGATTGGGCCGCTCCTACATCGAGCTGGCCGAAGCCGTGCTGAGGGGCGAGCTTCGCATCCAGGATATCGACGGGGACGATCGAGCTAACCTCATATGGATTCAGGACTACGTAACCCAGGTAGGGCAAGGCCGCTTTGCCGACCGGAAAAGGGAGCGGCTGATTCGATCGGACGCCGGCGTGCTGCTGCACCGCAAGCTTTGGGAGCGGGAGGTCATGGCCCACGCCGAGGGAAAACTCCTCAAGCAGTGGGTCCGCACCGAGAGAATAACGGCGAATTACCAGCACCAGTCGAACGTTGCCTAGCCTGCCGTAAAACCGACAACCCAAGGGGAGAAGCGATGAAAGGCATTTTCCGGAAGACGGTTGCCTGTAGAAAAGCCTTAACCGCCCTATGGACGATGATGTCCCTGAGCCTGGCAGCGGTCCTGCCGGCGTTGGCCGCCGACCAGAAGGCGTCGAGCGCGGGATGGGCGCACACCGTCGAGGCGGCCAGGAGAGAAGGCCAGGTCACCATCTACGGCAGCGTGAGCCCCATGCTGATCCTGGAAGCAGGGGTCTTTCAAAAGCGCTACCCCGAGATCAAAGTCGTCACCGTCGCCATGGGAAGGAGCTCCAACGCCGTCGAGCGCCTCATGGCGGAGCGCCGGGCGAACAAGTACCTCGCGGACGTTATTATCTCCGGTTCCAGCTCTCCCACGATGTTGCACCGGGCCGGGGCCCTCTCTCCTATCAAGCCCGTCCTGGTTCTTCCCGAAGTGGTCGACCAGTCCAAATGGTGGAACGGCAAGCACTCCTATACCGACGAGGGGCAGAAATACGTCTTCATGTACATGGGGCACCCCCAGACGGGAGGTATCTATTACAACACCAAGCTCGTCGATCCCAAGGAGATCACCTCATTCTGGGATTTTCTGAACCCGAGGTGGAAAGGGAAAATCGAGGCCCGCGACGTCAGCTCCCCCGGCGCCGGCAGCAGCAATATGAAGTTTTTCTATTACAACCCGGAAATCGGTCCCAAGTTCATCACCCGCCTGTTCAGCGAGATGGACATCACCCTGTTCAGGGACCGGCGCCAGTCCGTGGATTGGCTGGTGACGGGCAAATACTCCATATGTTTCTTTTGCCTGCCGTCGGAAATCGGCAGAGCCCGCGTCCAGGGGCTTCCCGTCGGCACATTCGGCTTGTTAAAGGAGGGGGCCGGGCTAACCACCCATAGCGGCACCCTCGGCCTCATCGACAAGGCCCCTCACCCTAACGCGGCCAAGGTTTTTATCAACTGGCTGCTTTCCCGCGAGGGCCAGACCACATTTCAGCGGGCCTATGTCAACGCCAACGTCGGCGCCTCCAATTCCCTGCGCATAGACATTCCCAAAGACTACGTCCCGCCCGAGGAGCGGCTCCAGGACGGGGTCAACTACGTCGAAGTGGAAATTCCCGGCCGCATGTCCACCGCGCCCATGATCAAGCTCTTCAAAGAGGCCGTCGCCATGAAACAGCGCAAACCCCGCTGATCACGGAGACCGGCGGCATGAATCAACGCGTTTACACAAAAGATGCCGCTTCGCTCACACGGTTTGTAACGACCATGCTCTGGATCCTCGCCGGGATCACAGTGGTCTCCGTCGGCTCCGACGTCCTGCAGCTCCAGCTCCTCAATTCCGGCAGTCTGGACGTGGCGGCCGCCGAGGCTAACGACGCAAGGCAGAGCGCCATAGGGATAGTCTACCTGATTGCGTATCTTGTCACCGCGGTCGCCTTCCTGACGTGGATTCATCGCGCCAACCGCAACGCGCGGGGCTTTGGCGCGGAGCACCTCCGCTTCACTCCCGGCTGGGCCGTCGGCTGGTACTTCGTTCCCTTTATGAACCTGGTTCGCCCCTACCAGGCGATGAAAGAGATTTGGCAGGCAAGCAGGAACCCCGAGGACTGGAGCACCCAGGCCATCCCCCCGATCCTTGGCTGGTGGTGGGCCCTGTTCCTCATCTCCGGTTTCCTGGCCCAGATAACCCTTCGCCTGTCCGTACGGGCGGATACCGTTGAAGCGCTAAGGACTTCAACCATGGTTTCCATCACGGCGGGGCTCGTCGATATCCCGCTTTGCATCGTAGCCCTGACTCTAATTACGAACATCTTCCAGATGCAAACGGAGTTCCTGCGCTGGAGCATCTCGCAATAACCTGGATCACTCAAGAGCAATCTCCTCGCGAGGAATGCTTAAAAAGGGGCGGAATCAGTTCGAAACATCAATCGCCTGACCCCCCGTGAATCATAATTAAAAAGCCATTGCAGCAGACCGGGAACTCATTGTCATGTTTGTAGACGCGATTGAAACGGCAGCGAAATTTACCCGCCCCATTCACACCATTACCAGGCTATGGGGCGCCACGGAGGCATACCCGGGCGCCGCCACACTCTTCTTTGTAAACCAAGATGGTTGGGCCCTGACATGCAAGCACGTTGCCAACCAGTTGAAGTTTGCGGACCAATTGCTCGAGAAGTTTTCAAATTTCAAGGCTGAGCGCGCCCGGCTGGCGGCAGGTAAAAAGTCACGGCAACCCATAC
>Ga0326597_10001850_pt1 | contig 32705 bp, 31 predicted proteins | sample RVTome_12_FD_203789 | JGI IMG/M metagenome (GOLD analysis project Ga0326597, IMG submission 203789) | Soil microbial communities from uranium-contaminated site in the Upper Colorado River Basin, Wyoming, United States - RVT100D185 | ecosystem: Environmental > Terrestrial > Soil > Contaminated >...
GCGACCGAAGTGTTTGCCGCAACTGCACGTGCACGCTCAGGGCGTAACCCGAATCTCCGGGCAGCGCCAGCGCGTCGAGCGCGACCGAGAGATACGCCTTTGCGGGGCTAGGATTGGCCGCTTGCGACGGATAGATCGCGATCCCAGCCCCGCGGAGTCGCCTCTCCACATCCGCCCGAACGGCCTCGCTCGTGACACCGTGACGCTCGAGGTCCGACGGAACAGGGTCGACGATCAACTCGACTCCGGGGAGTGCAGTGAGCGTGGGAGCGCCAACCGGGATGAACATCTGTGCATTCGCGTCAGCAACGCCGATGGCGACCAGAAAGAGCGCCATGCTGAATACGCCAAGCGTCTTGAGTGCGGTCATCGCGTCCCTTCCAAAGTGATCGGATCCGATGTCTGCGCGTGAGTGGCAATCTGCGGCAACGATATGACACCAGGACATGCGCGCCCCGCCACCCGATGATACGCCCGCGGCTCGCGAGGCCGTTCCACCGTTCGAGAGTAGGCGGGGTCTCCGCGTACCTGTTCACACGCCTTCAACCGGCGTCTGAGGAAACTGCAGGGTCAAACGTGGCACGCCCTTCGGCAGTGCGCAGGCAGATGACTTGCGGGTCTGCGGACGTGCTGTCTCGGGATCAGGCAACCCCGGTCGATGGCAGCCGGAGCGTAATCGTCGTACCGGCGCCCGGCGTGCTGACGACCGACACCGACCCGCCGTGCCGTTCCACGATGGCCCTGACGATCGACAGCCCGAGCCCGCTGCCGGTCGCCGACCCTCCCCGTGACGACTCGGCCTTGTAGAACCGATCGAACACGTGTGGGAGATGCTCGGGGGCAATGCCGGCGCCTGAGTCGTGGACCGACAGTATGACCTCTGCACCGTCGAGTTCGCAGTTGAGGTGAATATGGCCACCGTCCGGTGTGTGACGCAGCGCGTTGGCCACCACATTCTGGACCGCCTGTTCGAGTCGGCGGCCATCGCCCTGGACGAGCTCGGCGCCAGGCGCCACCCGCGTGGTCAGCGAGACCCCCTTGGCCGCAGCCTCGCGTTCATGTCGGTCTCGAATTCGCCCGAAGAGACCCTCGACGGCGACATCCTGCACGTCGAGGGCACCGCCGCCTCCTCCTTCAAGTCTGGCGAGTTCGAGTAAGTCCCCCACGATTTGCTCGAGGCGCCTGGACTCATCGCTCACGATCGCCAGGTAGCGTGCGCGGGTGGAGGCGTCGTCGGTCAGCGTCGGCATGCCGAGTGTCTCCAGATACCCGCGCATGGACGTGAGCGGCGTCATGAGCTCGTGCGAGACGTCAGCCAGGAGCTGACGCCGGACTCGATCGGACGCGGCCGTCTCGCTGGCACGCGCGTCGAGATCCGCGGCCATGCGGTTGAAGGCCACCGCAAGAAGGGCCACTTCGTCACCTCCGTCCTCACGCGCTCTTGCGCTCAAGACACCGCGTCCGACTTTGGCCGCCGTCGACTCGAGGTCGGCCAGTCGGCTCCGCGCCGGATTGAAGATCAGTCGCGAGGCGAGCGCGGTACCCACCAGAAGCAGGATTACCCCGACGCCAGCCAACGTGGGTCCGAGGCTGCCGCTCACCGATCGTGGCGCGGCCACCACGACGCCGACCAGTTGACCGTCGACCACGATATCCCCCGGCGGAACGACGCCGCCCTGGGGCCGCCCAGGCCCTGGAGCCTGGAGCAGGGGGTCCGGTGAGCGAAGGCCCCGTCCCCTCGGTCGCGGTGCCCCCCCTCTGCCAGGCCTCGTCGAGGCACGTCGAGCGAGGAGTTCGCGCGCCGAGGCAACGGCATCTGGGTTCGCCATGCTCCCGTCGCTGGCGAACGTTCGACCGTCCCTCATGATGACGAGGAACGGATAGAGCCGCTGCTCGTATTCTTCCCGCACGTAGCGCTCAAGGTCGAGGGCCGGAGTGGCGGCCAGCGCCTCGCTGACATCGCCTGCCACGATGCGGGCGAAGGCGCGCGGGGGGAGCCCGGTTGTCTCGCCGCCCCGTGAGAGCAGCCACATCACCACGAGCGCCTGCACGGCCATCATGCCCGCCAATGTCAGGACGAAACCCAGGCCGATCCTCCAGTACAGGCTTCGGTACCATCGCGGCTTCGCCGTGTTCGTGTCGCTAGACATCGGCGAACTTGTAGCCGTCGCCCCAGACCGTCAGCAGCAGCTGCGGTGACGATGAATCCGTCTCGACCTTGCGACGCAGTCGCTTGATCAGCGTGTCGACACTGCGCTCGGTCACCCATGTTTGTCCCCGCCACACCAGGGCCAGGAGTCGCTGCCGCGTGTACACGATTCCGGGGTGTGAGGCGAGCAGATACAACAGGCTGAACTCCTGCCGCGTCAGTTCGACGGGCGTGCCACGGACACGCACCAGACGTCGCGCAGGTTCGATCTCGAGTCCATGTATGGAGAGCGGACGCCCTTCGCTGTCCCCGTCTTCCGACAACGGGACGCGCACCCGTCGCGTGAGGGCTGCCGCCCTGGCTACCAGTTCGCGCACACCGAACGGTTTGGTGAGGTAGTCGTCGGCCCCGCTCTCGAGGCCGAGCACGGTATCGGACTCCTCCCGGCGGGCGGTGAGCATGAGGATAGGCACGCTGCGATTGAGTCCCTGCCGGCGGATCGACCGGCAGACAGTTACGCCGTCAAGGCCCGGCAGCATGATGTCCAGCACGACGAGGTCGAGCGGTCGCTCGAGCGCCAGCGCCAGTGCATCTTTTCCGTTGTCGGCCAGCAGGCAGTCGTATCCCTCCAGTCCGAGGTGCAGGCGGATGAGTTCCCGTATGTGCTGATCGTCCTCGACGATGAGGACACGTTTAGGGGTGGTGGTCACCGGCTCGAGACTCCTGACCCTGATTATCGTGCCGCCGGACTCAAGCGGACGGGCTGTCACCGAATTTTCACGCCCATGTGACCGCGTGGCCACACGGCTTCGGTCCAATCGACGGCAGCGACGCTCAAGGAGGGCGTTCACCATGACCATCATGAACAGACAACGCATCGAACGATCGGTTGGCGGGCTGGCCCGCGTGCTTGGCATAGGGCTCCTGGTCGGTGGGCTGGCGGTTGCCGTCCCGGCCGCCGGCGATCCGGCTCAGGGGCCGCCGCGTGGCGGCCGCACGGGGCCTGGCGGAGGCCTGCTGGGGCCGGCCGTGATGAATGTGCCAGGGCTCACCGATGCGCAGCGGGAGCAGATTCGCGCGGTGATGGAGCAGCACCGGGATGAGCTGCGGCGCCTGAATGAGCAGGTGAGAGCGGCGCGCCAGGCGCTCCAGGCATCGACCGCTCAAGGCCAGGTGGACCAGAACCAGGCCAATGATCTCGGCGCCTCTGTGAGCGCCTTGGCACTGGCTCAGGCGCGTGTGCGGAGTGAGGTCGTCGCGCTGCTCACGCCGGAGCAGCGCCAGCAGATCGAGGCTCGTCGAGAGCAGATGAGGGAGTGGCGCGAATCTCGACCCGACGGAGCACGGCGCGGTCCCGGCGGTCCTGGCGGGGGGGCACGTCGGTAGTTCCTCGACGCGAGCCCCTCGCGCGAGCGCAGCATGCGAGCAGAGAGCGGGGGCACCAAGCCCCTTCTCTCTGCCGGCGCTCCCAGGCTGCCGACGTGTCTATCGTTTCAGGAACAGATCGTTCCACAGCGCGTCCCACTCGTCCTTCTCGTCAAGTGCGGTCGCCGCGTCAATCATGGTGAAGGGAAAGTTGTTGAGTTCGCTCTTCACCCGTGTGCTGGCGGGTACCCGGCCCATCGATTCGAAGAGACGTTGGCCTTCAGGTGAGAGGACGAAGTCGGTGAACAGGAGTGCTGCGTTCGGATGCGGCGCGTTCTTCGCCACGCCGATGCCCTGAGGTCTCGCGATGACGGGTTGTACCGGTACGAAGTCGATCGGTGCGCCTTTGCGCTTCAACGGCAGGACGTTGCTGTTGTAGGCCGTCAGACCGATCGGCACCTCGCCGGCGGCCACGAGCGCGGCGAGCAGCACGTGGCCCTGGCGCACCTCCGGCCGAAGCGCCGCAAGCTTCCGGAAGTAGTCCATCCCTTTCGCCGATCCCCACGTCTTGACGAGGGTAGCCATCCACTCGGCGTCGGTGGCTTCGATCGCGATGCGCCCTTTCCACTTCGGATCGGCGAATCCTTCATACGTCGCCGGGATCTCCGAACGCTGTACTTTGCCGGTGTTGTACGCCACGACGTAGAAGTTGAAGCGATCAGGGAACCACGAGCGATGCGCCGGAATGGCGGCGGTCGGCAGGTCAGCGGCGTGAGGGGAGAAGACTTCGGCGAGCAGGTTCTCGCGCGCGAGCATCTCCATCTCCGGACCATTGGTCTCAATCACGTCCACGGCGTATCGTCGGGCTTGCGCCTCGGTGACGGTGCGCCGCACCACCTGGTCTGACAGCGCGCGCCAGAGGACTACTCTCACGCCGTATTTCTTCTGAAAGGCCGCTGCCAGCGGCTGGGACTCCGTTGGCGCGAGCGACGTATACAGCGACACGGTCCCTTCGCGTTGTGCGCGCTCGACGAGCCGGGAGTTCCGGTCCGCGCCGCGGTACTGAAATACGGCGTCGCCGGTCACCTGGCCGAAGAGGGTAGCCCCAGCCAGCAAGGAGCAGCCAAATACGCGAACCAGTGGGATCATGGCGGTGGGGGCTGAAAAGTCAGACTCGGCATTCTATGTTCAACCAGATGACCGGGCAATCCCCGGCCGCGCGTATAATCCTCGCTCGATCCCGGTTGCCTGCCTGGGCGGCCGGCCGGTGCGCAATCTGATTGGCATGAGTGACCGAACCGCGTCTCCTGTCGCGCTCGAGGTGCATACCACCCTGGTGCACGCGCACGGACTCGCCGCACTGGTGACACTTCTCATCTCGGTCACGTTCGGCGTCGTGGCCTCACTACAGCTTCTCTATCCCGACGTGAGTGGCGGCGTGCCCTGGCTGAGTTGGGGTCGCCTACGCTACGCCCATACGCAGGGCATCATGCTGGGCTGGCTGGGGAACGCGTTCTTTGCGTTTCTCTATCATGCGGTTCCAGTGCTGAGCGGCCGCGCCGTCACGAGCGTTCGGCTCGGGCGATGGCTGTTCGCCCTCTGGAACTTCGCCGTCATGGTGCCCGGCTGGCTGCTGTTGCTCGCCGGCGTGAGTCAGCCCCTTGAATGGGCGGAGTTCCCGCTGGTGATCGACGCGATGGTCGTGGTGGCGCTGCTGCTGGCGGCCGTGCAGTTTCTGCCCGCGCTCTTCACGCGCGGCCTCGACTATCTCTACGTGTCGAGTTGGTACATCATCGGCGCGCTCGTCTTCACGATTCTCGCCTACCCGATGGGGAATATCGTTCCGGAGTTCGTGGCTGGCGCGAGCGGCGCCGCGTTCAGCGGCTTGTGGATCCACGATGCCGTGGGCTTGTTCGTCACACCACTCGCGTTGGCCATCGTCTACTTTGTCATACCGGCGGCCACTCGGCGCCCTATCTACAGCCACTTTCTGTCGATGCTCGGCTTCTGGCTGCTCTTCTTTCTGTACCCGCTCAACGGCACTCACCACTATGTGCTGTCGGTCATCCCGATGTCGGCGCAGATTGGCGCCATCGCCGCGTCAGCGCTGCTCGGTGTAGACGTGATCATCGTGGTGGCCAACCTCCTGCTGTCGCTCAGGGGAGCGGGGTTCGTTCCTCGCGAGGTGGGCCTGCGCTTTGTGGCCACCGGTACAGTGTTCTACCTCGTCGTGAGTCTTGAGGGCTCGGTCCAGGCGCAAATGGCCGTGAACCAGACTGTGCACTTCACCGATTTTGTCGTGGGGCACTCCCACCTGGCCATGCTCGGATTTGCGTCGTTCGCCGCCGCGGGGGGGCTGGTGCACGCGTGGCAGCGGATCAGCTGGGCTCGCTACAACGCCCGTCTCGTGAACCATGCGTTCTGGCTGCTGACGAGTGGGGTGGTGATCATGGTCGTTGACCTCACGATAGCCGGGTTGGTGCAGGGCTGGCTGTGGCAGTCGGGTGCGCCATGGAGCGAGTCAGTGCAGGCGTCTCGGCCGTACTGGATGCTCCGCACGCTTGCGGCAGTGCCGGTGGCCGGTGGGTTTATCGCGCTGCTCAGCGGCCTGACGACGGGACCGCGCGGCGCGGGTCTCATGGTCGTTGAAGAGTCTGTGGGGGTGGCGCCCATCGAGGAACTCGCGCCTCGACTCGCGCCCATGACTGGCGGCGCGCGGTGAGTGCGGCCCCAGGTCGGGCCGTGCGCATGGCGTACCTGGTGGCCAGCGTGGCTGGGGTGCTGTTTTTCGTGATGTCGGTGACATTGCTTGGCATCTGGCCGAAGCGCGTCCTGGAAGCACAAACCGCGACCATGTCACCGGAGAACGCGCTTGGGATGAGCGCGAGTGAGCGTCGCGGCCGGGTCGTCTACAGCCGCGAGGGCTGCGCCTATTGCCACACGCAGCAGATTCGCTATCTCCGTGCGGATGTGTCTCGATTCGGCGCGCCGACACTGGCATGGGAGGGGCGCCTCGACTATCCGCACCTCTGGGGCACCAGGCGGATTGGTCCAGATCTTTCGCGCACCGCAGGTACTCGCTCCGAGGGCTGGCACTTCACCCATCTGTTTTCGCCGCGAGCCGTCGTGTCCTGGTCCGTGATGCCCGCGTATTCATCGCTGTTCGACGGATCGGCCAGTCGCCCATTCCAGGAGGCGCGTGACCTCGTGGCGTATCTCGAATCGCTTGGCCGCGCCCGGGAGATTGCCGGTCCCGAAGGCGAGGCTCACGCACGGAAGGCCTGCGACTGTCCCGACGACGAGACCGCGCAGTTGGCGTTTGGTGAACCGCTCAACGCGCATCCAGCGCGGGCACGCCGAGACGGCGATGTGCCGACGGACCTCGTGCAGACGTTTCGCGCTGCGGGTGCGGGCGCCAACGACGTCTCGGCGCTCGGGTGGGATCTGTACGCGGATCACTGTGCGAGCTGTCACGGAGCGGAAGGTGCTGGCGACGGACCTGGGGCAGCCACACTACGGCCGCGTCCGGCGAGCTTTGTGGATCACGAATACTCCGATGCCAGGCTTGCCGACGCGCTGTGGAACGGCGTGGCGGGTAGTGCGATGCCGGCGTGGCGCGACCATGCACCTGCCGATCTGGCCGCGGTCGCGACGGTCGTCAAAGGGTTCAATGCCCCGCGTCCGGCGCCAGCGCTGCCCGAGAGTCTCCTGGAAACCGGGGCACGGGTATATGTTGCCAACTGCCGGCAGTGTCACGGAGAGCAGGGTGACGGCGCTGGGTCAGCGGCTGCGGAACTGACGATGGCCCCGACCAATTTTCGCGAGCAGCGCCCCAGTCTGGATCGGAGCCTGCGCGCCCTGAGAGACGGGGTGGACGGCACGCCGATGGCCCCGTGGAACTCGCGATTGGACACGGCGGAGATGCTGGCGGTGGCTCATTACGTCCGTAGCTTCTTTCAGGCCGAGCAGGCGGGTGGGCGATGATCACCGATATCATCGTGTGGGCGTCGGTGGGGGCGAGCCTGGTCTTCGTGCTGGCGTGGGCACTCCGGCCAGACCTCAGGATTAGAATGGAGCGCCCCAAGCACGATTTCTTGCGCGCTGTGCAGCGTTATGATCGGGAACAGTCCCCGATGGACGAGAGCAAGGGGAGCCGCTCCTCATGACCATTCACCAAGTGCGCGCTGAGCGACGCGGCCTGTCGGCCGCCATCATCGTCAGTTGCGCCGTGGGCGCGGGGGTTGTAGGCGCGACGCTCTACCAGGGTCGGGATCAGGTGACGGAAGCGAGGACCGTCGGGTCTGCGGTGGCAACGGAGGAGTATGGCAGACGGCTGCTGCGCGAGACCCCTGAACTGCTTGGCCATGACCACCCTGACCCCGATCGCCGTTTCATCAGGAGCCGATTGGCCTGTGCGTCGTGCCATCTCAAGGTCGGCACCGAACCGGGCACGCTCACTTTGCTTCAGACCGACGAACACTACCCGCGCTTTTCGGGTCGCGCGGCCGCGATGACCGATATCGAAGACCGCATCAACGAGTGCATGACGCGCAGCATGAACGGCAAGCCGCTGCCCATGGACAGTCCTGAGATGATCGCGATGGCGTCGTACCTCCGATCGCTCGGCGCGCAGTACGAGGCGATGGGCGCCACCTCGAAGCATGCGGATGAGCCTGCCGCCTTCCAGATGCCAGACCGTAGGGCCGATGTGACCGCTGGAGAGACCGTGTACACCGAGCGGTGTGCCATTTGTCACGGGACCGATGGCGGAGGGCTTCTGGCCACTGCCGACCCGCGCCAGGGGTTTCTGTTCCCGGCGCTCTGGGGTCCAGACAGCTTCAACGATGGCGCGGGTATGGGGCGTGTGCTCACCGCGTCGCGCTTCATCAAAGCGCGCATGCCGCTTGGTCAGCCCGACCTGACCGATGAACAGGCGTTCGACGTGGCGGCGTTCATCAACAGCAAGCCGCGGCCCGCCATGGCCGGTCTGGAGCACGACTATCCTGACCTCACGCGAAAGCCCATCGACAACGGCTACGGCCCCTATGCGGATGATTTCCCGCAGGATCAGCACAAGTACGGACCCTTCAAGCCGATCGCCGACTACTACAACTCACTGAAGCCACCAGCAAGCTAACGCCTTGGTGTGTAGGGGTGGGCGTACGGTCGGTCGTGGGAAAGTGAGGGACTCAGTGGCATGGCGTGTGGCGATTGCGACAGGCGTTCTCGTGGCGCTGGCCACGTGCGGCGCCCGTGCGCAGGGGCCCGTGATTGTGGTCGAAACGGTGAAGGGCACGATTGAGTTCGAGACCTATCCCGACACCGCACCCAAGGCTGTGGCCCACATTCTCGCCCTCGTACGGAAGAACTTCTATCGAGGCCTTCGCTTTCACCGCGTTTCGCCCAACTTCGTGATTCAGATCGGCGATCCCACGACGCGTGATTTCACGCGACGGGCAACGTGGGGCAGCTACTCGAGCGGAACGCCCGTGGGCGTGTCGGAACTTTCGTCGACACGGAAACACGTGGCCGGCACGGTGTCGCTGGCACACCTGGGTGACGCCAGCACGGTGGACAGTCAGTTCTTCATCTGCCTCTCGCCGCAGCCTCAGCTCGATGGGAAACACCCGATCATCGGCCAGGTGATCTCGGGCATGGACGTGGCTCGGAAGATCGTTGTGGCCGATCGGCTCATCCGTGCCAGCGTGAAGGGCGAGGCGCCGTCGGGCACGACGAGCGGTCGATAGACGGGCGGCGAGGCTCTGGCGCCCACGACATCAGGTCTACACCTACCAGTACCGCCAGTCTCCGGTCACGACGATGTAGACGCCGAGCGCAAGGTTGGCCACGGCGTGAGAGACGACGACGGCAAACATGCTGCGCGTCGAGCGGAGCAGGAGGGCGAACAGCACTCCGGCGACCAGTGCGACCAGCCATTCTGGATGGGTGCTGGCGAAGCCCACGGCCACCATCCAGAACGCCGTCTGGGAGTACGTGCCAACGGGGACCGCGTCCAGGTCTGGATTCGTGACCCACCGCAGCGCGAAGTTCCGCCAGAAGGATTCCTCGATGATCGGCACGAGCACGACGAGCCCGAAGAAGCGGGTGACGAGCAGCATCCAGAGCTGCAGCGGATCCGCGAGTTCCGAAAACGGGTTGAAAGCGGTGCGTGTACCGATGTGCGTGTAGGGGATCCAACGGTCGAGGAGTATCCATTCGGCGAAAACCACGAGCCCCACGAGAATTGCCGGGGCGAGCGCACGCGTCGACGGCGCGATGTCGCGGAGGCTCCTGGGCAACAGGACCAGCGATACGATGACCGCACATACCTTCGCGACGTAGACCCAGGGGTACCACGGGGACGGCACGTACCCCTCAACGGTGGTGAAGAGGCCGAAGACAGCGAGCGGTACCCAGTAGGACGCCATTCCAGTCGAGGTCATCACGCGCCGAGGATCCTCGCGACCTCAGTCTGGGCGACGCGGGGGGGATGAGGTCATTCCGCGCGTTCCTCCCACACCCGGGCGAGGTGGACGATGACCTCTACGGCCTTTTCCATGTCCTGCACCGACACCCACTCGAGGCGCGAGTGAAAGTTGTGCTCGCCGGCGAAGATGTTGGGGGTGGGCAGTCCCATGAACGAGAGCCGCGATCCGTCAGTGCCTCCCCGGATCGGCCGCTCACGAACCGTGAGCCCGGCGCGTCGGATGGCCTCGCGCGCGTGATCCACGACCGCCGGGTGCAGGTCCAGCACTTCCCGCATATTTCGGTACTGCTCCTCGACGGCGACTTCGACCCTCGTGCCGGGAAACCGTGCCGCCGCACGCTCGGCAAGCGCCGCCAGCAGATCCTGCTTCGCTCTCAGCCCAGACGTGTCGAAATCGCGGACGATGAACCGGACTGATGTGCGGTCGACGCCAGCCGACATCGCATACGGGTGGACGAAACCTTCGCGGTCGGAAGTGGTCTCCGGCGAGAGCCCATCGACCGGCAACGTGTTGATGAATGCGGCGGCCGCCTTGATGGCGTTGACCAGATGTCCCTTCGCATAGCCTGGGTGGGTGTTGAAGCCACAGAAGGTCACGGTCATGGCGTTGGCGGAGAAGCTCTCCCACTCCAGGTCGCCACGGCTTCCCCCGTCGACAGTATAGGCGTACTGCGCGGCGAACGCGGCCACGTCGAAGAACTGTGTGCCTCGCCCCACCTCTTCGTCAGGGGTGAATGCCACATGGATCACGCCGTGTGGAATCCCTGGATGCGTCAGCAGATGCTCGACCGCCGTCACGATTTCGGCGATCCCAGCCTTGTTGTCGGCGCCGAGGAGCGTGGTGCCAGAGGCGGTCACGATGTCGTCGCCGACGCGCTCGGCGAGTGCTGGGTTCTCGTCACAGCGCAGCACCGCTGTCGGGTCACCGGGGAGGACAATGTCCCGGCCGTCGTAGCCTCGATGGACGAGCGGCGCCACGCCGGCACCGCTCATCTCTGGCGATGTGTCGACGTGAGCGACAAAGCCGATGACGGGGATATTCGATTTCACCGAGGTGGCGGGCACTGTCGCCGTCACATAGCCGTGCACGTCCATGTCGACATCGGCCGCGCCAAGTGCGTCGAGTTCTCGGGTGAGCGCTTCGAGGAGGACGAGCTGCGTCGGAGTGCTCGGATACGTGTCGGACGACTCGTCTGATTGAGTGTCGTACTGGACGTAGCGGAGAAAGCGTTCGAGGACCGCGCTCATCCCTCCACTCCACGATGGCCACGCGCAACGCCTCGATCCCTCACCGTTGTCCCCATCGCTCGTTGACCCATCGCCTCCCGCGCTCGAGGGCACCAATATATGAGCCCATTGCGTAGTGGCTCACATCGGAGAGCGCATCGAAGGCGACGGGCCGGCCCAGTTGCTCGAGCGCGCGGCTCCGAGCCTCGGCCTGGCCGAACGGCACCACCTCGTCGCTGCGGCTGTGAATCACGTAGGTCGGAATCTTCGCAAGCGCCTCCAGTGGTTGGTCGGTACGCCCAGCCATCACAATCGCCGCAGTGAAGCGAGCTGAGTGGCGGGCAGACAGGTGCCAGGTGCCTGCGCCACCAAGGCTGAAGCCCACCACCAGCACGCGCCGGGTGTCGATGGCGAACTCATCGATCGTGGCCGATACGAGAGCCATCACGGCCTCCTCTGCGGGGGGCTCGGTCCACGCACGGCCAGGGACATCAGGCGCGATCATGATCGGCGCCAGGTCGCGAAGCCCAGGCAGGAAGATGCGTCGCATGAACCCGTCGCCGTAATACGGCGAGCGACCTCCAGGGTGCAGGGCCAGGACAAGCGGACGCGGTTGAGAGGCGTTGTAGTCGCCCGGCACCGACAGGCCGTAGCGCATAGCCGACCCGGCCGGCGTCGTGAACACGCGCTGCTCGAAGCGTGGGGAAATCGGCTGCGCGAGGAGCGCGGCGAGGGCGAGGAGCAGGGTTGGCATCGTGGTCTAGATGCTGACACAAACAGGCCAGGTCGAGTGGTGCCATCGGTGGTTCGGGTCATCTCGCGATGGGTGTGGCCGCCCACCTAGCGCACAGGCCGTTCCAATCGAAGGAGATCTTCGCTACGCCGGCCCGACTTCGTCGAGCGCCGGGCGAGGCAGGTCCGCAACGCCAGTCTCTTCCGCACCCACGCCCGGGTACGCGCGATCCATGTCGGCACTCGCACCGAGCAGGCCCCGGACGTCTGTCCACTGCCGTTGTGACGTTTCACCGCCCCTGCGAAACCGAGCTTAGCGAGCACCGTGTCCTCTGGTGACGAGACCGGGATCACACCGCCACTCTCCAGGGGTACGATGGCAGGCGAGGATCGCGTCGTTGAACCCACGGCTCTCCACGCTTCAGCCCTATCCCTTCGAGCGGCTCCGCGCATTACTGGGCGGAGTCAGCCCGCCGCCGCTCGCGCCCATTCGACTGTCAATCGGCGAACCGCAGCACGCCGCACCCGACTTGATCCGGTCGGCCCTCGTTGGCCATCTCGACGGCTTGTCGAGCTATCCGATGACCGCTGGCTTGGATGTGCTGCGTCAAGCAGTTGCCGCATGGTTCACACGACGCTATGCGTTGCCTGGGCTGAACGCGGCTTCACAAGTATTGCCGGTCAACGGCACCCGAGAGGCGCTCTTTGCGTTTGCCCAATCTGTCGTCGACGCCTCGCGCCCTGTGCCGATTGTGGTCAGTCCGAATCCGTTCTATCAGATCTACGAGGGCGCGGCGCTGCTGGCTGGCGCCGAACCTCGTTTTCTCAACCAGACCGCTGAGCAAGGGTTCGCCATCGACCTTGACTCGATCACCACCGACGAGTGGAGACGAACACAGTTGCTGTACGTCTGTTCACCTGGCAACCCGACCGGACGGGTGCTGACGCTCGATGAGTGGCGTACGCTCTTTGAGTACGCAGATCGTTACGGCTTCGTGATCGCGTCGGACGAGTGCTACTCGGAGATCTACCCGGACGAGCAGGTCCCCCCGCTCGGCGGGTTGGAGGCGGCTTCTCGGCTCGGCCGCGACGACTTCAGCGGTCTGGTGGTGTTCACGAGCCTGTCAAAGCGGTCCAACGTTCCCGGTCTGCGCTCGGGCGCGGTGGCGGGAGACGCGGCGCTGCTCCGGCAGTTCCTGCTCTATCGCACGTATCATGGATGCGCGATGAGCCTCGCCGTGCAGCACGCCAGCATCGCCGCTTGGAACGACGAAAGGCACGTGCGTGAGAACCGGCGGCTGTATCGTGAGAAGTTCACGGCGGTGCTCCCGGTGTTGCAGCCGGTGATGCAGGCGGAGCAGCCCGACGCCGGCTTCTACGTGTGGGCCGGTGTGCCGCGTGTCGACGATGAGGCGCTTGCGAGAGACTTGTTCACCGCCACGCACGTCACCGTCTTGCCGGGTCAGTATCTCGCCCGCGAAGCACACGACGTGAATCCGGGTCGCGGCTACGTGCGGATTGCGCTCGTGCCAGCCGTCGATGAGTGTGTCGAGGCGGCCAGGCGCATCGTGGAGTTCTGCCGCGGCAGGCACGCGATGGGATGACGGATGTCGTGTCGGAATGGGTGCGGAGGTCCTACCGACCACCGCGCGGACAATAGCGTGATGGCCAGGAACAGACGAGGGATTGATTCGATGGAGATACAGAATCTTGCCGCGGTGATCGACGCCGCATTTGAACGCCATGCCGAGATCTCGCCAAGTCTGGTGCCGGCGGCCCTGGCCGATGCGCTCGACCGCGTGATCGAGGGGTTGAACGCGGGGAGTCTGCGCGTGGCCGAAAAGGTCGATGGCTCGTGGGTCACCCATCAGTGGCTGAAGAAGGCCGTGCTGCTGTATTTCCGCACACACGACAATCAGGTCATGTCTGGTCCGGGCACCAACTGGTTCGACAAGGTCCCCATGCGCTTTCAGGACTGCACCGACGCCCAGTTTCGCGACGCTGGCGTTCGCGTTGTACCGCCTGCCACCGCGCGGACCGGCACTTACATCGGCCCCAATGTCGTGATGATGCCGTCCTACGTCAACATTGGCGCTTACGTCGGAGCCGGGTCGATGGTGGATACGTGGGCCACGGTCGGATCATGCGCGCAGATCGGGAAGAATGTGCACTTGTCAGGCGGCGTCGGCATCGGTGGTGTCCTGGAGCCCCTGCAGGCGAATCCAACGATCATCGAAGACAACTGCTTCATCGGCGCCCGGTCGGAGATTGTCGAAGGCGTGATCGTGGAGGAAAACTCCGTGGTCGCGATGGGGGTCTTCTTGAGCGCCAGCACGAAACTCTACGACCGTGCGACCGGTGAAGTGCACTTCGGGCGCGTGCCTTCCGGTTCGGTGGTGGTACCAGGCAGCCTCCCATCCTCAGACGGCGCGTATTCCCTGGCGTGCGCGATCATCGTCAAGCGCGTGGACGCGCAGACGAGGGCGAAGACGTCGATCAACGAGCTGCTGCGAGACTGATCGGCAGCCAGCGATGCTTCGTGAGCCGTGGAATTGTCGTGAGTAACGTCCAGGACGATACGGTCGCGCTCGCACGGCAACTGATCGCTTGTCGGTCGGTGACGCCGGCCGATGGCGGGTGCCTCGATCTGATCGCTGCGAGGCTTTCGACGGCTGGCTTTCGGTGCGAGCACATGGACCGCGGCGGTGTGCGCAATCTCTGGGCACGGCACGGGCAGGGGGCGCCGCTGGTCTGCCTGGCCGGGCACGTGGACGTCGTGCCGCCAGGGCCAGTCGAGGCGTGGACGAGCGACCCGTTTGTCGCCACGGATCGCGACGGGTTTCTCTACGGCCGCGGCGCCTCAGACATGAAAGGTCCCCTTGCCGCGTTGGTGACGGCAGCCGTGCGCGTTGTCGCTGCCCATCCTGATCACGCCGGCTCGATCGCGCTTCTGCTGACGTCGGATGAGGAAGGCGCCGCCATTGACGGCACTGTGACGGTGGTGGAGGCGTTGCACGCCCGCGGCGAAACGATCGACGCCTGCATCGTTGGTGAGCCCACGTCGATGGCACGTCTCGGCGACACGGTGAAGCATGGCCGGCGCGGATCCCTCAGTGGAACCCTCGTGGTGAAGGGCATCCAGTGCCACATCGCCTACCCTGAGCGCGGCCGCAACCCCATTCACGAGGCGTTGCCGGCGCTGGACGAGCTCGTGTCCGTCGAGTGGGATCGTGGCAACGAACACTTTCCGCCCACGGGTCTTCAGATCTCCAACGTGCATGCTGGATCCGGAACCGTCAACGTCATCCCAGGCTCCTTGGATGTCCTCTTCAACATCCGGTTCTCTCCAGGATCCACCGACGCCGGCATCAAGGCGCGCGTGCAGGCCGTCCTCGATCGGCACGGTCTGGAGTACGATCTGATATGGGGTTCAAGCGCCGCACCGTTCATGACCGAGCCGGGCCGGCTAGTCGAAATACTGAGCCGCACCATCGCCGATGTCACCGCCCTTACGCCTGAACTCTCCACGAGCGGGGGCACGTCAGACGGCCGCTTCATCGCGCGTATTGCACGGGAGGTTGTGGAGTTTGGTCCCGTTGCCGAAGCCATGCACGGCGTGGACGAGCGCGTCAGGATTGCCGATCTCGGCCCGCTGTCGGTGATCTACGAGCGGACAGTCGAAAGGTTGCTGGCGGTCGACAAGTCGTAGCGTCGGGTGCTTGATTCGGTCGTGTCTCACGACAAGTGAGACACGACCGGCGATTCGAAAGCTGGTCCGTGGCCTCTGGGGCCGACTACGGTGCCGGCTCGGCCAGTGGGTTCGGGTGCCCTCCGGCGATCCCGTACTGGTTGTTCTCCTGGCAGATGTATTCCATCAGTTCGTCGCCAGGGTTGCTCAGCCGAGCGTTGAACGTGAGCGTGAACGGTTTTGAGTACGCCCCTGGGTCGTCGACAGTGACCTTGACTTCCATGTGGCCCATGTCTGTGCGCGTGAACCGCTCGATGGTGTGCAGTTGCTCGGTGTGCGGATGCCCGCGGCGATCGAACCAGAACTTGTCGTTGAAGCCGACCGTGTCGACCACGAGCGAGTCACCGTCCCACGACCCGATGGAGTGGCCGAACCAGGTCGGGTCCAGTTCAGCCGGGTGCTTGCGACCATCCATGAAGATCTGTCTGAAGCTGTGGATGTTCCCTTCTTCGAGCTTGAAGATGTGGGTTGCAGGCAGGTGCGTGCGGTTTCTCACGAAGCGCCATGGATACGGCTGGCCCCGGATGACACCCTGCGGCATGCAGTACAGATACGGGTCGTCCGGCTGCTCGCGCGAATCACGGAGCGCCTTTGCCCAGGGCAGGATAGGCACTTCGCCCGGTTTCAGGCCGCCGTCTCTCTCCATGTCGTTCACGGCGCCTCCGCCGAGCCACAACCCGTCAAGGTCCACCGTGCCGTCTGGTAGCCGCGGCGTTGGTCCGGTCGGCGGGCCTGGACGAGTCACTCTCTGCCCAAGAGCGTTCACCTCGCCGAGCTCACCCTGAGTGTTCCCCTGCGCCAGCAGCGGCAACGGTGTCAGCAGCGCAATCATCGATAGTACGAAAGACCTTTTCACGAACCCTCCTCGAAAGTCATGGGGAATGCTACTACTTGCGGCGGGAATGTGGAATTCCGACCGCGATCAGGGCGCGCGATCGATCCCGGCCGCTGGTTCAGCGAACTCCCTGGTGTACCTGGCGAATTCGCTCGGCGAACACTCCATTTCCCTGATGTCGAAGGTGTCCGGCTGCAGCCGCAGCGGTAACCGGTCGAGCGCCACCCACGGCCTCGAATAGTACACAGGGTCGTCGATCGTAATCGTGAGGTCGATGTGTTTGAGGTCTCTGCGGACGTATCGTTCCTCGACCCTCGTCTCCCAGCTGTGCGGCCGACCGACATTGTCGAGCCAAGTCCGCTCGTCCATGCCAACCGTCTCGGCGACAAAGGTGTAGTCGTCTTGCCAACGGCCCACGGAATACCCCCAGAATCGTGGCTCGAGGAAGTCGTCGACGGTGGGGTTCGCGCGGCCGTCGGCCCAGATGTTCCGCCATTTTCTGTTGAACTGGTACAGGATCAGTACCTGCTTCTGGGTTTGAAGTACCTGGACTGTCCGGTAGTTGTGCAGGTGGATGCGCGGAAACCCCTGCGGCTCGCACTGCGGTTGCGGATCGTTTGACAGCGCTGACGGCACCATCCGGGGGCCCCAGGCGGGCTTGTTCTTGAGCAGCGCCTCTCGGCCGGCTGGCGTGAACGGCAACTCGTGCTCGGGGCGCCCTGTATCCGGCATGTTCTTGGCGCCCCTGGCCTGAATTGCATCGCCTGGGCCGAGCGCCGGTTCCCAGATGCCGGACAGGTCGCGACGCGGTGCCGGCTCCGGCGTCTCGTTCGGAAAATCGGAGTCGTATTCAGCGCCGGGCACACGCACCTGCTGATTGAACGCCAGAGCGGAGGAGAAGACGACAGCTGTCGCCGTCAGGCCGATGACTGGGAGGCGATGCCACATGATCGGTGATCCTCTTAGAGTCGAGCGCGTCACTGCTGCGGAGCGCCTTCGCTGCCAGCTGCTGCCGGCGTCACACCGCCTCCGCGGGCGCTCAGGACTCGGCCGTCGGCGAACGCGACCATCAGGAGCCGCCCGACGGGATTGCCGCCCCTCACCGGCTCCACCGTTGCCGTGACCGGTTCACCGACCTTGAACGAGCGTCGGCTCCATCCGCGGTTCACCATGTCCGGTGGATTGCTGGTTTCGACAACCCAGTGTCGAATGGTGCCGTTCGGCTCTTTGACGTCGAACTTCAGGAAGCAGTGTGGGTTGGCCCAGACCCACTCGGTGACCGTGCCTTCCATGACGACTTCCGTGCCGGTGTCGAACGTCGCCGCGCCGTGGTGCGCGATCGCGGGGTCAGGGCCCGCCAGGAGTCCCGCGACCACGATCAGTGCCGAGAGAGGGTGTTTCACGAGAGGCCTCCTTGTGAGTAGGCGCGGACGTCGCTGCTTCCAGCCCGCGATCGCTTCGGTCGTCGCACTGCATCCATCGACCGTCTTATGGTATATGCATGAATCCCATGTCTCGAATGATTGTGGACGGATCGACGTTGCGAAGTGTCAGGTGGGTTCCAGTGGCCGGTCTCGTCGTGATGGCGTGGGTGTTTCCCGCCCACACATCGGCTCAGAGCCGTGCCCCTGGTGGTTGGCTGATTCCGAGCTACAGCCCGCCGCCAGTCACCGACGCGAATCGCAAGCCGGCGCCTCGCCGAAGCCTGGCCGGAACATGGATTCCGTTCGGGCGCTTTGGCGTGGCCACGCAGGCAGGCGGCGTGGCCTCGAGGCCAAACAACGGCAGGCCTGAGAACGAGTTGCCCTTTACACCGTTCGGCCTCGAGCTCTACAAGTCCCACAAAGCGCTCGAGGGCGTCGACGCGGTTCGGCCGGCCGATGGCAACGATCCCAGGAATCTGTGCGAGCCGTTGGGGATGCCGCGCTCCAACCACTACAACTTGAACGTCACCCAGATCTTTGAGAACGAACACAAGGTGGTGATTCTGTATCAGTACGACAACCGCTGGCGCGTCATCTGGACGGACGGCCGGCAACTGCCCACACTCGTGGACGGCGCCGTCGAATTGGGTGGCGAGATCCGAGAACAGCGGTTCTTCGGCTACTCGGTCGGCGTGTGGGTGGACGATTTCACGCTGGAAGTGCAGACAGTGGGCACCATGCCGGAAGATCGCGTGTGGCTCGATTCGACCGGCCGACCCATCAGCGACCAGGTGCGTGTCATCGAACGCTTTCACCGGCTGGACGATGACACGATGGAGTGGTCGGAGACGATCGACGATCCGAAGGTGTACACGGAACCGTGGGAGACGATGAGGCTCACGATGCGGTCGCACGACACACGCACCGACGTCATGGAGTACTACTGTTCGCCCGTCGAACAGCAGAATTACAACAGATTCTTCGGCAATGACGTGAGCGGCAAGTAGGCAGGACGGCTTTCCTGAAAGGGGAACCATGAGAAGATGGCCAGTCGTCGGATTCATGGCAGTGGTCGGCCTGTTGGTCCACGTGCCCCTCCGCGCGCACCACGGCGGTGCGGCATTCGACGTCGGGAAGACCGTCGTCCTGAAGGGCACGGTGAAGGAGTGGCTCTACTCCAACCCTCATTGCCTGCTGCGGCTCGAGGTCGCTGCTGCGGACGGAACGGTCGTGGTCTGGATTGCCGAGGGTCAGGCGCCCAATACCATTTTCCCCGCCGGCTATCGCAAGGACTCATTCACGCCAGGCGATCAGGTGACGGTAACGGTGGAGCCAGCAAAGGAGGACCGACCGATGGGGCGTATCCTCGAGTCTGTTCTCGCCAATGGCAAGAAGCTTGGGCGTGCGTCATCCGCGGGTGCGATCCCCTAGCGCGAGTCCTGCGCACACCACGCAGGTGACATCGATCTAGTTGCCCGTGCCCGGTAGGCCGGCGGCGGGGTTGGCAATTTGTCTGTTGTACTCCGCATTCTCGGACGGAGCACATTCCATTTCGCGAATATCGAAGGTGGGTGACTGCAACCTCAGCAACATGTTGAGGGCAGTCCAGGGCTTCGTATACATCTTCGGGTCGTCAATGATGATGGTCGCACGCAGGTGATCGCGGTCCACGCGTGTGTACCGTTCTTCCACTCGCAGCACGTCGCTGTGCGGGCGGCCAGCCGCATCGAGCCAGGTGCGTTCATCGAACCCACCCGAATGTGCGACAAAGGTGTAGTCGTCCTCCCAATGGCCCACGGAATACCCGAACCACCGGGGCTCGTCGAACTCCGCCGGTAGTTCCGGCAAGTCCGTCCGGATGACGCGCCATTTCTTGGCGAAGAGATACAGGATGACGACATTCTCCGGCGTCTGAATGATCCGACTCGTTCTGAGATTCCACAGCGCGAGGCGCGGGAACCCAACCGGATCACAACCGGTCCCGGTCACGCCCCCTTTTACCGGATCGTCGGTCAGCGCGGGCGTCACGGCGGTGACGCCAACTGACGGCTTTCGCGCCAGGAACGTCTTCCGACCCAAAGGGGTAAAGGGCAGCTCGTGCTCCGGCCTCCCGTCGGATGGCATCATCTGCGCGCCGTTCGGCTGGATTCCGACGTTCGGCCCGTCGGCGGGTTCCCAGATCCCGGAAATGTCACGGCGCGGGGCGGGCGCTGGTATCTCGCCCTGTCGGTCGAAGTCATACACCGCACCCGGTTGTCTGGCTTGCGAGTGCACCAGAGGCGCGAACACCAACAGGACCGCCACCGCCATCGCAGAAACCGCACACCTCTTCGCCATGAGACAACACCTCACGAATCGAGCGATGGATACGCGCTCAGACATTCCCCTGGTTCCACTTCACACGGTCCGGTACTGCCCTACAGTCCCCTCTCGATGAGCTGGTTGTAGAAGAGTCGGAGGATGCCCGGCAGCCGGCGAGGATCGTAGTGCGCGAACCGCCGAGGCACCTTGACCGACGATAGTCGATTGTTGCCGTCAGCTCCACTACGTACTCGCTGACACGTCGAGACCGAAGCCATAATACGGGGGTGCCGAAACGTGTCGAAAATCGACACCAGATGCTATGGTTGAGCTCGGAGTGCGGGCACTTTCGCGCCACTGTCAACTGACGATGTCCACCAAGACACACACGACAGCGACCCACTACCATATTCAGAAGAAGCGTCGCGCCGAGTTTCTCGACGAGTGGCGCAGTTACCGCCAGACGGTCATCCGCAAGGATGAGGTCGCCCTGGTGCCGACGGCCAGGGGCCTTCGCACCGGTGTGTATATGGGGTGGGACGGCGACCGGCCCACGCGCTGTCTGGATGCGCTGGTGCATGAGGTCGACCCCGGCACCACGACCACCATTCATCGTCACTCGTGGGACGCGATCCTGTTCATGGTCGATGGCAGCGGATGGACCGAGGTCGACGGCGTCCGCTACGACTGGAAGACGTGGGATGCCATCCACATTCCTGCCTGGAGCTGGCACCGCCACGGGAACGACGGCGACCGTCCTGGCCGGTTCATGAGCTATTCCTCCGAGCCGATGCTGTGGACACTGGGCATGAGCCTCATCGAGGACGCTGGTGACGAGCCTGTTGCGAATCTGCCCTCGCGCCCGAAGGTGTCCGCCGGCATGCCGGGCAACGATCCGTACTCGCGTCGGTTGCGCCGAGTGGAACAGGAGGCAAAGAAGCGCCGCTCGGGGCGTATCCATACGCCGTACGACGAGCAGGAGATTCTGGCCACGCCGCGCGGCACGCGCACCAAGTTTCTCAACGACCGCGCCATCGGCAACCAGGCATCCGGACTGACGCAGGTGATGATTCAGTTTGCCCCAGGAAAGACCCAGTCCCTTCATCGTCATCCGGGTGAGGCCTGGCTCTACGTGGTCGAAGGCTACGGCCACAGCTTTCTCGGCACCGCGCCGGACCAGGGCGAGCATCATCCCTGGAAGAAGGGTGACCTCATTGTCGTGGATCACTTTCTATGGCATCAGCACTTCAACGACGACCCGGTGAATCAGTGTCGGCTCGTTCGCATCCACATGTTCGACTCGATCCTCGAAACGATGCGAACGCTCATGGATCCGATGGTGTTGTTCGAGGAGGCGGAAGACACGCTGGTGTCGACGCAGGAGTTGTCACAGATCCAGTGGCCCGACGACAGGCGGCCCGGCGAGTGACAGATCGACCGCGCACCGCACTGCCTCAAGGCGTGCTGTCGATGCATGTGCTGCCCGCCGATCACCACGATCGCGACTGGGACGCGATCATCGTGCCGCGGGAGGTGAAGGAGCGGCTGCTCGCCCAGGCGCTGCTCGTGCTGCAGCACGGCCGCAAGCTCTCGATGCTGTCGGGGCTGCCGCACGGCCTGATCGTGCTCGCCGGCCCGCCTGGCACCGGCAAGACGACGATGGCGCGTGGTCTGGCGCAGGTGGCGGCCCTGGCGCTGGCGCGGCAGGGGGCGACACAGCTCCTCGAGATCAATCCCCATGCGTTTCCGAGCGACATGCTCGGCGAGAGTCAGCGCAACGTCACCAGGTTGCTCACCGAGACCGTGCCGGAGATCGCGGCGCGGCGGCCGTTCACGGTTGTGCTGATTGACGAGGTGGAAAGCTTCGCCGTCCGCCGGTCGAGCGCGTCCTTCGAGGCGAATCCCGTGGACGTGCATCGCGCCACCGATGCCGTGCTGCTCGGCATCGACGAGATCGCGAAGAACCTGCCGTCGGTGCTGTTTGTCAGCACAACGAACTTCATCGACGCCGTGGACGAGGCGTTTCTGTCGCGAGCGGATCTGGTGATGCACTTCTCGCTGCCAGACCGGGACACCGTAGGGAAGATTCTCGAGAACGCCCTCGGCGAGCTGGCCGTACAGTGGCCGGCGCTGTTGCCGCTTGCCGGTGATGCAGCGCGGATGTCTGAACTCGCGGGGCTCTGCGAAGGATGGGACGGGCGCCGCATCCGGAAGCTGGTGCTCGCAGCGTTGGCGCAGAGGCTCGAGGTGGCGCGCGATCCGTCGAAGCTCTCGTGGGAGGATCTGCTATCGGCCGCTCGCAAGAAGGGCGGCGTCGAGTGGGCCGGCGGCCGTGCGTTGACCTCGCGCGAGATGTTTCCCGACGTGCCGAGGGAACTGATGCACGATCACGACCACGGCAGTCACGATCATGGCCATGGTCCACATTCACACCCGCATACACATACCCACCAGCACGACACAGATCCTCGGAAATGAACGTGGTGCAGGTGTCGGCCTGGACGTGGCAGAGGAGGTCGCCATGAAGACAGTGATAGCCGTCGCATTGGTCGTAGCCGGAGTGGCGCTCGGGGGTGCGCGGGTAGTCGGCGCGCACCACTCCCACTCGATGTTCGACATGAGCAGGGAAGTCACGCTCACCGGGACGGTGACGAGCGTCTCGTTCCGGAACCCGCATGTGTTTCTGTACGTTGACGTGAAGGGCGAGGGCGGCGACGTCGAGTCCTGGTCCGTCGAGATGTCGAACATTCCCAACATGCAGAGTCGTGGAATCTTCGGGGGGACGTTCAAGGTGGGCGACGTCGTGACCGTGAAGCTCAACCCGCTCAAGGACGGCAGGTTTGGCGGGAACTATACGTCGGTCGTCGCCGCAGACGGAAAGGTGTACGAATGAGGCTCCCAATCGCGTCACTCGCCATTATCCTGTCGCTGGCGACGCCGCTGGCTGCGCAGACCACGTTGTTCACGACCGAGGACTTCCGCAAGGACCAGGCCCGCTGGACCGACCCGGCGTACTACCTCAATAACACCGCTCGCGAGCTGACCGACATGCAGGTGGACAACCGGTTCGGCCAGGAGGGCTCTGGCGCCGACGAGTACGAGATCAGGAGCCCGTACCCGTTTCAGAGTTCGCAGGAACACTACGAGGCATGGCTGGCGAAGGCGAACGGTGGTTCGGCACACACACTCGCAACGCTGCCCAACTGGGACGGCGTATGGACGGTTAGAGCAGGGTGGCTCACCAGCGTCGATATCCAGGCCAGTACGCTGGCCTCGGCCATGACCCCGCAGTATCGTGAGTACTACGTGCAGATGGCGAAGGCCGAGGCGGAAGGGCGCCACTGGTGGGCGTCGTCTTTTTGCCTACCGGAAGGTTTTGTCCGGAACGTCTCGCGTGGCCCGCAGCAGTTCGTCGTCCGGCCTGGACAGGTGCTGATCGTCACCGATACGAACTTCTCAGCCGATGTTCGATGGGTGTACACCGATAGAGGTCATCGGCCTGAGCAGGAACAGTTTCCTCAGTGGATTGGCGAGTCGATCGGCTTCTGGGACGGAGCCGCGCTTGTGATCCATACGAACCAGATCAGGCAGTGGACGGGCAGCCACTCGTTGTTCGAGTGGAGCGACCAGCTCACGGCGGTTGAACGCTACGAGCGCGTCGGAGACGACATCGTGGGCGAGATCACCCTCTATGATCCCGTGGCATTTCTCTATCCGTTACACGCGCGCCTGCGCTTCACGCCGGCCGCCAGCGACCGAATGGTGTTCAGTACCTGCACGGACACGAACGGACCGTCCAGCAACATCCACGCGGGGCCCGACGGTGTCGTCAATGAAAGGCTGCCTGGTGATCCCGATTACTGGGATCCGAACGATCCCAGGCCATGGGCCAAGCACTTCGCCATTGGGGAGCGCCCACCGGGCAGATAGCTCGCGCCAGCGCCGCCAGTGCCCGTCCAACCACCACGCCTTGAAATCGGCCCTGCTGCCACCAGACGGGGCCGGCTCCGTTCGCCAGCGCTGCGGCCAGACTGTGGCCATGGCATTCCGGTGACAGGGACACGCGTCACGGCCGAGGCGCGAGGATAGGGGATGGGCGGCTTCCACGTGGACGGTGCGATTGCCTGGCGGCCGTCGCCGGAGCTGGTTGCCAACAGCCGTCTCACGACGTTCATGGCCCGTCACGGCCTGAGCTCTCTCGCCGAGCTGCACCACCGGTCCATCGACGACATCGCCTGGTTCTGGGAGGCGGTGCTCGATGACCTCGGCATCCGATTCACCACGCCGTATGCGCGCGTCGTCGACCTCTCCCGCGGTGGCGCCTGGGCCCGGTGGTGCCTTGGCGGTGAAATGAATATTGTCGACAACCTTCTTGACAAGCACGCGGGCACGCCGACCGACGCGAAGATTGCCGTACGTGCCGAGGGCGAGCCACCGGGGGAACCGCGCACGCTGACGTACGCGGAACTCCGGCAAGAGGTGAATCGCGCGGCCGGGTTTCTGCGCGCGCACGGGATCGGCCGCGGCGACGTGGTGGGCGTGCTGATGCCGCTCACGCCCGAGTGCGTGACGGCCATGCTGGCCATCATCAAGATTGGCGGCATCTTCCTGCCGCTCTTCTCCGGTTTCGGGACCGAGGCCGTGGCAGCGCGACTCAGAGACGCGGGGGCCGTGGCGCTCTTGACCACCGACGGGTTCACACGGCGTGGGCGACGGATCGCGCTCGGGACCGTGGCCGAGCAGGCCGCCGCGCAGGTGCCGGAGGTGAAGCATGTGCTGCTGCCGGCGTGGAGCGGCTACCCGGACGAGGCCGACACCGCACGCACCGGTGCCGACGATCCGATGATGCTCATCTACACGTCGGGGACGACCGGACGACCGAAGGCCGCAGTCCACACGCACTGCGGCTTTCCAGTCAAGGCCGCTCAGGACATGGCGCACGGCTTCGACCTGCACGCCGACGAGACGATGTGCTGGATCACCGACATGGGCTGGATGATGGGGCCGTGGCTGGTGTTCGGGACGCTTCTCTCGAACGCCACGATGATGCTCTACGACGGCGCGCTCGACTGGCCAGGGCCAGACCGACTCTGGGACCTGGTGGCGCGACACAGGATCACGACGCTCGGTATCTCGCCCACGCTGGTTCGGGCGCTCATGCAGCACGGCGACGAGCCCTGCCGCGCGCACGACCTGTCGTCGTTGCGTACGCTGGGGTCCACGGGCGAGCCGTGGAATGCGGCGCCGTGGCAGTGGCTGTTCGACGTGGTTGGCGGTGGCCGCCTGCCGATTATCAACTACAGCGGCGGCACCGAAACGTCCGGGGGTATCGTGTCGGGCAACGTGCTCACCCCGCTCAAACCATGTGCGTTCGGCGGGCCGTTACCGGGCATGGCCGCCGACGTGGTCGACGAGCAGGGTCAGTCGGTTCGCAACGAAGTCGGAGAGCTGGTCGTGCGGCAGCCCTGGATTGGCATGACGCGCGGTTTCTGGCACGACCCGGACCGATATTTCGAGACCTACTGGTCGCGCTGGCCGGGCGTGTGGGTGCACGGCGACTGGGCGGCGGTTGACGCCGACGGGCTTTGGTACATCCTCGGGCGCAGCGACGACACGATCACAGTCGCTGGCAAGCGCTTGGGACCAGCTGAGGTCGAGTCGGCGCTCGTCGCACATCCCGGTGTCATCGAAGCCGTCGCTATCGGCGCGCCTGATGACCTCAAGGGTGAAGTGCTCGTCTGCTTCTGTGTGCTCGGGCCGACTGTGGCGCCCTCGGACGCGCTGCGGGATGAGTTGACGGCCCGTGTCGTGGGCGCGCTCGGCAAGCCCTTCGCGCCCAAGGCCATCAAGTTCGTCGACGACCTGCCGAAGACGCGCAACGCAAAGATCATGCGTCGAGTCGTACGAGCCGCATTCCTGGGGGAGGACACCGGCGACACCTCGGCGCTCGAAAACCCAAACGCCGTCGAGGCCATTCGCGCGTCGCGGTAGCGTCGGCCTACGGCCACCTCGGCCGGCGCTTGTCCAGGAACGCCTGCACACCCTCGCGGCAGTCGGCCGTCGAGCGGGCACGGGCGTTGGCCACGATCGCACGCTCGAGTTCGTCTCTTGGGATGTCGCCTAGCAGGCGCTTGGTGGCGGCCACCGCCTGAAGGCTGCCGGCCCCAAGGCGCGCCGCCACGTCGCGCGCCCGCGCGTCGACCTCGCCGGCAGCCGCCACCTCGTTGACCAGCCCCATCTGCTTCGCGTCTGCCGCGCCGAGCGACCGTCCCGTTACGAGCAGCTCACGGGCGTGAGCGTGGCCGACCAGGCGTACGAGAAACACGCTGACGATCGCGGGGACGAACCCGATCTTCACTTCGGGAAAGCCCAACGTCGCTTCGGGCGCCGCGATCGCGACGTCGCAGACCACCGCCAGTCCGCACCCACCGCCGAGGGCCGCCCCCTGCACGGCGGCCACGACCGGTTTCGGTAGCGTCCACACCAAGTCGAGCAGCGCGGCCATGCGCCGCGAGTCTTCGAGGTTGGTCTCGTAGGGTTGCTCCATCATCCGGCGCAGGCTGTCGAGGTCCATGCCCGCGCAGAACGCCGGGCCTTCAGCCCGAAGCAGGACGGCCCGACACCGCGAATCAGCAGCGGCCGACCGGAGCGCGTCGGTGAGCTCGGTCACCATCTCCGCACTCAAGGCGTTACGCCTCTTGGGCCGGTCGAGCGTGATGATCCCGAGCGGCGGTTGGACGACGTACTCGATCGTCGGCATCAGTCGTCGTCCCGGTGCGCGCGTCGGAGTCGCCGTGGGATCATCACGGCTAGACCTGAAGGACGCCGACACGAAAGGGTGGCACATCGGGGTTGAGGCTGGCGGACTCGAGGGCGGTCGTGACGGCATCTCGCGTTTCCACCGGGTCGATGATCTTGTCCACCCAGAGCCGTGCGGCCGCGTAGCGCGGGTCCGTTTGGGCCGCGTACGTGCGCGTCACCGACTCGGCCAACGCCTCGCGATCGGCGTCGCTGAGCGCGTTGCCCTCACGCTCGAGCTGGCGCACCTTGATGTCGATCAGTGTCTTGGCCGCCTGTGCCCCCGCCATGACGGCGTACTGCGCAGTCGGCCACGCGAAGATGAATCGCGGCGCATACGCCTTGCCGCACATCGCGTAGTTGCCGGCGCCGAAGCTGCCGCCCATGATCACGGTGATCTTGGGGACCACGCTGTTGGAGACGACATTGACCATCTTGGCCCCGGCCCGGATGATGCCACTCGCTTCGGCGTCCCTGCCCACCATGAACCCGCTGACGTCGTGCAAGAAGAGGAGCGGCACGATCGCCTGGTTGCAATCCATGATGAAGCGCGCGGCCTTGTCGGCGCTCTCGGCGTAGATGACGCCGCCGAACTCCATCGGCCGGCCCGCCCTGCGGATGTGTGTTCGCTGGTTGGCCACGATACCGACGGCGAAGCCGCCGATCCGCGCGGTGCCACAGACAAGCGTCTGCCCGTACTCCGCCTTGTACTCGTCGAACTCGCTCCGATCGACGATCCGCGCGATGATCTCCCGCACGTCGTACTCCCGCGCCGGCTGCTGCGAAAAGATGCCGGCGATCTCGCTGGCGGCGTACGCCGGCGGTTCGGGTTCGCGTCGGTCGAAGGGCCCGCGCGGCCGCGCGCCCATGGCGCCGGTCAGCGAGCGGAGGCGCCTCAGACACGACCGGTCGTCCGCTTCGTGGTAGTCGATCGTGCCGCTCGTCGAGGCGTGCATCGTGGCGCCGCCCAGCTCCTCGCTGGTGACCTCCTGCCCGATGGCGGCCTTGACCAGCGCGGGTCCGGCCAGCGAGAGCCCGCTGCCGTCGGTCATCAGCACCGTGTCACACATGACGGGCAGGTACGCGCCTCCGGCCACGCAGTTGCCCATGATCGCCGCAATCTGCGGGATGCCCCTGGCGCTCATGATGGAGTTGTTGTAATAGACGCGGCCGAAGTCGTCCTGATCCGGGAACACGTCTTCCTGCAGCGGCAGGAAGATGCCCGACGAGTCCACAAGGTAGATGGTGGGCACGCGGTTCTCGAGCGCGATCGTCTGGGCGCGCAGGACCTTCTTGCACGTGACAGGAAAGAATGCGCCGGCCTTCACCGTGGCGTCGTTGGCCACGATCATGAATCGGCGCCCGGCCACCGTTCCAAGGCCGGTGACGACGCCGGCCGCGGGCGCGCCGTCCCACTCCTCGTACATCCCGTGGGCTGCGAACACGCCCAGTTCGAAGAAGGGCGAACCCGGATCCAGCAGCTCCTGGATCCGTTCACGGGCGGTGAGACGACCCTTGGCATGCTGGCGTTCGACGGCGGCGGGCCCGCCGCCCAGGGCGATTGCGTCCTCCTGACGGCGGATGTCACGGACAAGCGTAGCCATTTCGGCTGTGTGCTGCCGGAAGTCTGAGCTCGTCGGATCGACGCTCGACAACAGCTTGTTCGATGGCGTCTGGTTCGCGGCAGACATGGGCTCACTATACCTCCGGTACACTGACGGTCGTGGCGCAACCAGACGCACCGGACGCTCGGGATCAGCGCATGCGCGACGCAGAGGACCTGTTCTTTGCCGGCCCGCAACGAATGGGCGTGGTCAAGAGTCTCTTTGTCGGTCGCTTCGTCGCCGACTGGGTCATGCCCTACCCGGAGCTTCCGCCGGATCAGCGGGTGGCTCTCGACGGGCTGATGCCGGAGCTGCGGGCGTTCCTCCGCGACACGCTCGACCCTGCGGCCATCGATCGGGCCGCCGACATCCCGCGCTACGTGATCGAGGGTCTCGGACGGCTCGGCGTGCTCGGCCTGGCGGCGCCCATCGACGTCGGCGGACGCGGGTTTTCCCAAATGGCGTATTGCCGGGTGATGGAGGCGATCGGCGAGCGCTGCGGATCGACGTCGGTGTTCGTCAACGCGCACCACTCGATTGGCCTCCGCGCGTTGGTGCTGTTTGGCTCGCCCGCACAGCAGCAGCGCTGGCTGCCACGGCTCGCCCGCGGCGAACAGATCGCCGCCTTCGCGCTCACCGAGCCGGACGCGGGGTCGGACGCATCCAACGTGCAGACGCGAGCCGAGCGGTCCGCCGATGGCCCCCACTACCTGCTCAACGGTGAGAAGCGCTACATCACCAACGCCGCGATTGCGCAAGTGCTGACGGTGATCGCCCGCGCGGACGAGGGCGTCACGGCGTTTCTCGTGACACCCGACATGCCGGGGTTTTCGGTCGTCGAGTCGCGCATGGCCAAGATGGGCATCCGTGGCACCGCGACCGGTCGGCTGGCATTCCGCGACATGCGCGTGCCGGTCGAGAACGTGCTGGGCCCACCGGGCGAGGGGTTGAAGATCGCCCTGACGGTTCTCGATTTTGGCCGAACGACGTTCGGCGCGTGCTGCACAGGTGCTGCCAAGGCCGCCCTCGAGCTCGCGGTGGCGCACGCGGCCAGCCGGCGCCAGTTCGGGCGACCCCTCGGCGATTTCGAACTGATCAAGGTGAAGCTCGCTCGGATGGCAGCCGACACCTACGCGATGGAGGCCATGACCACGGTGACCGCCTCGCTGATCGACCGGGGCCTCGAGGACTACATGCTCGAGACGGCCATCCTCAAGGTCTACACGACCGAGGCACTCTGGAGCATTGTCAACGACGCGTTCCAGATCCACGGCGGCGCCGCCTACTTCACCGAGCTGCCGCTCGAGCGGATGCTGCGCGACGCGCGCATCAATCAGATCGGCGAGGGCGCCAACGAGGTTCTGATCTCGTTCATCGCGCTGGCCGGCATGCGGGGACCCGGCGTGCAGCTCCGCGAGCTATGGGACGCACTTCATCACCCGATCGGCGACCTTCGGACGATCTGGCAGGTCGGTTTTGACCGCTTGAGTGCCGCGGTGCACGCCCCGGAGGTCCCCGTGCGCGACCCGCAGCTTGGTGCGTACGGCCAGCGCCTCGCCAAGCTGATTCGGCGCCTGGGCGTGGAGGTGAACCGGGTGCTGATCCGACACCGCGAGGACGTGCTCGACCGGCAGTACGTGCAGCAGCGTATCGCTGCAGCCGTCGCGGAGCTGTTTGCATCGGCGTGCGTGCTGAGCCGCGCGGATGCCGAACTCGCCGTCGCCGACGACGGTACCGGATCGCGGACGCGCGCGGTTGCCGAGCTGAGCCTGCGTCGGTCCCTCAGACGCGCCAGACGCTGGCTGGCTACGCTGCACGAGAACGACGATGCCGCCGTGACGGCCGCCGCAGACGAGATGCTCGGCCGTTGATGTCGACCGTACCAGGCATTGCGACCGGCTCGATTCGCTCTCACCTTCGTGTCGCGCGCAGGTCGCGATCTCGCGGGGTTGACGCCCCGAACGACAGCGACCTGTCAGTCGCTCGATTCAGAACCCGAGGTCGCTCATCGTGGCGAGCCCCAGGCGTGGGATCATGGCAGCGGTGAGCCTCTCGCTTCTCGACGATGCCCTGGCGCGTTATTGGGGATACACGGCCTACCGCCCGCTTCAGCGCGAGGCGATGGGAGCGGTGCTCGAAGGCCGTGATTCGCTCGTTGTGCTGCCAACCGGCGGTGGCAAGTCGCTGTGTTTTCAGGCGCCAGCGTCGATCAGGCCGGGCCTGGCGGTGATCGTCTCGCCACTCATCTCACTGATGAAGGATCAGGTCGATACCCTTGTCGGCAACGGTGTGCCGGCGGGCCTGTACAACAGCTCGTTGACCTCGGCGGAGAAGTCCTCGGTGGTGGCCGGGCTCCGCGACGGGCGCTACCGACTCCTCTATGTGTCGCCCGAGCGGCTGGTTGGTGAAGGTGGCGAAGGCTTCCTGGCGCTTCTCGCCTCGTGCGGCGTGACGTTCGTCGCCGTGGATGAGGCGCATTGCATCAGTCAGTGGGGGCACGACTTCAGGCCGGAATACCGACAGCTGTCACGATTGCGCGAGCTGCTGCCAGGCATCAGTCTCCACGCCTACACGGCCACGGCAACCTCGCGCGTCCGAAGCGACATCACCGCACAGCTCGATCTGCAGAATCCGCTCGTGCTGGTCGGTTCGTTCGACCGGCCGAATCTGCTGTACCGCGTGTTGCCGAGATCCACATTGAAGCGCCAGCTTCTTGATGTGCTGGCGCGCCACCGGGGAGAGGCCGGCATCATCTACTGCACGTCCCGCCGCGAAGTGGATGCGCTTGCCGCCTGGCTGACAGCCGAAGGGGCTCCCGCGCTGCCGTATCACGCCGGGCTTGGCGAGGCCGAGCGCAGTCGTCATCAGGACGCCTTCCTCAGCGAGCGAGTCGATGTGATCGTTGCAACCGTGGCCTTCGGGATGGGGATCGACCGCTCCAACGTGCGTTTCGTCGTACACGCAGGAGCGCCGCGATCCGTCGAGCACTACCAGCAGGAGTCTGGGCGCGCCGGGCGTGACGGCCTCGAAGCGGAATGCGTGTTGATCTATTCCGCCGCTGATTTCATGAGGTGGAAGGTCATGCTGGAGGCGAACGGCGAGCTGACCGACGCGGCGCGGACGCTGTTGCGTCAGATGGAGCAGTACGCCGCCGGGGTCGGGTGTCGTCACCGGCATCTGTCAGAGTACTTCGGCGATCGGTACGCCCCGGCCGACTGTGGTGCGTGCGACTACTGTCTCGGCGAGCTCGAAGCGGCCGCCGATGCGACGACGCTCGCACGGCAGATTCTGTCGTGCGTCGTGCGAGTGGGGCAGCGCTTCGGCGCCGTACACGTGGCCAGCGTCCTTCGAGGGCACGCCAGCGAGCAGGTCGTGGCGCGCGGCCACGAGAAGCTCAGTACGTTCGGCTTGTTGCCACACGCCTCGGTGGCCGAGGTTCGGGGTTACATCCAGCAACTGACGGCCGCCGGCCTGCTCCGATTGAGCGACGATGCCTATGCCGTGATCGAGTTGACGGCGAAGGGGATGGGGCTGTTGAGGGATGAGACGAGTTGTCCAGGCCTGTCGCTCGCGCGTCAGCGTTCGCCCCGCAAGGACGTCCTGCGTACGCGCTCTCGGGCAGAGACCGAGTCGTGGCAGGACGTCGATCGCGGCCTGTTCGAACGGCTGCGCTCCGTGCGGCTCGAAATGGCCCGGCAGCGCGGCGTGCCACCCTATGTCATCTTTCACGACGCCACGCTTCGCGAAATGGCCAGGCTCAGGCCAGACAGCCTCGATGCACTGCGATCGGTCAAGGGGATCGGCGCGCGGAAGGCCGAAGACCTCGGCGAAATCTTCCTCGCGGCCATCCGCGCCCACGCGTCCTAGAAGACTCCATGCCACTGATTTCACTCGACAAGGTTTCGATGGCGTACGGACATGTGCCGCTGCTCGACGCGGTGAGCCTTCAGATCGATCCCGGGGAGCGTCTCTCGATCATCGGTCGCAACGGTTCCGGCAAGTCCACATTGCTGCAGATCGCGGGCGGCGAGTTGG
>Ga0326597_10001852_pt1 | contig 32676 bp, 29 predicted proteins | sample RVTome_12_FD_203789 | JGI IMG/M metagenome (GOLD analysis project Ga0326597, IMG submission 203789) | Soil microbial communities from uranium-contaminated site in the Upper Colorado River Basin, Wyoming, United States - RVT100D185 | ecosystem: Environmental > Terrestrial > Soil > Contaminated >...
AGATGCGGCAGGTTGGCGGCCGTCGCGGAAACCGGTGCGCCGCCCAGGGTGGTGCAGGTGCTTCCGCTCGCGGTTGCGCCGAGGTTGGCAGTGAGGATCACGCTGCCGTCGTTGCCGGCGCCAGGGGTTGACAGTACCAGGGTTCCTCGCCCCGCACTGAGCGTTCCGCCACCGCTGATGGCAGTTTCGCAAGTCGGCGAGCCGCTCAGGTTGCCGGTGTAACTGCTCATGGCGTAGTTGGCGGGCGCGATCGAACTACAGTTGTCCAGCGTATTGGTGACGAAGGCATTGGTGGGCGCCCCGCTCCAGTACTGCGCTTCCACCCGAACCAGCAGCGGCACGAGCTGCGAGCCGTTCGCATTGCCGATGGCGAATCGGCCGAAGCGCATGGGTTTACCGGTACTGAATGCGATGCCGTTGCCGGCCGTCGCCGTCCCGAAGCGCGCAGGATTGCTCGCGTAGGAAATGCCATCGGCGTCGATCACGTTGATCGCGAGGCTGATCTCCGCATCAAACGGCGCGACCGGCGTGGTGCGCGGGAAGAAGAACCCGGTGCCGGAGCTGAAGGTGAGCGTGCCTGTGCCCGAGCCCGGGGCGGCGATCACGGGATCGGTGCCAGGGACGCCGCTGGTATCGAGCGTGCCGCTCGCCGTCGTATAGGCCTTGCCGGTAAGAGTCGCGTTGGTGATGCGCCACCAACTGCCTTCGTAGCGGGTGGTCGTGCCGCCGGCGAAATTCCGGGCGGTCAGGGTGATCACCGGCGCGGTTGCGTAGTTGAATTTCTGCCCGAGGTAGGTGAAGGAGCCACAGGCGGAGCCGAATGTCGGCGTGTTGAGCGCGACCGCAAAGTGATCGGGCACGAAGCGGCCGACGTTCAGGGTCGCGCTGCACACGTAGCTGCCGTTCGCGTTGCAGTCGCCGACGGTGTCGTACGCATCCACGCTGGCGTAGATCGAATCCACGAGCTGCAGCGCAAACGAGCCGACGTTGTCATAGGACGCGACATCGGTCGAAAGCTGCCCCGCCGCGAATGTCGAGGCGAGTGTCAGCGTGCCGAAACTCGAGGTGCAGGCGGCGCCCGCGCAGGCGGAAAGCCATTGGGTCGGCGCACCGGTGTAGTTGGTTGTCACCGTGGTGCCGGTCGCATTGACCGCGCTCCCGCGCACGCTCATCGGCCGGCCGGCCTTGTGGGTGACCGTCGCGAAGGTCGTACTCGTGAGCGCGCGGCTGGTCCCCGCCGTCTGCCAGTCGTTACCATCGCTCACGGCGAAATTGGCGAGCGTGCTGGGCCGGATCGCGAAATTGTCGTTCGAGCACCCGATCTGGGTGGGCGAGGACGTGGGGTAGGAGACGCGCAGCCGCACGTCCTTGTACGAATTCGCCTGGGTGAAACTGACCGTCTTGCGTCCGAGGTCGCCGGCGACAAAGGTGGGGTTGGAGAGCGTCTGGATCACGGTCCAGCTCGACCGGCAGCCGTTGCCATCGAACGCGCCAGTGTTGTTGCTCGCATCGAGCACCTCGACCTTCACAGTGCCGGTGAAGCTGGTGTCGATCGCGGTGCGCGCCGAGTTGAGCGCGATGATGTCAAGGCTCGCCGGGTTGCCCGCGATCTTGGTGCGAATAACGCCTGTAAGCGCCCCGGCGACTGTACTCGTTTCGAAAACGTTAAAGCGACCAGGCGGCTGCGGCGGCGTCGGGGGCACCGGTTTGATCGAGACCCCAATGACAGCCCACGGATGGGCGGAGCTGAGGCTGTTATCCTGACCCAATTCGGTTGGCCCCGGCGTGGCGACAATCTCCTGCCACATGTGACCGCGCATCCGGTCCCCACTTGAACCGCAGTCCGCTGAGGATTGAAGGATAATCTGTTCTTCCGCAGGCACGGCGAGCGTCGCCGAACCGCGGTGTCCGCCCCATGCGAGCGCCACAGCGTTCGCCGTCACCGTCGTCACCGTGACTTTCATATGCCTGGTGTCGACACTGGAGTCGAGCCCGTCGGGGCTCGAGGCGGTGGCGACCGCTTCGATCCCCTGATTGACGGCGGTATCGACGTTCGACAATCGCACCGCGACGGCATAGGCCGGCAAGGTGTTCCCGGGCAGGCTGATCGTGATCGAGCCGGCTGTCGGCGACGCCCCGGATGCCCGATACAAGTCAACCCCCATTTGGCCCCGATCGTTATCGCGGTCTGCAACCAGCGTCCAGGTCAACCCGTTGCCTGATACCGAAGGCACGATGGTCTCATTTCGCAACGCGACACCGACCAGCAGAAGCTCACCCGATTGCGGCGTCCATGAGGGCAGGGTGAGACTCGTCAATGTCGCGGAGCCGGGCTTCACGGAGACGCCGACTGCGGCCCAGTGATCGTTATCATGGGTCCAGGAAAAGTTGACGCTGGTCGCCGCGCCATCCCGGTGAGCCGTCGCCATATTGTTGGAACAATCCGTGCCAGAGCATGAACCGCCACCTATGTCTCGATCCTCGACCGCCGGTGAGGCGACTGTACTGACGTTTATCGTCTCGCCGCTCACGCCTGCGAGGACCAGATCACCCGCGGCGGATGGGACAGTGACAGACGACGCGCTGCCATCGTTCTCCGCGGTCCCAGGCGTGCGAAATGCGGCGCTGGTATCCACACCGGATAGTGGGTAGACAACAACGTTGATCCCGGCACTTGAGCCCAATGGATCAGTGAAGTTGACCCTGACCGTATAGGTGCCCTGCGGCGGGTTGACCAGCCCGAAGAGATAGATCCGGGCATCTTCGCCGCCGGATTGGGTATTGTTACTGTCTGCCAGATACGGAATGGTTATATTCGCGCCGCCCGGGTCGATGACGACCGAAGTAACGGTCTCAAGTCCGACGTTGTTGTAGCCGACAAATACGACGACCGCGTTCTGCCCGCTCAAGGCGACGCCCGTAACGTTGACGTAGGTATTTCCACTGCTACCACCGAACGACTGGGAGGCGATGGTGCCTATGGTGACGACGCCGCTGCCAGGGGCAACGCACCCGCTGATAGTTTGTTGATTGGTGATCCCCCCACCGGTGATGGTGACCGTCTTGTCGTCGATTGCCGCCGTCGCGCCCCCGGACCCGGCCACCACCAGCTGCAAATTGTGCGCCGAGATCGCCGTGAAACTCGTGAACTTCAGCCCCGCGATCGTCAGCTGGTCGCTGGCGGCGAAATCCGTCGTCACGTTCACCCTCACCGTCTTGTTGCTGTCCTCATAGGTGACCGTCGCGCTCACCTTGCCGGACGCCGTGCCGCCCCGCGTGACGGTCGTCACCGACGGGTCCCAGGTCATGCTCAACGTAGCCGGAATCCGGATGCGGAGGTCCTGGGAAGCCGTGATCGCCGGCGTCGAGCTATCAGTCGCCGTCAGCGTGCTCGCCGTGGTCGAGGCCTGCCCCACCGTGAAGGTCTGGTTCGCCGCCGACGAAAGCGCGATGACCGCAACGATGGCGATGGTCTTGTCGTCGGTTGCCGCCGTCGCGCCCCCGGCACCGGCCACCACCAGCTGCAAACTGCTTGCCGCCGAGACCGCCGTGAAACTCGTGAACTTGAGACCTGCGATCGTCAGCTGATCGGTGGCGGCGAAGTTCGTCGTGACGTTCAGCACCGCGGTCTTGTTGCCGTTCTCGTAGGCCAGGAGCGTCGCGCTCACCTTGCCGGCCGCCCCGCCCCCCAGCGTGACCGTCGTCACCGCCGGGTCCCAGGTCATGTTCAACCCCGCCGGAATCCGGATGCGGAGATCCTGCGCGGCCGTGATCGTCGGCGCCGGGCCATCGATCACCGTCATCGAAATCGCCGCCGTCGAGACCTGCCCCACCGTGAATGTCTGGTTCGCCGCCGAGGAGAGCGAGAGCGCGCCCGCCGCCAGGATGGTGATGGTCTTGTCGTCGGTCGCCGCCGTCGGCCCCGCGGCACCGGCCACCACCAGCTCCAGGTTGCTCGCCGCCGAGACCGCCGTGAAACTCGTGAACTTGAGCCCCGCGATCGTCAGCTGATCGCTGGCGGCGAAGTCCGAGGTCACGTTCAGCACCGCCGTCTTGTTGCCGTCTTCGTAGCCCAGGAGCGTTGCGTTCACCTTGCCGGCCGCGCCGCCGCCCAGCGAGACGGCGGTCACTGTCGGGTCCCACGTCATGTTCAACGCCGCCGGAATGCGGATGCGGAGGTTCTGGGCGTCCTTGATCGTCGCCGGCGAGCCGTCCGTTACCGTCAGCGTGCTCGCCGTGGTCGAGGCTTGCCCCACCGTGAAGGTCTGGTTCGCCGCCGAGGAAAGCAAGGCCGAGGTGGCTGCGATGATGGTGACGGTCTTGTCGTCGGTTGCCGCCGTCGCGCCCCCAGCCCCCGCCACCACCAGCTGCAGGCTGGTTGCCGATGAGACCGCCGTGAAGCTCGTGAACTTGAGCCCCGCGATCGTCAGCACGTCGCTGCCGGCGAAGTTCGTCGTGACGTTGAGCACCGCCGTCTTGCTGTCGTCGTAGGTGACGCCGGTTGGGCTCACCTTGCCGGCTGCGCCGCCGCCCAGCGTGACCGACGTCACCGACGTGTCCCAGGTCACGTTCAACGCCGCCGGAATCCGGATGCGGATGTCGTTGGTAGCCGTGATCGTCGCCGTCGGGCCATCCGTTACCGTCAGCGTGCTCGCGGTCGCCGCCGCCTGCCCTACCGTGAAGGTCTGGTTCGCCGCCGAGGACAGGGTGGCAGCAGCAACAGTAGCCGCCGCTATTTCCAGCGCAAACCCGCCAGCCGCACCCGAGGTGGTCCATGAAGCAGAGGGAGTGGTGTTTGCCGCTGTGGAGTGCCACTCAGCCATGTAACCCATACCGACACTGCCATGCTGCCCGTCCCACAGCTCCGTGTATCCTTCGGCAGTGTCGTGGTTCGTTGGCTCGCCGGTTGAGGCCGGTCCTCTGTGCGAGATGAAGGCGACTGGTCTGTTGTTCGAATCCGCGAAAGCCGCCATCGGAACCGTAAGCGAAGTAACTCCACTAGCACTATTCGTAGGCCACTGCACAACCGCGTCAGACCCGTTGGTGCCGCTGGTCTTCGTGCCCGTGAAGGCAAGGATCACCGCGCCCATTGACGCAGAGATAGTTCCGGATTGCATGGTGGCCGTGACAGTTCCCGTGCCGGCCCCGCTCGTGACCAATGCCCGCCACGCCTGGATACGCCGCCCGTTTGTGCTGTAGACCACCCCGCCGGGCGTCCCAATCTCAGTAAAATTCAATCCCGCCCCACTGACACTCGCTACAGCGGCGACCATGTCTACACCAAGACCGCAATCCTGTCCGCTGGCGCAAGAGGTGGCAGTAAAAGCGATGTAGAGAACGTTGTTGGAGTACGTGGCCGAAGGAAAGGAATAGGAACTCAAATCCGCACTGTCGGCGATAGAGGTTGCCAGTGAAGCTCCAAGCGTGGCAGACGCCACGATGGTGATGGTCTTGTCGTCGGTTGCCGCCGTCGCGCCCCCAGCCCCCGCCACCACCAGCTGCAGGCTGGTTGCCGATGAGACCGCCGTGAAGCTCGTGAACTTGAGCCCCGCGATCGTCAGCACGTCGCTGCCGGCGAAGTTCGTCGTGACGTTGAGCACCGCCGTCTTGCTGTCGTCGTAGGTGACGCCGGTTGGGCTCACCTTGCCGGCTGCGCCGCCGCCCAGCGTGACCGACGTCACCGACGTGTCCCAGGTCATGTTCAACGCCGCCGGAATGCGGATGCGGAGGTCCTGCGCGGACGTGATGGTTGCCGTCGCGCCATCGGTCACCGTCAGCGTGCTCGCCACCGCCGCCGCCTGCCCCACCGTGAATGTCTGGTTCGCCGCCGAGGATAAAGTCGCGACTCCCGGCCCGGTCTCCTCGACTCCCATCGAGTAGAAGCCGGAGGGGGAGTTCTGGTTGTTGTATTCGGTGAGGATCCAGCCGGCGGAGCGCGCCGTAGAGGACACACGGACCTCGTCCATGATGCCGTCGAAGGGCTGGGTGCCGTTGCCCTGTGACGAGATGTTAAACGGGGCCGTGCCGTTATACACCGAGCCGCCGGCTGTAGCCAAAGAGTTATTCAACGCCCCGTTGATGTAGAGGTTCATGTTTGGGCTGTTATAGACCCCGACCACGTGGTACCAGGTCCCGGCGACCGATGTGCCTGATTGGTTCAAATTAGTCTCAGCGGTCCCGTCGAACGAGGTCGTGAAGGTGAACCTATCACTGCTGAAGCGTAACTTGTACGAAGAGTTGGGGGATACAGCTCTGCTCAGAATGACTTTATTCGTAGTCACCTCGTCGCCCTTGACCCACGCCTGCAGGGTGAACTGCGTGCCCAGATCGAGGCCGGTCTGCGCTGCATCGCTGAGGGTGAAATAGTCAGTAGGAACGAAATCCGCCGCATCCCCGACCTTGCCAGTCGCCGCTGCTGTATTTGTGGCGTCGGCTACGTCGTTGTTGTTGCTGGTGGAATCCAGCCGCGTCGTGTTGGTGGCCTCTTTGAGGTGCCAAACGCCCATGTAGTTGGTGTCCCACACGCCGGTGACGCCGTTAGAGGTGACGTTGCCCTGAAAGGTGGTGACAGCGGAGTTGCCGTAGTAGACGTAGAGGGTGGAGGTGGCGGCCAGGGATGGCACCCGCACCCAGGCGATGAGCTCGCCGGTGGTGGCCACATACGTCTCCACTTCGTGGGCGAGCTGGGTGGTGCCGTCGCTGGCAGTAAAAATGATGTCGTCGCCCTCGGCGTCGGTGACCTTGCCGCCGTTGGCCGTGGTCTTGAGGTCAGCCAGGGTCGTGGAAATTAACACCGGAAAGTTGGTGTGGGGACCGCTGGAAACTTGGGCGTCCGTGATGTCAATGAGCCGGCGGTAAGAATAGCCATTGGCAAAAGCCGCCTCGGCGTCGCGCACGGCGCCGACAAAAGCGAGCAGCGCGAGCAGGGCAATAACCGGGGACAGACCCCGTTTTCCGCCCGCAATCACGGCGCCATCGTGCCGCCACCGGCAGGCGCGCGCGATCCCGCGCCCCAGTTGGCACAGCGCGTCCCTCAGGATGATTCGTGTAGTAATCATCACCTGTTGATGCTCCCTACCCTCCGCTCATGGATCTGCAAGAAACACGCCTGGTCGAGCAGGCGGCGGCATCGGGCCGACAGCCGGCTCGCGGCGTGAAATCCGTCACGCTGCCGCCGAACTCCGTCCCCCGGATCACAATGCCGCGGCCGGTGGCTCATCCGCACGCGAACCGTGGCGCGCTGGCCGTCGGGTCCTTGCACTTCGATAGCGTCGCCTGCATCTGGCGCTCCACGTACCCGCCGGACGGCGTGGCATTGGGGCAGCTGGCCGGGGTTCCCGAGGGCTGGTTGCACGCAGTGGCGACGATGAGGTAGGTGGCCACGTTTCGGTTGCTCTCCGTCGTGCTCGTTGCACTGCAGGTAACCGTCACCGTGAATGGGGAGAGCGAGCCGGCCAGTGTCAACTGGGTCGGCGAAGCCGGACAGGTCGGCAGCGCGGCGGTGCCGATGGCATCGTTGGGATCGAGCACCTGCCACGCGCCCCATTCCACTCCGGCGCGTGCCGCTTGATAAGCGCGTACGCCCTGCACGTCGAGCTGCGAGCTCGCTTGCTGGAGGCCGGTCACCGACAGCATGAATGCGCCGAGCATCGCCAGCACCACCAGCAGGAAAATTGCGGTGACGATGGTGACCCCGCGCTGCCGGCCCGGGGCGCCTGTCACGCGCCCGCTGCGATGCGATCTATGGCACATTGTTGACATGAGCCTGCTGGAACAGCCATACCGTTTCACCACCCTCGGAGATCTGCAGACTCAGTGCCAGAATGCCCGTTCGCGCGGTAGCGGCACTCGCCGAATAGGTGAAGCTGCAACCGCTGATATTGCTCGCCAGCAGGGCGTTGGTGCCGCCGGGGGGGGTTGGTTGCGGGTCGACGATGCCGTAATTCCAGTAGCGCCGCAGCACGCCGGCGCCGGTGGGAAGAGGGTCGCAGGCGTAGGTGACGGCATCCTCGACCACCTGGAACCGTTTTGCGGGCGACTGGAACGGAAACAGCTTTGCCGCTGACAGAGTGATCGTGGTCGCGGTATTGCTGGAGTAAGCGCCCCGGTTGTCCCCGCTGTATGCGTTCGCCGTGCTCCCAGTGGGACCCAGGTTGTAGATCACGATGGAATTTCCCGCAGCAAGCGTGGGCATCGCCCCGATGACATCGAACGAGGCGTCCGCCGCAACGAAGTCCAGAGCGTCACCCGCGCCGGCGCTGTCTGGTGCTGCGCGGTAGCGCCCGCCGCCGCTCGTCTGCAGGTACTCCAGGTAGGTCACATTGCCGGCGGTCGTGATCCGGATGCTGTTGGGAAGCGCGGTCCGCACGTCGCGCGTGATCCGGCGCAACGCCGTATCCGCGATGTCGGTCAACTCGCCGCGCCGCGCCGCATCCACGTAGCTTTCCACCGGCCGCCGGATGAAGACTGCTACCACCGCCCCGATAATGCCGGTGATCACGATCACCAAGATCATTTCGACCAGCGTGAAGCCGCCACGCGCGGCTCCCACCACCCCGCCCGCTTGCGCGGGCACCCCTCCTCTGGCAGGAGGGGAGCTCTTCTCGATAGGCATTCCAAGTTCAGGGCTGGGCATTCGGGGCGTAGCGCGTGCGGTAGCCGTTCAACGTGACGGTCGTGTTACCCGGGCCGGTCACGGTCACGGTGATGAGCAGGCTTTGAGGGAACCCGTTGGCGTCGTTGCCAATTCCGCCAAGCGGCTGGCCTTCGACGCTCACCGTGACCCGGTAACCGTCGAGCCCGGCGATCAAGTTGCTATCGATAGTCCTGATGCCCGACGGTACCGCGGTGCTCGAGTCGAATCCGTGATAGTCGTTGACGTGGTCGAATGGGTTGGAGACGCTATAGCGAGTCTCGCCTGATTCCGGCCCGATGGCTTCCGCACAACCGGGTTTGACCGAGACGCCGGCCGCCGCCCAGTGATCATTCGAATGGCTCCAGGAAAAAGCGACGCTCGGACCCGCGCCATCGCGGTGAGCCGTTGCAAGCTGGTAAGCGGTTGATCCAGAACCACCGGATAGGTCCGTATCCTCGACCGCCGGTGAGGCGACCGTGCTGGCGTCGATCGTCTCGCCGGACAAGCCTGCAAGGACCAGTTCACCCGACGCGGAGGGGACAGTGACATTCCCATTGGCGGAATCCTGCTCATTGGTCCCGGGAGTGCCAAACGCGGCGGCCGTATTCACCCCGGATAACGGGTAGACGACAACGTTGCTGCCGTGACTTCCCAACAAAGCAGCACTGAACGTGACCCGGATAGTGAAGGTGCCCTGCGGCGGGTTGACCAGCCCGAAGACATAGATCCGGCCATCGTCGTTGCCTGATTGCGTATTGAAAATGCTCGCCAAAGCCGCGCCCATGTCGGTCTGATTGGCGCCGCCCGGGTCGATGACAACCGACGTGACGGTCTCAAGATTGTTGTTGTTGTAGCCGACAAACACCACGACCGCGTTTTGCCCGCTCAAGTTGACGCCCGTGACATCGAGCGTGGAATTGCTGCCGTTGGCCGATGCGGAGGCAATCGTGCCTATGGTCACGGCGCCCCCGCTCGGGTCATCCGCATCGCATAAGGAAAACGGCTGGAGTTGCACCTCTTCCAGCACGGCTTCGGCGATCGCCAGCGCCTGCTTGCGAACCATCGGGTCGGCGCTGCTTTGCGTGGTGACGGTGATGACGCCGATGATGCCCGCCACCGCGACGCTGACAATCACGATGAACACGACCAGCTCGACCAGCGAAAGTCCCCTGGACTTTCGCCGTTTCAAGTTTGAAGTTTGAAGTCTGAAGTTTGATTTCGAGGACGCGCTCAGCGCGTCTTTCAACTTGAGACTTGAGACTCGAGACTTGAGACTGAGGCTAGGGATGGACATAACCCGTCTCCGCCTCGACCACGATCTGGCGCGCGGTATCGCCGGCAATCGTGCTCGCGATCGCGATCGTGACCTGCGCGTTCGGGTTGGGACGCCCGGCGCCGTCAAAACTGAAGCTGCCCGGCGTCAACGTCACGCCGGCCGGCGCCGTCGTCGTGAGCGGAGCTCCGCCCACAGGGTGAACCAGGAGCGTGCCGCATCCGGATGCCGTTCCCGCGCTGACGGCGGTGGCGGTGACGCAGACGAAAACCGGCCTGCGCCACGCGACGGCCGTCTTCTGCGCGTAGCGCACCACCGACTGCGCCTCGTCATAGAACCCGCGCGAAGCGAACGCGTCGCGCCCGACGAACCGTGGCCCGATCACCGCCGCCAGGAGACCCAGGATGGCGATGGTGATGACCAACTCGACAATCGTGAACCCGAGGCGCCGCCCCGACCTCATGACACGAATCACCTGGTTCCGGACTTCCACGGTCATACGGCACCCGGAAAAAAAAGGGTGAACCGACTGCGGCTCACCCCTTGTCCACGCAGGCAGGTCTCTGACCTGCCTTAGAGACTGTTCGCTTCTAGCAGTCGGTCGTCGTGACCGTAACGTTGCCGGTCGCCGCCTCGTATGTCACCGTGCAAGTAGCACTGCCGCCGTTGTCCGGCCAGAAGGTCGATGAGGCGGCGTAGGTCCCCGTGAACCCGCCGCAGTTCTTGGTACCGCTGCCGCCGCTGCAGCGCATCGCGTTCCCGATCCCGACATCAGCGCCCGTCGGAACGCCACCGCTCGCGCCGGTGGAAACGGCCACCGTCGTCGTATCCGCCATGGTCACGAGGGCGGAACCGGTCGAACCGGTCGCCAACCACCGCGCCTGGACGAGCGCGACCGCCGCGCGCAGGCCACCCGCGTACCCGTTTAACGATGCAATGCGCGCGTCGGTCTGTAGATTGACGAAGCGCGGCAGCGCCGTTGCGGCAAGGATGCCGAGAATCACGATCACCACGACCAGCTCGATCAGCGTAAAGCCCCGTTGCTTTTGAGTCATTGCAATTCCCTCCGCTCCTGGTTTAACTGGAAAAAGTGTAGCAGCTCGATCCTCCCGCGGTCGTGAAGACCATCACAACGGCGCCGCCGTCCATCCGCATTCGGCGGCCGCCCGTCACCCGCCAGCAACCCTCCTGCCGCGGGCTCCCCGGAACGTGACACTTTTCACGAATATATGATCGCATCCCTTTAGATACACGGGCAAAACCGCCGCCAGTATACCCCCCAAACGGGCTTCTGACCAGCCCTACGGCGGTTCCGGCGCTAGCGTGAAACCGCGCTCCCGCTGATTCGGGTTTCGAGCTCCAGGTTTCCAGTTACGGTTTCCGTGTTCCAAATGCGGGATCGGCGGGCTTCAAGCCTTGGATCCTGCGCTCCAATTGAGCGATCCGTCGCGCTACCTCTTGCCGAGCGCCGCCGTGCCGAGGTCCCAGATCGGCAGGAACACGCCGAGCGCGAGGAGCAGCACCAGCCCGCCGAGCGCCACGATCAGCACTGGCTCGATCTGCGAGGCGAGGTTCTTGAGTGAGTACTCGACGTCGCGCTGGTACAGCTCCGCGATCTCGCTCATCATCTCGTCGAGCTCGCCGGCCTCCTCGCCCACCGCCAGCATTTGCAGCACCATCGGCGTGAAAATGCCAGCCGCCGCCGCGGAGCGCCGCAGCGACTCGCCGCGCTCCACGCCCTCGCGCATCGCCTCGATCTTGCGCCCCATGTGCTCGTTGTCCAGCGTGCCGGCGACGATGGTAAGCGCCTGCACCGCCGGCACGCCGCTTCGGATCGCGAGCGCGAAGCTGCGCGCAAAACGCGCAATCGTCGCATTGAGCATGATCGGGCCCGCGATCGGGATCCTCAGCTTGAATTCGTCCCAGACGAGCCGCCCGCGCTTGGTATGGATGTAGACACGGAAGCCGAACGCCAGCACGACGAGCATGCCGAGCAGCGCCGGCCAGTAGGCCACCGTAAAATTGGAAAACGCTATCAGCGCCTTGGTAATCGCCGGCAGCTCGGCCTTGAAGCCCGCGTACGCCCTGGCGAAGGTGGGGATCACGAAAACGTTGACGATGGCGACCGCAACCGCCATGGTGATGATGACGAACATGGGATAGCGGATCGCCGAGCGCACCTGATCGCGCATGAACTTCTCGAACTCCAGGTGATGGAACAGGCGCAGGAACACTTCCTGGAGCGTGCCGGTGAACTCGCCCACGCGCACCATCGCCACGTAGAACGGGTCGAACGCCTTGGGCTGGCGCGCCAGGCAGGTGGACAGTTCGTTCCCGCTCTCGAGGCCCTCGCGGAGCTCGCGCATCACGCGCACGAGTCCCTTGTTCTCGCCGGACCCCTCGAGGCCCTTAAGCGCGCTCATGATCGGCACGCCGGCCTTGAGCAGGGTATTCATCTGCCGGCTGAACAGCAGCACGTCGGTTTGCGTGACTTTTTTTTCGGTGAGCCGCTCGAGTAGTCCCGGCCCCGCCTCCCCCGGCGTGGCCGCGGCCGTGATCTCGATCGGCGTGACGCCGAGGCTGACCAGCTCAGCCGCGACGACGCCGCTATTGGCGCCCTCGAGCTCGCCCTGCACCATATGCCCGCGCTCGTCGCGCCCCGTGTAGGCGAAGTGCGGCACGCTTCAGTTTTCCGGGTTCGAGATTCGAGCTTCGCAGTCCACGTTCATGAGTCCTCAAGTTGGTGGCTGATGCGCATCGCCTCGTCCACCGTGGTCCTGCCGGACGCCGCCAGGATCGCGGCGTGGCGCCGCAGGGTGTTGCCGGCCATCTGCGCGCGCGCCGCGACCATGAACGCCTGGACGTCATCGGAGTTCGCCGCCGCCACCACCGGGTTGGTCATCTCCAGCATCTCGTAGACGCCGGTGCGCCCGGAGAATCCGGTGCCGTTGCAGTGCGAGCAGCCGCTACCACCCATGTACCGGTAGCCGTCCACCTTGTCGCCGAGCTCGTGACGCAGCCACTCATGCTCGTTCGGCAGCAGCTTGCGCTCCTTCGCGCAGCTTTCGCAAATGACGCTCACCAGGCGCTGCGCGATCACCAGCTGGAGCGAAAGCGCCACCAAGTAGCGCGGCGCGCCCATGTCGAGCAGGCGCACCGGCGTCGAGATGGCGTCGTTGGTATGCAGGGTGGAGAACACCATGTGGCCGGTCATCGCCGCGCGCATGCCGGTTTCCACCGTCGCCTTGTCGCGCATCTCCCCCACCAGGATCACGTCCGGGTCCTGGCGCAGGGCGGAGCGCAGCACGCGCTCGAAGCCGAGATCGATCTTCTCGTTGACCTGCACCTGGTTGATCCCCGGCAGCCGGTATTCGACGGGGTCCTCGACGGTGATGATCTTGCGCTCGGGGGTGTTCAGCTCGGACAACGCCCCGTAGAGTGTCGTCGTTTTCCCGCTGCCCGTGGGGCCGGTCACGAGCACCATGCCGCTCGTGCGGTGGATCACGGTGCGCAACCTCTCCACCATCTCCGCCGGCATGCCGATATTGTCGATGCCGAGCACGCCGGTCGACTGGTTCAACAGCCGCATCACGGCCGATTCACCGTACTGAGTAGGCATCGTCGAGAGCCGCACGTCGACCTGTGTGCCGCGCACCCTCACGCCGAAGCGCCCGTCCTGCGGCAGCCGCTTCTCCGAGATGTCAAGGCTGGACATGAGCTTCAAGCGCAGCGCCAGCGCGGCGGCGATCTTGGCCTCGGCCTGCATCTGCAGGTGCATCACGCCGTCAATGCGGAAGCGGATCTGCAGCTTCTTTTCCTGCGGCTCGATGTGGACGTCGGAAGCCCGCTGCTGCACCGCGTCCTCGAACACCGTCTGCAGGAGCTTCACCACCGGCGCTTCCTCCAGCCCCGGCGTCAGCGCCAGCGTGCCGAAGTCAATCACGTTGGTTTCGCCAAGCTCTTCCCCGAGCTCCTGCGCGAGCCCGGCAATCTGCTCGGTGCGGCGGTAGAGGCGATCCAGGGCGCGCACCACCTCCGCGCCCGTGACCACGACGATCTCGATGTCGCGCTTCAGTATCCGCGCGATCTCGTCGTATGCCGTGAGATCGGTGGGGTCGGCCATGCCGACCTTGCAGGCCGCACCGGCGTCGTCGAGCACCAGCGCGCGGAAGCGCCGTGCCGCGGACTCCGGCAGCTTGAGCACGGCTTCGCGCTTGATGTTGAAATGCTTGAGGTCGACGTACGAAAGGTTGAGCTGGCGGGCGAGGGCTGCCGCGAGCTGCTCCTCGACGATGATCCCTTTGTCGGTCAGGACGCGGCCAAGCCGGCGCCCGCTTTTCTTCTGCTCGTCGAGCGCGCTTTTCAACTGCTCCTCGGTGAGCAGCTTCTGCTGGACGAGTATCTCGCCGAGACGGAGTTTTTCAGGCCGCGCCATCCGCGCCTTCGGGAAAGCTCGAGTCAGTCGCCATGTCCACACTACATCCCATTGATATGTAAGGATATCTTGTTTTTCAGCAGGCAGCAACCCGCGGCGAAAACAGTGTTGAATGATGAGTTCTTAGTTTTGAGTTGAGAGCCGGTTGATTAACTCAACACTCAAAAGCCAACGCTTAACGCTCCGAGGCTCTAATACTCGGCTTTCTGTTCGCGCGCCAACAGTTCCTGCACCGCGGCGCGCGCCTGCCGCGGATCGTCGAGCACCCGGCACACGGCGCGCGTGATCGGCATCTCGACCGCGAGGCTCTGCGCCAGGCCGGCAACGGCGCGTGCCGTGTGCACGCCCTCCGCGGTGTGCCCGAGCCCGGCCAGAACTGCGTCGAGCGGCGTGCCGCGCGCGAGCGCCAGCCCCACCCTGCGGTTGCGCGAGAGGTCCCCGGTCGCGGTGAGTATGAGGTCGCCGGCGCCGGCAAGCCCCATGAAGGTCTCGGCGCGCCCGCCAAGCGCCACGCCAAGCCGCGTCATTTCGGCCAGCCCGCGGGTGATCAGCGCGGCGCGTGCGGAGAGCCCCAGCTCGAGCCCATCGCTCACTCCGGCAGCGATCGCGATCACATTTTTCACCGCTCCCGCCGCCTCCACGCCGGCAACGTCCTCGCTCAGGTAGACGCGCAGCGTCGCCCCGTGCAGGGCGCGGGCAGCATTGCGCGCGAAGCCGGAATCGCCCGAGGCCAGCGTGAGCGCGGCAGGCAACCCCCGCGCGACTTCTTCCGCGAAACTCGGCCCCGAGAGGACACCTCGCGGCACGCTGCCCGGGAGCTCCTCGGCGCAAATCTGGTGCGGCAGCTTGGCCTGCCCGCTCTCGAAACCCTTGCAGAGCCACACGAGGGGCGTAGCGCGGGCCGTTGCGCGCGCCGCGCGCAGCGTGGCGCGCAGGCCGTTGGTCGTCACCGCGACCAGCATCAGTTCCGCGCCATCGAGCGCGCGCGCCAGGTCATCCTCCAGCATGAGTGCCGGCGGCAGACTGAAGCCGGGGAGATAGCGCAGGTTGCTCCGGTCCGCGCGCAGCGCCGCGACATGGGCTGCGTCGCGGGCCCACAGGCGCACCTCGTGTCGAGCGCACAAGTTGATGCTGATCGCAGTGCCCCAGGCGCCGGCGCCGAGAACCGCGATCTTCATCTAAATGATGAACGATGAACGATGAACGATGAACGATGCATTGTCAGCGCGCGTCGAACCCGTTCATCATTCCGCGTTCCGCGTTCATCGTTACGTTAGGCGCCCCACACCTGTGCCACCCGGACGTAGCCGGACTGGCCGTCACGGTGCCGGACCCGCAGCCAGCCGCCGCTCGCCACCTCCAGCAGCTCGAGCAGCACGTTTTGCTGGGCCTGGAACGCGACCGGGGCGCTGTCGTCGGCTGCCTCGCGCACCTGAGCGATCGGCATCCTGACCATGACGGTGCGCTTGTCGGAGAGCTGCTTGCTCTCGATCCAGGTCATCTCGCCGCTGGCGTCACGTACCTTGCTCCACCCTTCCACCACGACCACGACTTCGACCGGGTAGCCGTGGTTCACCACGTAGAGCTTCTTCGCCTTGGCTGAGGGCCCGTCGTAGAGCACCGCGGCATTCTCCGCCACCGAGCGGAAGTCGGCCGCAGCGCCGGCGCCCGCCCAACCGAATCCGGCGGCGGCCACGGCAAGCATGAAACACCTCGCCGCAACTGAATTAGGATTTTTCCGGGTCATTCGTCACCAGAACCCATCTTAAAAATCGAGAACAGAACTCAGCCGCAGATAAACGCCGATAAATATCAACTGCAAGACTCGACCACAGATGAACACAGATAATCCAAAACCAAGGACGTGGTTAACAGAGGCTTTCATCCGTGTTTATCTGTGTTTATCTGTGGTTCCAGTGTTTATTACGAGGCCGCAGGGGGTGCGCCGGCCTGCTGCTGTTGCTGCAGGCGCTGCTGGTAAAGCGCCTCGAAACTCAGGTGGTTCAGGAAAAATGGCGGGAATCCCCCGCGAACCACCACATTCGAGATGCTCTCCCGCAAGTACGGGAACAGGATGTTGCCGCAGGTCACGCCGAGCACCGCGTCGAGTTCCTGCTGGGGAACGTTGCGGATCTGGAAAATCCCGGCCTGCGCCACCTCCACCAAGAACGCCGTCTTGTCCTTCAGCTTCGCGGTCACGGTGGCGGTCAGCACCACTTCATAGACCCCGGCGTCGAGCGCCCGCGCCTCGTTGTGGAGGTTAATGTCGATCTTGGGCGACTCGCGCTCGGCGTACACCTGCGGCGCGTTCGGGATCTCGAGCGACAGATCCTTCAGGTAGATCCGGTCGACGTGGAAGACCGGCTGTTGCTCGCTCATGGCGCAGGCTCCCTCAGATTGCGGTCGGCTCGCCGCGCAGCAGCCCGTCCAGCCGACCGGCGTGTTCGAGCGCCGCAAGCTCCTCGAAGCCGCCGACGTGGGTTTCCCCGATGTAGATCTGGGGCACGGTGCGGCGCCCGGTCTTCTCCATCATCTCGACCCGCCGCTCCGGCTCGAGATCCACGCGGATCTTGTCGATCTCGGTGACCCCCTTGGAACGCAGCAGCCGCTCGGCCCTCTGGCAGAACGGGCAAATTCCCGAGCTGTACATCGTGATCTTGGACATCAGCCCTTTTCCAGCGGCAGGCTCGCCTGCTGCCACGCCGCAATGCCGCCACGCAGCGCGAAGGCTTCCGTGAACCCCTTCTTGCGGAGCATGCCGCTCACCGACGACGCCCGCGAGCCGGTTCGGCAACTGACGACGATCGGGCGCGACCGGTACTTCTCGAGCTCCTTGATGCGGCCGGCGAGCTGCGCCTCGGGGACGTGCTTGGCGTTGGCGATATGCCCGGCGGCATAGTCACCGGTGTCGCGCACGTCGAGCACCAGCGCGTCGCGGCGGTTGATGAGTTGCACCGCCTCGATCGCGCCCACCTCGTGCGACATCCGGAACGGCCGCGAAATGAGAGGCCACAACAACATCACCCCCGAGGACACCGCCAGCCCGAAGAGCAGCATGTTGAACGGGCTTTTCTGGAGAAAAAGCAGGAACGACTCCAACCTGAATCCTCTTGCCCCCGGGCGCGTCACCTGACTTGCTGCGGCGCGCGCCCTTCAGCGAAATTTGAAGTGGCCAATTCTAGCAGAGGAGTCAGCTCATCGGGATAGCGGCGCGCGAGGTTTTCGAGGTCCGTAACGACTGCCGCGCGCTGTTCGGGATACACGCGCAGCGACCGTTCAAGCTGCGCGCGCGCGGCTTCACCTCTTCCCGCCAGCGCCAGCAGCAACGCCTGGCGGTAGACCACAACGTCGACCGGCGCAAAATGCATGGCCCGCGTGGTGAGCTCGAGCTTCTCCGTCAGGTGCTCCTGGGTCGGGGTGATGCCGTACGCGAGCGCGAGCTCCACATAGGGAACCAGCAGTGGCTCGCGATGCACGTTGGCAAGCCGCCGGGCAAAGTCCTGCTCGCCGGCCGCTGGCGGGCTCCGCGCCTCGGAGCTGAATACCAGCCTCTCGAACTCGCGATAGGGGGACAACACGCCGATCAGGTTCAGCCACCCGGCGATGATGCCGATCCCGACGACCGCGTGGCCCGCGCGCGCCAGCCGCAGCACGAACACGCGCTCCGCGCCGAGCCCCAGCAGCAGCGCGGCCACGCCGAGAAAATACGCGTACCACAGGGGATATTCGAGCAGGCTGTAGATGCCGATGACCGCGAGCAGCGACAGCAGCCACCATGCTTCCAGACCGAACTTCGCGCGTCGCAGGTCCGCAAGCCAGAGCACAACCGCGCCAACGATGACTGATGCACCGATGGCCCCGGTCTCGGCCAGAAGTTGCATCACGAGATTGTGGCTGTGGTTGAAGACGCCCGGCGCCGCCGTAGCGCCCGTCGCCGCCTGGTACAAAAAGTGATGCCACGCGAACTGCCCGAAACCGGCGCCGAGGACCGGCGCGACAAGAAACATCTGCCACGCCTCGCCCCATAACTGCAGTCGCGATTCGATTCCGCTCGCCATCTGGAACAGTCGCTCGGCGGATGTCACCAGCTCGACTCCGGGCGGCGCCATGAACGGCAGCGTCACCAGCCACTGCGCGGAGATGAAACCTGGCAGGAGCCAGCAGGCAAAGACCACGATCCTGCGGCTGCCGTCGTCGCGTCGCAGGCGATGCAGCAGCACGGCGAGCACGATGAGCGCGCCGAGATAAAGCCAGGTACTGCGCGTTCCAGCCACCGCCAGCAGCAGCAGGAAAAGCCCGGCGCATCCCGCGGCCAGCGCACCGTGCAGGCGGCGGCAGCCGAATAAATAGTTGGTGGACGCGAGGGACAGGGTCAAGTGCGCCCCGAAATGGGCGGGTGCCCCGAGGTTGCCGAATACCAGCGGCGAGGTCTTGCGCGCGACCAGGGAATCGAACGGCGTGGAAATCTCGAAATGCTGCAACAGGCCGACCAGCGCGCTGATGGCGCCGCCCGTGATCAGGAACCACGCAAGGGTCGTTGCGACGGGCGTCATGCCAAGCCCGCGCCGGATGGCCTGGCCCAGCACCATCAGCAACGATGCCCAGAGGAGATACAGCGTCGCGGTCAATGCCTGCTCCTCGTACGGCACGCGCCCGAGCGCCGCTTGCAAACCGAGCACCACGACCAATCCGACCGGCGCGATCGCCACCACGGGCGGCGCCGCATCCTGCCAGGATTTTCTGCGCAGCAGGGCGAGCGCCGCAGCAAGGCCCAGAGCAAACGCCAGCCACTCGCTGTAGAAACCGGTGAGAGGGTAGCGGTGCCAGGGCTGCAGGAACGGCAGCGTCCACGCGAGGCCGATCAGCAGCACGCTGGCGCGCAAGAAGTTGGGCCGGTCGGATTGGTCTAAAATCGCCATCCAGCAAGCAGCGCGTCAGGAAACCTGCCACATCATGAAAGTCATTCCGGTCCTGCTCATCATACTGGACGGTTTCGGGCACCGCGAGGAATGCGAGTACAACGCCATCTGCCAGGCGCGCAAGCCGCACTGGAACTTCCTGTGGCAGACCTGTCCCCACACCACCATCGACGCCTCGGAGAAATGGGTGGGGCTGCCGCAGTACCAGATGGGGAATTCCGAGGTCGGGCACATGAACATCGGCGCCGGGCGCGTCGTCTACCAGGATTACACCCGGATCGAGCGCGCGATCGAGACCGGTGAATTCCAGCGCAACCCCGTGCTGGTGAAGGCGCTCGAGACCGCGCGCGGCGCCGGGCGCTCGCTGCACATTCTCGGCCTGCTCTCCCCCGGCGGCGTGCACAGCCACGAATCGCAAGTGCACGCGCTGCTCGGGATGGCGGCGCGCGCCGGCGTGAAGCATGCGCAGGTGCACGCTTTTCTCGACGGGCGCGACACGCCGCCCAGGAGCGCCGAGGCTTCGCTCCTCGCGCTGGAGGAGCTGTGCGCGAAGCTCAAGGCCGGCCGCATCGCCTCGATCTGCGGCCGCTACTACGCGATGGACCGGGACAACCGCTGGGAGCGCGTGCAGCCGGCCTACCAGCTCCTCACCCAGGGAAAAGCGGCGCAGCGCGCGGGGACCGCGGTCGAAGGCCTGCGCGCCGCCTACGCGCGCGGGGAGTCCGATGAGTTCGTCCAGGCCACCGCGATCGGCGTCGCCGGTGCGCGGATGGAGGACGGGGACGCGGTCGTCTTCATGAATTTCCGGGCGGACCGCGCGCGCGAGCTGGCGCAGGCGCTGACCGATCCAGATTTCAAGGGCTTCGCGCGCGAGCGCGTCCCGCGGTTAGGCTACTTCTGCACGCTCACGAGCTACGGCGAGGATTACGCTCATCTTCCGGCGGCGTTTCCGCCGCAGAGCGTTGCCGACGGCTTCGGCGAGTACATCGCGGCGCAAGGCGTGAAGCAGCTGCGTATCGCCGAGACCGAGAAATACGCGCACGTGACCTATTTCTTCAACGGCGGCGTGGAGACGCCGTACCCCGGCGAAGAACGCGTCCTCGTGCCCTCTCCCCGGGTCGCAACCTACGACCTCAAGCCCGAGATGAGCGCCTACGAGGTCACGGACAAGCTGGTGGAAGCGATCGGGGGCCGCCGCTACGGCGCCATCATCTGCAACTTTGCCAACGGCGACATGGTCGGCCACACCGGCAATCTCGCGGCGGCCATCCGCGCCATCGAGGTGCTCGACGAGTGCATCGGGCGCGCGGTCGCAGCGATGCGGGAAGCCGGCGGCGAAGTGCTGATCACTGCGGACCACGGCAACGCCGAGACCATGCTCGATCCGGCGACGCGGCAGGCGCACACGGCGCACACCCTGAACCTCGTGCCGTTGCTCTACGTCGGCCGAAAAGCGAAGATCGCGGGCCGCGGCGCGCTGCAGGACGTGGCCCCGACGCTGCTGGCGATGATGGGCCTGCCGCAGCCACCACAGATGACCGGGAAATCTCTCATTACCTTCACGTGAGCAGCCTGTCGGACTTAAGTGTCCGACAGGCTGACAGCAAAACTGCCCGCAGATTACGAATGTAATCTAGGATAACAACCCATATGGGCCTCCTATGGGCACGCGAGTAGGCTGGAAGTGAGGTATTCACTGCTTTTTAGTTCCATTTTCGTGCGGGCAGTTTTGCATAAGGAGTTTGTCCGACCTGAGTCAGACAAACTCCTGCGTACCGCCGGCGTACTTTTCCTGCTTATGTCGCTGCTGGCGAGCCCGGCAGCGGAGCCGGCCAGTGCGAGCGCGAAGGAGAAGGAGCTGCGCGAATTGCGCAGCCGCATCGGGGCGTTGCAGAAGCGGCTCGCCGAAACCGAGGAATCAAAGGGCGAAGCGACCGATGCGCTGCGCGAGTCGGAGCGCGCGATTTCAGAGGCGAACCGCGAACTGCGCGATCTCGGGAGCCAGTCTAGGGAATACAGCAGGCGGCTGGCGGAGCTGAACGCCGAGTCGCGCCGGCGCGAGGAAGCGCTGAAGGCGCAGCAGGCGCTGCTAGCGCGCATGCTCTACCAGCATTACCTCGGCGGCCAGGCCGAGCCGCTGAAGCTCCTGCTCAACCGCGAGGACCCCAACCAGATCACCCGCCGCCTCCACTACTTTGGCTACATCTCCCGCGCGCGCGCCGAGCTGATCGCGGAGTTGCGCGCGGGCCTCGCCCAGCTGCGTGAGCTGGCGCAGGAGGCGAAGCAGAAGGCCGCGGAACTCTCCGCCGTGACCGCCCAGCAGCGGGCGCAGCGCAGCCGCCTCGAGCGGGAGAAGCGCGCACGCAACCAGGTGCTCGCCCGGATCTCGCGCGACATCGAGCGCCAGCGGCGTGAAATCGGCACGTTGAAGCGCAACGAAACGCGGCTGGCGCGCCTGGTGGCAAGCCTGGCGAAGTTGATGGCGCGCGCCAAGCCCGCCCCGCGGTCGCGCGGCGAGCGCGCCCCGGCGGCGCCCGTGGACGACAGCCCCTTTGCCCGTCTCAAGGGCCGGCTGAGCCCGCCGGTCCGCGGGGAACTTGCCAACCGCTTTGGCAGTCCACGTTCAGACGGTGGAGTGCTCTGGAAGGGGTTGTTCATAGCGGCCCGGGCGGGCGAGGAAGTGCGTTCGGTCGCCGACGGCCGCGTGGTGTTCGCCGACTGGCTGCGCGGCTTCGGCAACCTGCTCATCATCGACCACGGCGACGCCTTCATGAGCCTGTACGGCAACAACGAGGCACTTTACAAGCGGGTCGGTGACATAATTCACGGCGGCGAAGCCGTTGCCGCGGTGGGCAACAGCGGCGGCAATGTGGATTCGGGTCTATACTTCGAACTCCGGTATCAGGGCCGGACGCTGGATCCCCTGGACTGGATCAATATCAAGTAACGCGAGAAGCGAATCCCCCCTACCCCCCTTTGGCAAAGGGGGGAGCGCAAGGCGCGGGGGATTTCAGGGGGCGGCGAAGCCGGGCGGAAATACTCCCCCCTTTGACAAAGAGGGGCGGCGAAGCCGGGGGGATTTGCCTCACGGGTTTTTTTGGGAGCGGGCAATGCGCAACAAGCTGCATCAAATCGGGTTGTTGATCGTCGGCGTGCTGATCGGCGTTGCCGTCAGCCTCAATTTCTCCGCGGTGGCGCAGAAGGGGGCGACGACCGCACCACTGCCGATCGAGGAGCTGCGCGCGTTCACCGAGGTCTTCGGACGGGTGAAGAGCGACTACGTTGAGCCGGTGGACGACAAGAAGCTCATCACCGAAGCCATCAACGGCATGCTGACCGGCCTCGACCCGCACTCCGCCTACCTCGACCAGGAAGCATTCCGCGAGCTGCAGGTCGGCACCCAGGGCGAGTTCGGCGGCCTCGGCATCGAGGTCGGCATGGAGGATGGTTTCGTCAAGGTCGTGGCGCCGATCGACGACACGCCCGCCGCCCGTGGGGGACTGAAGCCCGGCGACCTCATCGTCAAGCTCGACGACACCTCGGTGAAGGGGATGACGCTCACCGAGGCGGTCAAGCGCATGCGCGGACGGCCCAACACCCAGATCACGCTCACCGTCGTGCGCAAGGGCGAAACGAAGCCGATCGTGGTGACACTGACCCGCGCCGTCATCAAGATCCAGAGCGTCAAGTCGAAGCTGCTCGAGCCCGGCTACGCGTACTTCCGCGTGTCCCAGTTCCAGGAGCAGACCGGGGAGAATCTTGCGCGCGCGGTCGAGCGCCAGTTCAAGGAGAACCCGGGAGCGATGAAGGGCATCGTCCTCGACCTGCGCAACGACCCCGGGGGGCTGCTCAACGGGGCGGTGGCGGTATCGGCGGCGTTCCTGCCGGCCGGCTCGCTGGTGGTGTACACCGACGGCCGCACCGAGGATTCCAAGATGAAGCTCAATGCGCGCCCCGAGGACTACCTGCGTGGGCGCATGAAAGAGGACTACAACCGGAGACTGCCGGCGGATGCGAAGACCGTGCCGATGGTGGTGCTGGTGAACGCCGGCTCGGCCTCCGCCTCCGAGATCGTCGCCGGCGCGCTGCAGGACCACAAGCGCGCGGTGATCATGGGCCAGCCGACATTTGGCAAAGGATCGGTGCAGACCATACTGCCGCTCGGCAACAACACCGCGATCAAGCTCACCACGGCGCGCTACTACACGCCGAACGGGCGCTCGATCCAGGCGAAGGGCATCATGCCGGACATCCCGCTCGACGATGGGGCGGGCGAGCGCGTCGCCAGCCTGAAACTGCGCGAGGCCGACCTCACCAAGCACCTGACCGACAACGGCAAGGACGTCAAGGACGAGGAACAGGCGAAGGTCGCGGCAGCCGCGGCGAAGCATTACAACTTCACGCCCGCGCCGCGCCCGAAGGACATCGACGAGAAGCTGATGAGGCCCCAGCCCGGCGAAGTCGTGTCCGAGCATGATTACGAGCTCAACCAGGCGATCGCGTTCCTGAAGAGCCGCGACGGCGGCGGCATCAGGGTCGCGAACTGACGCACTCGGCGCCGAGAGCCAACCGGACGCCCGGCGAAGGCCGGGCGTTTCGCTGTACACTGGCAAATCCCCCCTACCCCCCCTTTGTCAAAGGGGGGAGCGCAAAGCGCGGGGGATTTTCCCTCACTCCTCACCCCTCACGCTCTTGTATGGACGACGAACAACTGCTGCGCTACAGCCGCCATATTCTGCTGCCCCAGATCGGCATCGAAGGCCAGCAGAAGCTGCTCTCCGCGCGCGCGCTGGTGATCGGGGCGGGAGGGCTCGGCTCGCCGGTTGCGCTCTACCTCGCCTCGGCGGGGGTGGGCGCCATCACGCTCTGCGACAACGAAGACGTCGACCTCACCAACCTGCAGCGCCAGATCGTGCACCGCATGGATTCGGTCGGCAGGAAAAAGGTGGACTCGGCGCGCGAGACCCTCGCCGCGATCAACCCCGGTATTGCCGTCGCGGCGCTGGCGGAGCGGGTGGATGGCAAGCGCCTCGAGACGCTCGCGGCGCAGCACGACATCGTGATCGACGGCAGCGACAATTTCGCCACCCGCCACGCCGTGAACCGCGCGTGCGTGAAGCTCGGGAAGCCGCTGGTCTCGGGCGCGGCGGTGCGCTTCGACGGCCAGGTCGCGGTGTTCGACCTGCGGCTGCCGGACTCGGCGTGTTATGCCTGCCTGTTCCCGGAATCAGGCGAGGCCGAGGACGTGCGCTGCGCGGTGATGGGCGTGTTCGCACCGCTTACCGGTATCGTCGGTTCGATACAGGCGGCGGAGGCGTTGAAGCTCATCGCCGGCGCCGGGGAGACGCTCAGCGGGCGGCTGCTGCTGCTCGATGCCCTCACCATGCAGGTGCGCACCATCAAACTCAGGAAAGACCCGGCCTGCACCGTCTGTCGCGCGGAGTGTTGAGTTTTAAGTTTTGAATTTTGAGTGGAACAAGGCGAAGAACAGCCGCTTTTCACTCAACACTAAGCACTCAAAACTCAACACTCGGCACTCGGCATTCGGCGCTGCCGTCAAGTCAGGTCGATCGAAGGCGCACCGCCGGCAGGCGCGGCCACCCCGCCTGGCGCGGCGGGAGCAGCGGCCGCTATCGGCCGCCCGCTCAGCAGCGCTTCGAGATCGCGCAGGACCTGCGCCGCTTCCGGCGGATTGCGCCCCTGGTGCGCGAGCAGCACGCGTGACGGAAAGTCCATCAGCGTCGGCACGTGGCCGGTATTGCGGATCTTTGTCGCCGTCGTCAGCACGGGCGCGAGGTGCGTGAGCTTGTAGCCCGTCCTCTGGCTCTCGATGGCATCGATCACCGCCTGCTGCGAGCGGGCGATGCCGATCAGCAATTCCGCGAGTTGTTGGGTCGTCAAGGTCGCCATCGTTCACCTCCCTTATAGCAATCAGCTATCAGCTGTCAGCTGCGAGCGCTCAGCGATCAGCCGGAAACGTTCCACGAAACGGCTGATGGCTGAATGCTGACCGCTGACTGCTGAATGCTATGCAATCACGCCCTCCATGAGCTGGCGCCACTGCTTCGGCCACAGCTCGACCGGGTCGCGCTTGAAACCGCTCTTCGCAAACTGGTGCCAGCGTCCGGTGACGTAGCTCATCAGCAGGTTCGCCTGGGCAGCGATGTCGACCTCCTGCGCGATCTCCTGCTGGCTCACGCCGAAGCGCAGCGCCTGCTTGAGCGAAGCCTCCAACCGGTCGTGCAGCTGGTTGATGCGTGTCTGCAGCCGGTCGTCCTCGTTGACCAGCGCATCGCCGACCAGCACCCGCGTCATGCCGCGGTTCTTCTGCGCGAAAGCGAGCATCACGCCCATGATGGCCTCGATCTGGCGCAGGCCGCTTTTCTCGTCCCCGGTGATCTTGTTGATGAGCGCGAACAGCGTCTGTTCGATGAACTCGATCAGGCCCTCGAACATCTCGGCCTTGCCCCTGAAGTGGCGGTAGAGCGCGGCCTCCGACACACCCAGGCGCGCGGCGAGAGCGGCCGTCGTCGCCTTCTCGCCGGCGGGATTCTCCAGCATCTGCGCCAGCGCCTGCAGGATCTGGTGCTTGCGGTCCCCGGTCTTTTCCGACATGTCCGACCTCGCCCGTGCGCTATTCCAGAGACGCCAGCATACGAGGCAACTGAAGCAGATTCGCGATCTTCACGTCAACGTGGCCCGGCGCCCGCTCCGCTCGCGTCACCCACACCGTCTTCATGCCGAGCCGGCCGGCGGCGCGCAGGTTTTCGAGAGAGTCCTCGACCATGATACAGCGTTGCGGCTTCAAGTGGTTGGCGCGGCATACGCGCAGGAAGCCGTGGCTGTCGGGCTTGGGTCGATAGCGCGCGCGCTCGATCGAGAACACGTCATCGAACAAGTCGGCGATCGCGAGCGCCCTCAGCACCGCGCGCGCGTAGTGCACCGGCGAATTGGAGAACACGTACTTCCGGCCGGGCAGGCGCCTCAGCGTTGCCCGCAACTGCGGCTCGTGCACGAGCATGCGGCCGAGCTCGGGAAACTGGTGCGTGTGCCACAGGAAGTGCCGGGGGTCGGTGGCGTGGTGGCGCATCAGACCGAGCAGCGTCGCGCCGTAGCGTTTCCAGTAGCGGCGCCGCAACTCGCCCGCCTCCGCCTCGTCCAGGCCGAGGTGCGCCTGGAGATAGGCGGTCATCGAGCGGTTGATGTGCGGGAAGATGTGCGGGGACGCGTTATGAAGCGTGTTGTCGAGGTCAAAGATCCACGCGCGCCGCCACATTTTTCATGTGTCCTGGATCAGCACCGGAACAACGGGCGGGTTATCAAGGATAATCCAATTTAGGAATTCGCCGGGTCATGGTCCGGCGAATTCCTAGCGGCGCCTGATCAGCGTGCCGACGCCCTCGTCGGTGAGGACCTCGAGCAGCAACGCATGCTCGACGCGTCCATCGATGATGTGACAAGTGTTGACGCCGTTCTTCACTGCGTCGAGCGCCGAGCTGATCTTGGGCAGCATGCCGCCGGAAATCGTGCCGTTGGCGAACAGCTCGTCGATTTTCTTCGCGGAGAGGCCGGTGAGGAGGTTGCCGTTCTGGTCGAGCACGCCCGGCGTGTTGGTGAGCACGATCAGCTTCTCCGCCTTCAGTACCTCGGCCACCTTGCCGGCGACCAGGTCGGCGTTGATGTTGTAGGTCTCGCCCTTCTTGCCCACGCCGAGCGGCGCGATCACCGGGATGAAGTCGTGCGTGTGCAGCCGGTGCACGATCTCCGGGTCGATGCTCTCGACTTCGCCCACCTGGCCGATGTCGATCAGCTCGTCGGAGTCGCCGTCGCCGCGCACCAGCATCTTCTTCGCGCGGATCAGCCCTCCGTCCTTGCCGGTGAGACCGACGGCGCGCCCGCCGTGCTGGTTGATGAGGTTGACGATCTCCTTGTTCACCCGGCCGCCGAGCACCATCTCGACCACGTCCATGGTTGCGGCGTCCGTCACCCGCATGCCCTGGACGAACTCGCCCTTCCGGCCGAGCTGCTTCAGCAGATCGTCGATCTGCGGGCCGCCGCCGTGCACCACCACCGGGTTCATGCCGACGAGCTTGAGCAGCACGACGTCGCGCGCGAAGCTCTTCTTCAGCCTGTCGTCGGTCATCGCGTTGCCGCCGTACTTGATGACGATGGTCTTGCCGTGAAAGCGCTGGATATAGGGCAGCGCCTCGGCGAGGATCTTCGCCCTGTCAGCGGCGGTGGTGCCGGTAAGTGCCATGGTGATCGGGCCGTTTGTCGGTCGCCGGCTATTCTACAAAAAAAGCGGCAGGCCCGTGGGCCTGCCGCTTTTTTTAATCTCCTACAGATCGAACAACCGCTTTTTTCTTTAAATCCTCTTTAATAATACGGCCGTGTTGCAGCCGTATTATTGTATGGTGATGCGCTTCGCCTGCGCCGCCGCCTTCTTCGGCAGCGTCAGCTCCAGCACGCCGTTCGCATACTTGGCGTGGCTGCCGTCTTCCTCAACCGCCTGACCGAGGGTAAACGCGCGATACACCTTGCCGAAATAACGCTCCGAGCGCAGCACGCGGTCGCCCTCCTTTACGTCCTTCTCGTTCTTCACTTCGGCGCTGATTGCGACGGTGTCACCGTCGATGCTGACGTTGATGTCTTCCTTCTTCACGCCGGGAAGCTCGGCGCGCAGCGTATACGCTTTCTCGTTCTCGGACACATCCACACGGAATTGCGCGGTGCCCGCCGGATACTCGTAGCTGAGCGGCCGCACGAGGAAACCGCGGAACAGGTCGTCAAATGCCTCGTCAAAAGGGCTGAAGCGGGTAATGTTTGCCATATCGGGTCTCCATGTTCGATTAGGCGCTGAACGCGCCGACACCCGAAATATTGGAGCCGGTCGGGGATTTTCAAGGCCGACCGCCGATATTGATGCAACGAATTGATCTTCTTGGGAATCTGGCGGCGCCTGCTCAGTGGCGACGCGCGCTCTCCGCGGCCGCAGCACGCACTTCGGCCTGTACCGTGAATACGGAGCGATTGCTGGAATCGGCGCGCTGGACGGTCAGCGTGAGCGGCACTTTGTCCCCGGCCTTGAGCGGCTGTTTGACGCCGATCAGCATGACGTGCAAGCCGCCGGGAGCGAGCTTCACCGCTTTCCCCGGGGGCAGCTCGATCCTTGCGACCGGGCGCATCCTCATCACGCCCTCTTGCACCGACATGCTGTGCAGCTCGGCGCTCGCGGCAGCGGGACTCGCAACGGCGGTGAGCACCAAGTCAGTGCGGCTCACGAGTTCCATGTACGCTCCCGCGATCTTCTGTCCCGGGGCGGGCGCGCGCACCCAGGCGTCCTTGACGGTCACCGGCTGCGCCTGAGCCTTCCCCGCCGGCACGGCGCAACCCGCCGCGATGAGCGCGGCACTCAGCACGAACCTTGAGGAATAGAGCCGTATGCCTGTCATTCAGAGATCTCCTGGCAGGCGCGAATTGTTTCACCCGTGATCAAGATCACGCAATAGCGTCGCGGCGCCCGCATCCGCTTTGCTATAATCGCCGCCGCATGCGTTCGATACCGCTTATTCTGCTGTCCGTTTTCCCCTCCGTCCTTCACGCCCAGCAAGACGCGCCTGCGCTCCCCCCCGCGCCCGCCATCGCGGCGAAGGCCTACCTGCTGCTGGATTTCAACAGCGGCCAGACGCTGGTCGCCCGCAATCCTCAGGAGCGGGTCGAGCCGGCCTCGCTCACCAAGCTGATGACCGCCTATCTCACGTTTGCCGCCCTCGACCAGAAGCGGATCCGCCCTGACCAGGTGGTGCCCGTCTCCGAGTTCGCGTGGCGCACCGAAGGCTCGCGCATGTTCGTCGAGCCGAGGAAACCGGTCACCGTCGAGGAGCTGATCCACGGCATGGTCGTGCAGTCCGGCAACGACGCCAGCATCGCGCTCGCCGAGGCGATCGCCGGCAGCGAGGAGGCGTTCGTGGTGATGATGAACCGCGAGGCGCAGCGGCTGGGGCTGAAGGGCACGCACTTCGTCAACTCGACGGGCCTGCCGCACCCGCAGCATTATTCCACCGCGCGCGACCTCGCCGAGCTCGCGGCGGCCGTGATCCGCGACTTTCCCGGGCGCTACCGGCTCTATTCACAGCGCGAGTACCGCTACAACAACATCACGCAGTCCAACCGCAACCGCCTGCTGTGGGCCGACCCGACGGTGGACGGCATGAAGACCGGTTACACCGAGAACGCCGGCTACTGCCTGGTGAGCTCGGCGAGGCGCGGGGAGCGGCGGCTCATCTCGGTGGTGATCGGCGCGGCGAGCGAGTCGGCGCGCGCGGCGGAGAGCCAGAAGCTGCTCAACCACGGCTTCCAGTCCTATGATGGCGTCCGCCTCTATTCGGGCAGGGAGCCGGTGCTCACGCTGGAGGTCTACAAGGGCGCGTCCGGCAGAGTCAGCGCGGGATTCCTCGCCGACCTCCATCTCGCGTTGCCGCGTGGCCAGGGCGAGAAGCTGAAAGCCCGCGTCGAGAGCATGCAGCCGCTGTTCGCTCCGATCCACGCCGGCCAGCATATCGGCATGCTGAAGCTGACGCTCGATGGCAGGCCGTACCGCGAGGTTCCCGTGGTGGCGCTGGATAACGTGCCGGTGGCGGGTGTCCTGGGGCGCGGCTGGGACGCGCTGCGGCTGCTGTTCCGATAAAATGCCGCTCGCAAGCGGCATTTTATGAGGGGTAGACTAACCGCGACCGAAATGACGCTGGCCCCGGCCATTTCATCATCTGCGAGCCCCACATGAGCGATATCGCCTATCTAAATGGAGAGTTCCTGCCGCTTGATCAAGCACGCGTTTCAGTGCTTGATCGCGGCTTCATCTTCGGCGACGGGGTCTACGAGGTCATCCCCGTCTATTCGCGGCGCCCGTTCCGCCTGCTGAAGCACCTCCAGAGGCTGCAGCGCAGCCTCGATGCGGTCCGGCTCGGCAATCCCATGACCGGCGCGGAATGGACCCGGCTGATCCACGACCTCGTCGCGCGCCACGCCGGCGAGGACCAATCGGTGTACCTGCAGGTGACGCGCGGCGTGGCGAAGCGCGATCATGCCTTCCCGAAGGATGGGAAACCCACCGTGTTCATGATGTCGAGCCCCCTAGTGACGCCGGCAAGAGAGTTGATCGACAAGGGCGTGCCCTGCATCACGGCAACCGATTACCGGTGGCTGAAATGCGACGTGAAATCGGTGTCGCTGCTCGCCAATTGCCTGCTGCGGCAGTCCGCCGCCGACGCGGAGGCGGCCGAAGTCATCCTGTTCCGCGACGGCTGTCTCACCGAGGCGTCCGCAAGCAACGTGTTCGTCGTGCGCAAGGGCAAGCTGCTCGCGCCGCCGAAAAACCACCTGATCCTCCCCGGCATCACTTACGACGTCGTGCTCGAACTGGCCGCGGCCGGCGGCATTGCAGTCGAGCTGCGCGCGATTCCCGAGCACGAAGTCAGGAGCGCCGACGAGCTCTGGGTGACCTCATCGAGCAAGGAGGTGCTCGCCGTCTCCACGCTCGACGGCAAGCCCGTCGGCAACGGCAAGCCGGGCCCGATGTTCAGGACGGTCTATCAGGCGTTCCAGGAATTCAAGCGCAAGGTGATGCGGCAAGCGGCATGAACGGCGGAGCAGGGATCGGCGGATCGCGAAGCAGGGGCCCCGTTTACGGGGATGCGACCGTGGAGCCGATCATAGGCGCGTCGCCCCGCCGATCCGTGCTCGCCGCCGGGGGTCAGATCCCAGAGGGGCGGCTGTCGAGGTGGAGCAGGGGCCCCAATTTTCTTTGGGGATGCGACCCGAGATCAGACGCAAAAGGACCGCCCGCCGCCCTCGACCGCCTTCGAGGTCAGATCCCCGAACAAGTACTTCGGGGCCCCTCTTCCGCTCTCCGGCGGTCCTCTTCCGCCCCTCGACGCGCCCCATTTTCTGGGGATGCGACCCGCGCGCCGGAGCGTGGAGCAGGGGCCCCGTCTTCTGGGGATGCGACCGCGTAGGCGCGCAGAGGCACGCGGATTGAAACCGGCGCGCACGGCCCGCTCCCGGGTCGCACCTACGCCCACGGGCGCAGGCACTGCTCCGCCGTCCGCGGGCCAGGACGCCGGCCCACCGAAACGCTGTCTCCTCAACTGCAATGACGTGTCTGAGGTGGCCGCATGATCGTCGACACGCCGCTCGCCGATTATCCCTGCGACTTTCCGATCAAGATCCTCGGGCACACGCGGGCGGGTTTCGCGCAGGCGATACTCGAGATCGTCAGGCGCCACGCGCCGGACTTCGACGGCTCGAGCATGGAAATGAAGTCGAGCAAGCGCGGCAAGTACCTGAGCCTCACATGCGTGATCCGCGCCGACTCACGCGAGCAGCTCGACCGCCTCTACCGCGAACTGTGCGACCACCCGATGGTGGTCATGGTGCTGTAGCAACAGCGGTCAGCCGTCAGCCGTCAGCTGTCAGCATTCAGCCAAACCGGTGTTCTTGTTTCAAGCTCGACGCTGATTGCTGAAAGCTGCGCGCCTAGCTCTTGGGCGCCGCCGCGGCCTTCTTCTGGAAATCGATGACGCGCAACACGTCCGAGGCGATGAAACGGCCGATTTGCGCGCTGCTGTAGACCGCGGTGACGATATGGCCGTCGGGGCGCAGCAGGAAGCCGGTCGCCTGCACGATGCCCCTTCGCTCCTCCCAGTACGCGCCGGTCGCCTGGCACACATGCCTTCCGTCGATGCCGTACGCTACCTGGAACGTGACCTGGAGCTTCTCGATCAGCTGCCGGGTATCCGCCTCGTTGTCGACGGAAGCCGCGACGACAGCGGCATCCAGCTTCTCGAGATCGGCGAGTCGTGACTGGAAGTCAGCCAACTGCTGACGGCAGTACGGTCACCAATGTCCCCGGTAGAACAGGATCACGCCCCACTTGCCGGCAAGCGCTGCAGGCAAGTCGAGCGCACCGTGCGCGAGCGTGCGCATCGGGGCGAGATTCGGGAATGCGTCCCCGGAATCGAGCTTCTGTGGTTGCGGTTGCGCCATTCAGCCCTCCCTGGACAGGCCTGCTGGGTCCGCTACCTGGTCGCCGGGCCCTTTTTCTTCTTCTTGCGCCGTCCCGGTCGCGTCTTGCCGTAACTGCCGCGGAACAGCTTGCCGCGGCGCGTACGCTGGTCACCCTTGCCCATCGAGACCCTCCTGTCGGTCGAAGTCGGGCGCGATTGTAACACCGCGCGGCGGCCTCCTCAGGAATGCAACGCCCGGAGCTGGCGGTCATGCAGGCGCGATAGGAACAGCTGCGAGGCGGCCGCGCCCACCAGCGCAAGAAACATGTCCCACTGCGTGTCCCACTCGTCGCCCTGGGTGCCCAGGAAATGATCCGCGCCCTGGCCCAGCGCAAGCGCCGTCCACCATT
>Ga0326597_10001853_pt1 | contig 32654 bp, 24 predicted proteins | sample RVTome_12_FD_203789 | JGI IMG/M metagenome (GOLD analysis project Ga0326597, IMG submission 203789) | Soil microbial communities from uranium-contaminated site in the Upper Colorado River Basin, Wyoming, United States - RVT100D185 | ecosystem: Environmental > Terrestrial > Soil > Contaminated >...
CTGTATTGCTACTATAATTTGCCACTGCCAGATCTGGGTCTCCATCCCCATCTAGATCGGAAGCAAAAACTGAGATAGGACTGCTTCCTGTTCCATAGTCAACCTTGGCAGCAAATGTTCCATCTCCATTGTTCTTCAAAACTGAAACTGTATTGCTGCTATAATTTGCCACTGCCAAATCTTTGTCTCCATCCCCGTCTAAATCAAAAGCAAACACCGAGAGAGGAAGGTTTCCTGTTGCGTAGTCCACCTTGGCAGCAAAAGCCCCATCCCCATTGTTCTTCAAAACTGAAACTGTGGAACTATTACGATTTGCGACCGCCAAATCATTATCTCCATCTCCATCTAAATCAGAAGCAAAAACCGAGACAGGAAGGTTACCTGTTGCGTAGTCCACCTTGGCAGCAAATGTCCCATCCCCATTGTTCTTCAAAACTGAAACCGTGTTGCTACCCAAATTTGCCACTGCCAAATCAAAATCTGTATCCCCTTCTAAATCAGAAGCAAAAACCGAGACAGGAAGGTTACCTGTTGCGTAGTCCACCTTAGCAGCAAATGTCCCATCCCCATTATTAATTAGAACAGAAGTTGCGTCTCCACTACCATGACCTATAACTAAGTCTTTATCACCATCCCCATCTAAATCAGAAGCAAAAACTGAGTGAGGATTAGTTCCTGTTCCGTAGTCAACCTTAGGAGCAAAATCCTGAGCCAACAAGGTTAAAGTGGATAAAGAAAAAATTAAGAAGAAAACCCAGGTCTTTAACTTTGGCACAACTCCTCCTTCAAAAAAGTAAAGCTTAAATAGAGATTAGAGGTGCTTCCTGCAGCTATATAATAATTAATAAATACAAATTGTCAATTGCTTTTCTTCTAACTAGAGTAGATAGAAGTTAATGGCATACTCAATTAACCAAATCTCTCCAACCTCAACTCCCCCTTCTCCAAAACCCCATAACTAAAATTCCTCATCCAATCCCCCACATTCACATAATACCCCCTGTCAATTTTCTCCAAAATCGGCTGATGAATATGCCCCATAATCACAAAATCAAACCCGGAGTTGATTTTTTCTTTAGCAAAGTTTTTATATTCCTCCAAAAATGTCAAATCTTTCTCTCTATTGTAATTCCCGCTGGAATGAGAAACTTTCTTAGCCAGCCAAAAGGAAAAATCCGTGGGCAGCTGCCGGTATAGCCAGATATTCATTTTATTTCTTAGAATCTTTTTCAAAATCCGGTATCCCATATCCTTTTTAGCCAGCCCGTCCCCGTGAGTCAGAAAAAGTTTTTTCCCCTGATGTGAAACCTCCAAAAAATCAGGGTGAACCGCAATCCCCAAGTGCTGGGGCAAAAAATCCCCCAGCCAGAAATCATGATTGCCGGCCAGATAGATAATTTTTGTCCCGGAGCTTTTTAACTTTTTCAGGGCAAATAAAATGGAAGCAAACTGCTTGGGGATTAAATTTTTATATTCAAACCAGAAGTCAAACAAATCCCCTAAAATGTAGAGGATTTCGCACTCGGCTTCGATTTGAGACATAAAAGCCAGTAACTTCTGCTCTTTCTGGCTCTCTAAGGAATCAGATTCCCGGCCCAGGTGGGCATCCGAAATAAAATAAATTTTATTTTTGTTTGAGCTCATAAAAGACGATAAACAATATAAGAAAACAATTAAATCAAACCAAATCCGCCTTCGGCGGACTTGACTTTTAGGTGAAATGTGATTAATTTAAACCCGGACGTTAACATAACCAGTAAAGCACCTGGCAAGATTATACCCCCGATAAATCGGGGAGAAGTTCAACTTTCGCAAAGACCTGAACTGATGGATAAATTTGTAATCAAGGGGGGAAACCGAATCTCCGGTTCGGTGGAAATCGGGGCTTCCAAAAATTCTTTCCTGCCGATTTTGGCCGCCGCCCTTTTAGTGGAAAAAGGGGAAGTGCTTTTGAACCTTACTCCCAACCTGATGGATATCGACAGCATGCTCAAGGTTATGGAGCATCTGGGGGTAAAGGTCAAAAAATATTCCAAAGACCGAAAATTAGCCGTCAATTCGGAAAATCTGAATAACCATGAAGCCCCTTATGATTTGGTGCGGAAGATGAGGGCTTCTTTTTTGGTTTTAGGACCCCTTTTAGCCCGGCTGGGAAAAGCCAGAGTTTCTCTCCCCGGAGGCTGTGTCTTGGGACAAAGACCGGTGGACCAGCATATCAAAGGGTTCCGCCAGCTGGGAGCAACTTTGGAAGAAGACCAGGGTTACATAGTAGCCCAGTCCAACGGCTTAAAGGGAAACGTGGTTTATTTTGACCGGCCTACACACACCGGGACTGAAAATTTGATTACCGGCGCCTGTCTGGGGGAGGGAAAGACCACCCTGGTCAACGCCGCCTGCGACCCGGAAGTTCTGGATGTGGCTAATTTTTTGAATCGGATGGGAGCGAAAATTGAGGGAGCCGGAACCCCGGTGATATCGATTACCGGAGTGAAAAGATTGAAAGCTTGTGAATATACTCCTATGCCGGACCGGCTGGAAGCCGGTACTTTTATGATGGCTGCGGCTATTACCGGAGGATATCTGGAAATTAAAAATGTGGAGGCGGAGCATCTGGGGATGGTAAATCTGAAACTAAAAGAGATGGGAGTTGAAATTGAGCAGAATAAATCTCGTATCAAAGTAAAAGGACCGAAAAAATTGAAACCAACCAACGCCGTAACTTATCCTTATCCCGGTTTTCCCACCGACCTGCAGCCCATGCTGATGGCTATGGCTACAGTGGCTGCCGGCACCAGTTATATCCGGGAAACCGTTTTTGACAGCCGGTTTACTCATGTGATGGAGCTGGTTCGCCTGGGAGCGGATATAAAAGTTTCCGGAGATGAAGCCACCGTGACCGGTGTACCCAAATTAAAGGGGGCTTCGGTCATGGCTTCCGATATCAGAGCCGGAGTTGGTCTGGTTTTGGCCGGTTTAGCGGCTGAAGGGGAAACCGAAGTTCTGAGAGTCTACCACATCGACCGCGGTTATGAAAATCTAGAGGAAAAGCTTTCCCAGGTCGGAGTTTCCGTCTGCCGCCAAAAAACATAAATTGCAAGTTAAACCAAGAGGGTCTTTATGTGGTCAACCAAAATAAAATTAGCAGTATTTTTAAGCATTTTATTTTCGGTGGTTACGGTCTTCGCCCAGGAAGATTTGTATTTCGGCAAAAACAAAATCCAGTACCAAGATTTTGACTGGCATTACATTCAGACCGAGCATTTTGATATTTATTTTTACGACGGAGGGGATAAGCTAGGAAAATTTTCAGCCGAGGTTTTGGAAAATGCTTACCAGACCGTCAAAGAAGAATTAAGGTATTCTCTGAATAAGCGGGTTCCCATAATTATTTACCACTCTCACAACGAATTCCAGCAGACCAATGTCACTCCGGAGCTTCTGCCGGAAGGGGTGGGAGGGTTTACCGAAGCCTTCAAAAACCGGGTGGTGATTCCCTTTATGGGCTCTTATGAAGATTTCCGCCACGTTCTGCACCACGAACTGACCCACGCCCTGATTTTTGACATGCTGTACGGCAATATCATCCGCTCGATTTTGAGCCGGCAGGCTTTGTTTGATTTGCCTTTGTGGTTTGCCGAAGGTTACGCCGAGTACTCCTCCCGCTACGGCATGGATTATCAGGCCGACATGATTTTGCGGGATGCCGCCATTCACAACTATTTACAGCCCCTGGAATATGTGGGGGGATTTCTGGCTTACAAGCAGGGGCAGTCGGTTTTGAGTTTCATCGTGGACCGCTACGGCAAAGAGAAAATAGCTGAAATTTTGAATAAGGGTAAAATCCATCTGAGCATGGATAAAGCTCTCAAGGCCGCCATCGGGTTAGACCAGAAGGGGCTGACCGAGGAGTGGATGAAGACTCTGAAAAAAGAGTACTGGCCTGAATTGGCCAAAAGAGAAGAGCCCAAGGATTTCGCCAAACAGCTCACCTTTCATGACAAGGACGGCTCTTTTTTCAATGAAAAACCGGCTTATTCCCCCCAGGGTGACCGCCTGGCCATCTTTTCAGACAAATCCGATTACACCGAAATTTATATCATCTCCGCTATTGACGGAAAAGTTATCGAAAGGGTGGTCAAAGGGGAAAGGTCCGGGGATTTGGAATCTCTGCATTCTTATATCAGCGGAATCTCCTGGTCAAAAGATGGAGGGAAAATTACTTTCGTGGGAAAGAGTAAAGGTGAGGATGCTCTGTGTCTGGTGAATGTCAGAAAGAAAAAAATATATAAAAAATTTAAGTTCGGTTTGAATTCCATGTTTTCTCCCACCTGGTCGCCGGATGAAGAAAAAATAGTCTTCGTAGGGGTCAAAAACGGGCAGGCGGATCTGTATTCTTATAATTTGAAAAATAACCAGCTGGTGAAAATTACAGACGACCCCTACACCGAGTTAGACCCGGTCTGGTCCCCGGACGGAAGCAGTCTGGTTTTTGTCTCTGACCGTCCTTTAAATTCCGATTCAACAGTCTTTGAAAAATACAGATATGGGCAATATAACTTGTTTATCTGGCCTGCCCGCCAAGATTTGGCAGGCGGGGAAGCAGTTTCTCAAGAATTTAAACCCCTGATTACAGAATTCGGCAACAGCCGTATGCCCTGCTTTTCACCGGATGGGAGAAAAATCTGTTTTGTTTCCAACAAGAACGGAATCGACAATCTGTATATTCACGAACTGGATAGTCTGAAGACCTACCCTGTAACCAACGTGCTTTCCGGCTGCTTTAATCCCACCTGGTCTCCGGACGGAGAAAAAATCGCCTTCTCCTGCTTTTACAAAGGGGGCTGGGACATATTTGTGCTGAAGGAGATTTTACCCAAGACCAAACCCGGGGAAGAGTTACAGCCCACCGAGTTTGTTTTGAACCAACAAAAGAAAACTTCGGTTTCAGATACTCTGGCCCTGATTGGGAAGAGTGACACTTCCCAGGCCAGCAATGAAAACCAAACCGAATTCAGCTCCTATGTTTATAAAACTCCGGAAACAGAGTATAGCATAGGAGAAAAAACCGATACTGGCGCGACGACGGCTGATACCGCAGTCGCAATGATAGATAGTAGTGCCAGAGACACCACCTTAAGTTTCAAATTGCCGAACGGGGAATACAAAAAGAAAAAATATAAATTGAAATTCACTCCGGATCTGGTCTCCGGTAATGTGGGGTATGACGCTTTCTTCGGCTTCCGGGGGCAGTCTTTTTTGGCTATCAGCGATTTGATGGGGAATCACAATTTATTCATCGCCACCGATTTATTCAACGCCATCAGCCAGTCCAACGTCCAGATTTTTTACCAATACACGGCCAAAAGAATCGATATCGGCCTGGGGCTCTTGCGAACCAATTACTATTATATCGATGAGCTGGACCGGCTTTTCCGGGACGGAATCTTTGCCCTTTTAGGGGGAGCTTCTCTGCCTCTTTCTACTTTTACCAGAACCGAAGCCGGTGTCACTTATCTGACGGTGGACCGCTTCTATTACGACGATTATCCTCCCGGCTCCGGCATATATGATGACCGCTTCAGCAAGGTTTTATCTTTTGACTTGTCCTGGATCAATGACACCGTCATCTGGGGACTGACCGGACCGGTCAACGGCAGCAGATACCGATTCACATATGAATGGGCACCCAAAATTTCCAGCAAGTCGATTGCTTTTCAGTCGGCCTGGGCGGATTACCGCAAATACTGGCATTTCAAGAAAAGATACAGTTTTGCTTTACGGTTTTCCGGCGGAGCCAGCTACGGGTCCGACCCCCGCTTATTCTACTTGGGAGGAGTGGGAAACTGGATTGCCCCGGATTACACCTTCAAAAATATCTACAGCATGGAAAGTTTGTACTTCTCCCGAATCATAACTCCTCTCAGAGGGTATGATTATTTTGATATTCAGGGAACTAAGTATGGATTGATGAATTTCGAATTCAGGTATCCTTTCATCGAATATTTTGCCATGAAATTCCCTCTCCCTATGGTGCTGTCACAGGTCAGCGGCAATATTTTCTATGATTTGGGAGCGGCCTGGAATGATACCAAAAAATTTAAAGGGACCACTTCCGAGAACGGCAGTTGGCGGCTTAAGGATTTGAAATCCGGTTTCGGATTCGGCGCCAGAGCCAATCTGGGATTTCTGGTTTTGAAATATGACACCGCCTGGAGAACCGATTTTCATTCGGTCTCGGCCAAGCCGATTTATTACTTCTCGTTAGGGGCTGAATTTTAGTTAAAGAATCTGACCATTCCCATCCCTCCCCTCAAAAGGGAGGGAATTTTATTTCTGCTTAGAATAAGGCCTGCCCCCTCTCCTGTAGGAGAGGGCGGGGTGAGGTCAGTCAGTTGCAGAACAAATTCTTGGACTTTTTTTCTGCTATTTCGTATATTTTGAGTGAAAATGGCTCGGCTGTGCTCACCACAAAGGAGGAAATTAAAGTGATAACCACAGAACAAGTTTTTGAAGCGTTAAAGGACTGCTACGACCCGGAGATTCCCGTTAATCTGGTGGATCTGGGTCTGATTTATGATGTGCAGGTATCAGAGCCGGGGAAAGTGGCAGTGAAGATGACTCTGACTACACAAGGATGTTGTATGGGAGACCATATGGCGCAGGATGCACAGAGCAAGATTTTGGCTCTGCCCGGGGTGACTGAAGCGGCTGTGGAATTGGTCTGGGACCCGCCCTGGGACCCTTCCCGGATGTCACAAGAGGCCAAAAAGCAGTTGGGGTTCGAGTAATAGATATTTTCTTCTTCTCGTATTGTCATTCTGAGTCCACCATTGGCGGACGAAGAATCCCCCTTTCTAAATTGGGGGATCCTTCACTTCGTTCAGGATGACGATTTTGTTTGCTTTACACTTCGAGTATCTTCTTTGGTCCCCTTGACTTTCCCTTTTAAAAATATATTTTTACTATTTAGACACCTAGATGAAAGAACCCAAAATCACCAAAAAAGTTATCTCCGACCACGGTCTAACCCCGGAAGAGTACAAAAAAATCTGCCAGATTTTAGGCCGCCAACCCAACTTCACAGAATTAGGCATCTTTTCAGTAATGTGGTCCGAACATTGCAGTTACAAAAATTCCCTGGCTGTCCTAAAAAAACTCCCCCGTGAAGGAAAAAAATTAGTGGTCAAAACCGGCGAAGAAAATGCCGGCGCCATAGATTTAGGCAATAACCTTGCCGTAGTTTTCAAAATTGAAAGCCATAATCATCCCTCCGCAGTTGAGCCCTATCAGGGAGCCGCCACCGGAGTCGGCGGTATCTTGAGAGATATTTTCACCATGGGAGCCAGACCGATTGCCTGCCTGGATTCTTTAAGATTCGGAGAATTAAAACATCAGCGAGCCCGGTATTTAATGGACGGAGTGATTCGGGGCATCGGAGATTACGGCAACTGCTTCGGAGTTCCCACGGTAGGTGGAGAAATTTATTTTGAGGACTGCTATTTATCCAATCCTTTGGTGAACGCCATGGCGGTCGGTTTAGTCAAGAAAAATAAACTGGCTTTCGCCAGAGCCGCCGGTGTGGGAAATCCGGTTTTAATTGTGGGCTCTTCCACCGGCCGAGACGGGATACACGGAGCTACATTTGCATCAGAGGAGATTTCCAAAAAATCAGAATCCAAACGGCCTTCAGTCCAGATTGGCGACCCATTTACAGAAAAACTTTTGCTGGAGGCAACTTTGGAGGCCATTGAAAGTGGCTATGTTGTCGGTATTCAGGATATGGGGGCTGCAGGCCTCACCTGTTCTTCGGCGGAGATGTCGGCTAAGGGAAACTGCGGAATGGAAATTGACGTGGCTTTGGTCCCTTTGCGTGAAGAGAATATGACCCCCTATGAAATTATGCTCTCGGAATCACAGGAGCGGATGTTAGTGGTGACTAAAAAAGATAAAGTAAAAGAGCTGCAGAAAATCTTCGCCAAATGGGATTTGAACTCTGAAATTATCGGAAAAGTGACGGATGACGGGATTTTGAGAGTGAAAAACAACGGAAAAATAGTGGCTGAAATTCCAGCTAAAGCTTTGGTAGTGGGCGGAGGAGCTCCGGTTTACCAGAGAGAAAAGAAAAGACCAAAATACTTAGATAAACTCCAGCAACTTAAACTGTCCGAGTTTTCAGAACCTAAGGATTTTAACGAAGTTTTATCAAAATTAATCTCTTCCCCCAATATCACTTCTAAAATCTGGGTCTACCAGCAGTATGATACCTCGGTGAGAACCAACACGGTCGTTAAACCGGGTTCCGATGCCTCAGTTTTGAGAATCAGAAATACTCATAAGGCTCTGGCAGTAAAAACTGACGGAAACGGCAGATACATTTATTTAGACCCTTCTACCGGAGGACAGATTGCCGTGGCTGAAGCCGCTCGGAATGTCGTCTGTGCCGGCGGAAGACCTCTGGGAATCACCAACTGTCTGAATTTCGGAAATCCGTATGACAAGGAAATTTTCTGGACCTTTTATGAAGCGGTGATGGGAATGGGAAAGGCCTGCCAGATTCTGGAAACTCCGGTGACCGGCGGCAACGTCAGCTTTTATAATGAAGATACCGACCAGAAACGAGCCGTGTATCCCACGGTGGTGGTGGGAATGGTGGGACTGATTGAGGATTTAAAACATATCACAACTTCCTGGTTCAAAGAAGAGGGGGAGCTGATTGTTCTGTTAGGAAAAAATAAAGAGGAGTTGGGAGGTTCTGAATACTTGAAGGTGATACATAACTTAGTGAAAGGAAAATCGCCCGAACTGGATTTGAATTTTGAAAAAAGGGTGCAGGAAACCTGCCTGGCAGCCATTCAAGCCGGAATAATTAATTCGGCCCACGACTGCTCCGAGGGTGGCTTGACAATTGCTCTGGCGGAGAGCTGCATCACCAATCCGGACAGAGTTTTTGGTGCCACGATAAATTTAGCTGATAAAATCAGAAGCGATGCTTTGCTTTTCGGAGAGACCCAATCTCGCATTGTAGTAAGTTTGGCCCCCGATTCACTCAAAAAATTAGAAAAGATTTCTCAAAAGTATAAAGTCCCCTGTGAAGCCATCGGGGAAGTGATTTCGGACCGGTTAATCATAAATGACTGGATTGATGTTTCTTCCGAGCAGTTGAAAGATTTGTATTATAATTCAATCGGAAATATGATGGGGGATTGATTACTTATCGCTTTCCTGAGAACATAGGGGACGACTATCTGTGACGCCCTATTTCACATAGGGCGTACGCCCCGTATAAAACGGGGCGTTACATTACAAACAGCAGACCCCACTTTTTACCGGGGCAGGACCACCCCTAAAAATGTAATTGACCAGATAAACAATATCCGCGAGAGTCGACCTTCCATCAGCATTAACATCTATCAGGCAAGTGGGACATAGCAAACAACAATCATATATATAAACACATTGGACTATCAAAATGATGTCAGGCAAAGAAACTTTGCCATCTCCATTGAAATCCCCGGGCTTATAAATACAGTGAGTGTCTGCCGGAGAGGCAACCTCTGAACCAAAGGAGAGATTCTGGCTAGGAAGTGCTTGAGAAAATACATTGCCATAACTTACCAATAAGAAAATTACTCCCCCAAGTAAAGCACCGATTAATTTTTTGTTAAGCATAAAATCAACTCCCAATTTTAATAAAGGTTGGAGTTTTTTACTCTGATAAAATATAATATAAAAGCTGAAAAATGTCAATCATCTTTTTATCTGTTCAATCCGCTAAATCTGCTGTGAATATGTTTCCTCGAACGTAAAATCAAAAAGCCACCCCAATTTGAGGTGGCTTTTTCGTCCAAAAAACTGGTTTAAATCTCCCCTTTACCCTCGATGTCAATCAAAAATCCGTTCACATGTTCCCACTCAAATTCTTTTCCATTCCCCTTATAGCGGTGAGTGCCATATCCTACTCTAAAACCGGTATTAGAATTAGCTTCCCAGTAATTCAAATTGTTAATTACCACCTGTTTTCCATGTTTGTCCTTGATCATATCCAATGTCACCTCCGCTTCTCCGTCTCCTAAGGTAGCATGAGGCTTCTCCCCAAACTCCATGGTGATTTTCTTTTTGTCAATTTTAAAATCATCCCATTTGGCCGGATAAATTACAGAGAAAATTTTACCGATGGCCTCAATCTGTTCCTCGGTGGTCGTGGGTTCCACGGTTACGACCAACCACTCTGCTTGTCCATCCCCAAAATCTCCTCCCAAGTCACCAGTCAGCCAGAGTTTCAACCCATCCAATTTAGTAGAACCAAAATTTCCTTTCTTAATCGTAATGACGTTGTTGAACTCACACATACCTCTGTCTGGATTGGTGGAGAAATAGCAGGGACAGAACATTCTGCAGCTACAGGCTTCGATGTAGCTGGCTTTGAGGCTCCAGGGGGTTTTACCAGATTTCTCCCCTTTAGCCCAAACCAATACCAAGGCTGACAAAACTATTACACTTACTAATAATAATTTCTTCATAGCTTCCTCCTTTTAATAATTTTTAGAGTCCACTTAGCTTGAAAATTTGAGACTATATAATATAACATTTTTCTTTTGTCAAGACATTTTGCTCAATTTCTTGGATTTGAATTGACATTCGGGCTTTTTCTTCCAATTATTATCAGGTGTCAAGCCAGTCAAACCAATTTTACCGGGCTTTTAATTTGCCGATTTACACTGCGGCTCTAATTCCGGTTCTTCTGGGAACTTCCATCGCCCATTATGAGCAGAATCTTTTCGACCTGGGGCGGTTTGTTCTGGCTTTATTTGGATTACTGTTCCTGCAAATCGGTGTGAATCTGGCCAACGATTATTTCGATTCCCAAACCGGGGTGGATGAGCAAAAACAAGATTCTTTCGTTCTTTTGGTGAAAAACCCCAAAGCCATTCTTTATTTCTCACTTTTTTTCTTCCTGTTAGGTGGCGTAATCGGCCTCTATCTGGATTTCACTTCCCAGAAGCATGTCATTCTGCTGATTGGTTTTATCGGCTTTGCGATTGCTTTCTTTTATTCTGCCCCGCCCTTGAGATTGAGCTATTTGGGGATGGGGGAGCCGGTGACTTTTTTATGTTTCGGCCCTCTGGCGGTGATGGCTTCCGAATTTGTGCAGTCACAGAGGATTTCTGAAACTTCCTTCTGGGCTTCGGTTCCGGTGGGGTTTTTGGTGGCGGCGATTTTATTGATTCATCATTTTCCGCAGTACGAGGAGGATAAGAAATATCAGAAAAATAACCCTCTGGTAAGGTGGGGTAAAAAGAGAGCGGCTATGATTTTTATTTATCTGATTTTAGCGGCTTATTTGTGGATTTTTTTGAGCCTGGTTTTAGGCAAACTTCCCTTAGCTTCTATGTTTTCTTTTATTACTTTTCCCATGGCGGCCCGGATTATCTTTTTTACCTGGAAGAATGCCGAAAACCAGAATATTTTCAAAGCCAAGCCTTTGACTATCAAGCTGCATTTTTTTACCGGGTTGGTTTTGAGTATAGGGTTTATCTTCAGCTAAATGGTAACGTCCTGTTTTATCCATGACGTACGCCCTATATAAAATAGGGCGTTACATTTTCTGTCATTCTGAGCCCCGACCCCTACGGGATGGTGTAACCATAAATCGGGGCGAAGAATCTCATATGTAATTTTTTCTAAGGTCGGGTGCAGGGACCCGACCTACCCAAGAATTTATGTCCCCTAAGGGTAGCTTTGGGTCCCCGAACCCAGAGCTACGGATTTGTGTTTAGTTAAAAACCCGATTCTCCCCTTATAAAAGTGGGTTTCAGATATTGTGTACATTCAAAATCTTTATACCATATCTTGCGTTTTTGAAGTTAAATCGCATTTTTTCTGAAACAAACTCTTGACAAAAACGTTTAATTGTATGATACTTGAACAGCGATAGTTTTTAAAACATGGAGACAAGGAGGTGATGAGTATGAAAGAACTCATCCTAGAGGTTGAGGAATTGGAACAAAGGATTGCCCCGGGGTCTGCTTCCAACGGAGCAATGTAAATTCTGCTTGTAAAGCAGCTTAGTACTAAGTACTAAACACCTCTTGTGCGAGCCCCGATAGAAATCGGGGCTCTGCTATTTTATGCCATTATCAGGTATGGGTAGCTTTTGGTCCCCGAACCCAGAGCAAATGGGCTGTCATTCTGAGCGCAAGCGAAGAATCCCCTGTTTTAACTACGAGATCCTTCACTTCGTTCAGGATGACAAAAACCGTTTTCGTAGGTCGGGATCCCTTCCTGACTGGCGGGGAAAAGATCCCGGCCTACAGAATTTTTTATCATCATAATTCCATATTGACAATTCCCTTCCTTTCATTACATTTATTTTGAACAAATTTTAATCGAAAACCATGCCCTACACACCCATCTCCGCCCCTCGCGGCAGCAAGAAATCATGTTTAAGCTGGCACACCGAAGCTGCTTTAAGAATGCTCCAGAACAATTTAGACGAAGCCGTGGGAGAAAACCCCAGAGAGCTAATCGTCTACGGAGGTACCGGCAAAGCTGCCCGCAACTGGGATTGTTATTACGCTATCGTTGAATCTTTGAAAAAATTGAAAAATGACGAAACCCTTTTAATCCAATCCGGCAAACCGGTCGGAATTTTCAAAACCCACCCCTATTCCCCGCGGGTCTTGATAGCCAACTCATTGTTAGTGCCGGACTGGGCCAATTGGGAAAAATTTCGGGAATTGGAGAAATTGGGTTTGATAATGTTCGGGCAGATGACCGCCGGCAGCTGGATTTATATCGGAACCCAGGGGATTTTGCAGGGGACCTATGAAACTTTGTCAGCTTTGGCGAAAAAACATTTTAGCGGCTCTCTGGCGGGAAAATTTGTTTTAAGCGGCGGCATGGGAGGAATGGGAGGAGCCCAGCCCCTGGCGGCTACCATGAACGCGGGAACTATTTTAGTGGTGGAAGTGGATGAAGCCAAAATCAAAAGAAGAATCGCCAATTGTTACTGTGATAAAATCTCTTACAGCTTGGATGAGGCTTTAGAATTAATACAGAAAGCCAGAGAGAAAAGACAGCCACTTTCTGTCGGACTGGTAGGCAACTGTGCCGAAGTATTACCGGAAATTTTCAGAAGAAAAATCATCCCGGAGGTGGTAACAGACCAGACCTCGGCCCATGATGAATTGAATGGTTATGTGCCGGCCGGTCTATCTTTAGATGAAGCTATAAAGTTGAGAAAAGAAAACTCCGGTGATTATATCAAACGCTCTTTTGAATCGATGTTAGTTCATGTCCAAGCTATGTTAGATTTTCAAAAAGCCGGTGCCATAGTTTTTGACTACGGGAATAATTTGAGAGGCCAGGCCAAAAAAGCCGGTTTAGCCAACGCCTTTGATTATCCCGGATTTGTGCCGGAATATATCAGGCCCTTATTCTGCGAAGGGAAAGGTCCCTTCAGATGGGTGGCTTTGTCCGGTGACCCTCAAGATATTTATGTCACCGATGAAGTGGTGGTCAAAGAGTTCAAGCAGGATGAAGCCTTGGTGAGATGGATTAAGCTGGCCCAGGAAAAAGTTAAATTTCAGGGGCTTCCGGCCCGGATTTGCTGGCTGGGTTACGGAGAAAGGGCTCATTTCGGAGAGATTATCAATAATTTAATCAAAAAGAAAAAAATCAAAGCACCCATCGTGATAGGCAGAGACCATCTGGATACCGGTTCGGTGGCTTCGCCGAATAGAGAAACAGAGGGAATGAAAGACGGGTCGGATGCCATTGCGGACTGGCCTATTTTGAATGCTTTGCTGAATGCGGTTTCCGGCGCCAGCTGGGTTTCGGTGCATCATGGCGGAGGAGTGGGAATCGGGAAATCGATTCATGCCGGCATGGTGATTGTGGCTGATGGGACTAAGGAAATGCAGAAGCGGCTCAATCGGGTTCTGACCAATGACCCCGGAATCGGAGTTGCCCGGCATGCTGACGCTGGATATCCGGAAGCTTTGCAAGTGGCTTTACAAAAAGGAATCCAGATTCCCATGCTGAAAAAAGAGGAGAAAAAGGAAAAACCTTCTCCTGCAAAAGTACCTATCTCCTAAAACTTCTTGAAAGCTCCTTCTCCAACTTTAGCCATTGTCAATATTAGCCAGCTTCTAACTGTGAGGTCTTCTGTCACAGGACCCAGAGCCGGTAAAAATCAATCCGATTTAGGGATAGTTGAAAGCGGAGCGGTTTTAATTTCCGGCGATAAAATTCTGGAAGTCGGAAAAACTGCTACTTTGAAAAAGAAAATCTCCCGCCAGACCAAAGTAATTGACGCCAAAGGAAAAGTTATCACACCTGGATTAGTCGACTGCCACACTCATTTAGTTTTTGCCGGAAGCCGGGCCGATGAATTCGAATTTAGAATCCAGGGGAAAACTTATCAGGAGATTGCCCAGATGGGAGGAGGAATTAATTCTACGGTTACCCAGACCAGAAAAGCTTCTGCTAAAGAGCTTTTCAAATCGGGAATGGAAAGATTAAATCGGATGCTATCTTTCGGAACCACCACCGTGGAAGCCAAGTCCGGTTATGGTCTGTCGACCGAATCGGAGTTGAAAATATTGGAAGTAATCAAAAGTTTAAGGCGAAGACATACAATTGACATCGTCCCCACTTTTTTGGGCGCCCACGCCATCCCGGAAGAGTTTAAAATTTACAGAAGAGATTATATCCGGATCTTGACCGAAGAGATGATTCCTCAAGTAGCCAAGAGAAAATTGGCCGAATTTTGTGATGTCTTCTGTGAAAACGGATATTTTTCAGTGGAGGAGTCCAGAAAGATTTTAGAAACCGGGAAAAAATTCGGCTTGAAACCGAAAGTGCATGCGGACGAATTGGGAAATACCGGCGGCTCGCAAGTGGCCACAGATGTTGGAGCAATTTCAGCGGACCATCTGGTCTATGCCATAGATGATGATATTGAAAAAATGAAAAGAGCCGGTGTGATTGCAGTTTTGTTGCCCTCCACCTCATTTTTTCTTGCCTCCCGTTATGCCCCGGCACGTAAAATGATAGAGAACGGCTTGCCGGTGGCTCTGGCGACCGATTTTAATCCCGGTACTTCTATGACCGAATCCATGCCGATGGTGATGAGTTTGGGATGTCTGAATCTGAAGATGACTCCGGCCCAAGTGATGGTGGCTTCAACCATAAATTCAGCTCATGCTATTAATCGAGGGGAACAAATCGGAAGCTTGGAACCGGGTAAGAAAGCTGACCTGGTAATCTGGGAGGTTGCCAATTATCGAGAAATCCCTTATCATTATGGCGTCAATTTAGTCCGGACCGTTATCAAGAATGGGAAAATCGCTTTTCAAAATAAGTAAGTTATTTTTTTTGATTTTGATTGTAAACTGGGGAACCAACTGCGGCCCTTATTCATTCAAATCCACCTCCGGTGGAACGACCTTTAAGACCATAGCGGTTCCCTTATTTGACAACCAGACCCAGGAATATGGAATCAGGGAAATTTTGGCCGACTCCATTGCCAACCGCATCGTGCGGGATAACAGTTTAAAAATAGTGCCGGAAAACCAGGCGGATGTTATATTAAGGGGAAGCATAAACAAATATGAAAGAGCGGTGCACACTTATGACCAGGCCGAGAACGTCAAAGAATATATTGTCCGGATATTTGTCAAAGTGGCTCTGGAAAATACCAAAGCCAAAAAGTCCGAATGGGAAGAGCCCAATCTGCAGGGCTGGGGGATTTATAACGTGATTATAACCCCGCCGGAGACCGAAGATGACGGCAAAGCCAAAGCCATCGCCAAATTGTCCGAAGATATCGTCAATAGAACGGTCAAAGGTTGGTGAAATTTACTATGGTTCGACCGGCTCACCATACTTTGTAAAGGAGAATTTATGTGGAAAAAAATTGTTCTTTGCGGAATAGTTCTGGTAGCGACAGGAAGTGTTGTTCTAGCAGATATAAACTCCAAAGCCGGAACCACTTCTTATACTTTCTTAAGAGTGGGTCCTTTAGCCCGGATTCAGGCCATGGGAGGGGCTTATACTGGTCTGGCTGATGATGAAGGTTCTTTGTTTTACAACCCGGGCGGCCTGGCCAAAATCAAAGATAAAACTTATCTGCTCTCTTACTCCAATTATATAACCGATGTTCAATCCGGTTTTGTGGGGCTGATTTATCCTCTGAAAAACAACCGCTCAATTGGAGTTTCCTTCAATTATTTGAACTGGGGAGATATTATACAAACTGATTCGCTCAATAATGAGTTGGGAACTTTTACTCCCACCGATATCGCTTTTGCCGTCTCCGGAGCCACTCTGGTCAATCCTAATTTCGACGCCGGCGCCACCGTAAAAATTATTTTTGAAAAAATTTCCGATTATTCCACTTCCGCTCTGGCTGTGGATTTGGGGGGAATTTACACCGCCACAGACGGCAGAACCAGATTAGGAGTTACGGTTTTGAATTTCGGGAAACAGATGAAATCGGCTGGCAGTATAAAGGAATCTTTACCAACAGTGTATAAGATAGGATTTTCACATCATCTGAAAGAACTCCCTCTGGTGGTAGCGGGTGATTTGAACAAACCCCGGGACAACAATTTTTATATCAACGTAGGGGGAGAATTTGTCCATTTTAAGAATTTGCTTTTGAGGATGGGCTGGTCCTCCAACTCCGGGGATATCAAAGATGTTTCCGAGAGTGGCTCTCTGGCCGGCTTCGGTTTCGGTCTGGGGTTCTTGCTGAAAAATTACAAGCTGGATTACTCTTATTCCTCTTTTGCCGATTTGGGCTCGGTGCACCGTTTCACCATAGCCGGGAGTATTAAATAAAAATTGTCTAGCATTATTCATGTATAATGGAGGATAATCTATGAATCAGAACTATTCACTGGAAAGGAGATGGGTGGAGGTTGGCATCATTGCTGGATTAATCGCCAGCATCTCCTATCCGGTAATGATATTTGTTCCTCTGCCGCGAATGGTCACGATCACATTGGGAGCCGCTTTTGGTCCATCTCTTGCGATAGCCAGTATCGGTCTGTATTATTTCCTCAGGTCCGACCGCGAGACTGTGGCCACCCAGTTAGGCACCATCGCAAATGTTGTGGCCGGAGCCATTGTCACTGCGATGATAATTGTTCAAATGGCGATACGCTGGCCACAGCTAGATTACATTGCCGAACATGGCAAGGAAGTACCCATCCAAACCATTATACATTGGACCTGGTACGTCGTGCTTGGTCTCGACGTGTCCTTCGATGTTTTCATCGCGATTGGCACTTTCTGTTTCGCTCTGCGGATGTTACGACATCCCCGCTTCGGAAAAGTGTTTGGTTCAGTTGGAATAATCATCGCGGTTGGATTCTTGCTGGGACTGAATTTCTACACATTTCCCTATCCTCCCAGAGATGCAGGCCTGACGGTCTGGGACCCTGGACCGCCGACCGCTCTTTGGTATCTTGCGGTCACGATTCAGCTTTGGCGATCCCTGAAATGGTTCCGAGAAAACGCTGTAAGACCATAGTAAAGGGACCCAGTGCTTTTTAGCATTTAAATTTATGGAGAAAATGATGCGTTACTATCTAATTTTGACTGTCTTATTAATTCTCTCCTGCTCTTCGGGCAACAAACCCAAAGAGACGGTCATGATATTTTTTGGAGCCATGCGGTCTTCGGATACTTTGGGTATTCAAAACACTGTGGATCTGGAGAAAATTTTAGCTGAGAGAAAAAATGAGCTATTGCAATCCGGTAAAACCGCCCAAGCCGACAGCCTGAATAGAGAGAAGTTGATTGAGGAGCTGACCGTGGGCAATCTCAATCAGATGTGGCTGAAAAATCAGATTGTGGTGGGGAAAACGGAGAAAAGTGGTGATACGGCTCTGGTTGAAATTTCTTTCATTGACCCCAATACCGGAACCCAGTATTACAACAAGATGGCTTTGTATAAAAAAGATAAGAATTGGAAGATTTTTTCTTTTAAAGTTTTGAAATAATTGATTTCCCTCCCCTCTAAGGGGAGGGCGAGGGTGGGGTCAGTTATCAAAATCTATTTTGAATATGCTCATAAATTATCTGCCTTACTCCTTGATTATTAGTTAATAACTCTCTATCACTAAAACGAAGCACAAGAAATCCTCTTTTTTGTAAGTAATCATCTCGCTCAGAGTCATAAATCAAGCCTTTTTTACTATAATGCTGGCTTCCATCTAACTCCACTATAAGTTTACATTTTCGAGAAAGAAAATCGACTATGTAATGACCCACTGGAACCTGCCGTCGAAAGCGAACCCCCAATTGATTATCTCTAAGAGAATGCCAGAGTTTTCTTTCTGATTCCGTCATATTCCGTCTTAATTCCCGTGCCTTTTGAAGAGGAGTGTTTGGAGGTTTAGGAAAAGATTTATTCATTTTGGAGATTATGACTGACCTCACCCCAACCCTCTCCTTAAAGGAGAGGGGGATAAAATCCTCTTTCGTCAAATTTGTTCTAAGAATTTGCTTTCTGTTTTAGCGACAACACAATCCCACCCAATCCAATCATAAACGCTAAAGCATAAATAAACCAGCCAATATAGGGCAGACCCACCAAAATATAGAGCAGAACCAGACCCGCCATCAAAGACCAGCCCGCCGGAATATAGTCTTTCTTGAAAATTGAAATCACCGCTTCCCCCAGAGCCAGCCCGGTAAAAATTTTGGCGATATAAAACAGAATTAAATATAGAAACCCCGTGATAACCGCTAAGGGAATCCCTACCAAAGTCACCATAAGAATTATGGCTCCGATGGGTGAGACAATTGCCAGAATAAAACCGAATCCCAGAGATTTCCAGAAAGAGTTCTGAATGGTGAGCTTAATTTTTTGAGTCCGATTTTTAAACAAGACCAGCATAACCAAGCCGGTTGCCATGGAAGCCAGAAGAAATAAAAAACTCACCCAGGAAAATTTTTTAAAAGTCGGCCTTTTAGGTGCTCTGCCTTTGAATTCGGTCCACTTGGTGGCACCGGCAATTTTGGCTCCGGCTGAAATTTTGGCTTCCCTGGGGCTTTTGTAAGATAGATTGCCTAAAATTTCAGCGGTGGGCAGAATGGTTATAGATTTCCCGTTCAGATTCACATTCCCTTTAATCATGCCGGAGATGACGATTCTCTCTCCGCTGGCTTTTAATCCTTTCAGCACTACCCCGTCGACCAGAATTTCAGCTCCGAAAAGAGTAGCTTCCCCTTCCACCGTGGAAACTGAGGCCAAATTGATATTCTGCCCGAAAGCCACTACGTTTCTTTTGACCTGTCCGCTTAAGGTCAGATGCTGGCTGAAACTGGTGAGCGAGCCTTCCACCTTCCCGAAAATGTCCGCAAATTGAGAGCCGTTGAAAAGAGACCCAAAGACAGTTCCGTTTTGGGTCAGATAGCGGCAGGCGGTGATTAGATTGCCCGAAACCGCTCCGTCTATTTTTAGAGTATTGCCGGCTGCGATTAAATCGTCATCAATTTTTTGCTCCTTGGTGAGTTGATAGTTTTCCTGGGCTTGGAAAACCGTGGCTTCAGATGCCCCGATTGAAATCAGCAGAATCAAGAGAATTGAACAAATTTTAAAATTTTTCATAATTCCTCCACAAATTAAATTTGATTTCTTTAAATCTAATTCATCTATCTCAAAAATCAAATAAAATTGCATTTATAATTCTCCGATAATTTAATTGAATTCGTGACGTTGCCTGAGAATCAGCATTTCGCCGTATATTCGAAGGAAGGTGTTTATAAACTTACCCCTCCCTTACCCTCCCCTAAAAGGAGAGGGATAGTTCGACAAGCTCACTATAAATGGGGAGAGGTCAGTTAGGAGTTTTGCTCTTGACAAAAAAGGGCCTGAAATTATACTAATCTGTCGAGGTCTGGAGACTTCCCTCCCCTCATAGGGGAGGGAGAGGGTGGGGTCATCCTGAGTGAAACGAAGGATCTCGAATTAAATGCGAGATTCTTCGCTAATGCTCAGAATGACAGAAAAAAAAGTTCTTTATGAACGTTTTAATATTATTCTTATTCGCCATCGGCTTATTTATCCTCGCCAGCCAGACCTATTCCAAATATATCAGCAAAGCTTTGGGAGTTGAACCCGACCGGACCACACCGGCTGTCAGACTCAACGACGGCAGAGATTATGTGCCGACCAAACTGCATATTTTATTCGCCCATCATTTTTCAGCCATAGCCGGAGCCGGACCGATAGTTGGACCGACCATGGCTTTGCTTTACGGAGCGGTCCCGGCCTGGTTGTGGATTGTTTTGGGAGGAATTTTTATCGGAGCGGTGCATGACTTTACCTCTCTATTTGCCAGCTTGCAGGAAAACGGGCTCTCCATGGCCGAAATCGCCAAAAAAACTTTGGGGAAGCCGGGTTTTGTTCTATTTATTCTGTTCACTTTGATAATGATTGTCTTGGTCACTTCCGCTTTTTTAACCGCCGCCGCTGTTTCTCTGACCTCCCAGTGGCCTATCGCCAAATTGGGGGCGGACCCCGATTCAACTTTTTTGAGAACCGAGACCGCCCCGGATGGAATCGTGATGGGAATAATCGGGGGGATTGCTTCAATGTCGGTGATAGTTATAACTTTGTTATCTCCTCTTTTAGGATATTTACTTTACAAAAGAAAAATCAATCTGGTTTTGGCTTACGGCTTAGCGAGCGTAATAATGGCCGGCTCGGTGATAGCTGGAATTTATTATCCGATTCGGCTCCCGACTGAACTGTGGCTGATAATCTTATCGGTCTATGTTTTATTCGCGGCCGGTCTGCCGGTCTGGATGATTTTACAGCCCCGGGATTTTATTAACGTGCAGATATTGTATGCCGGAATAGCTGGTTTGCTTGTGGGACTATCGGTAGGGGGATTCAACGGTTTATCTTTTCAGGCCCCCGGTTTTAATATAGCGGAAGGGACCAAAAATTTGGGGTTAATCTGGCCAATGTTATTTATCACTATCGCCTGCGGTGCCATTTCCGGCTTCCATGCTATGATAGCCACCGGAACAACCTCCAAACAGTTGGCTAAAGAATCTCAAGCCCGCAAGGTCGGTTACAACGGGATGCTTCTGGAATGCACTCTGGCTGTTTGCGTGCTTTTGACTGTGGGGAGTGGTCTTTTATTTGCCGACTACAAAGGGATTGTCTGGCCTGAAACCGGCCGCTCTAATCCGATTTTAGCATTCTCTCTGGCCGTGGGTTATTTATTGAATCAGACCTTCGGTCTATCCATTGCCCTGGGTGCTGTTTTTGGAATATTATTGGTGGAAGGGTTCGTGATTACGACTTTAGATGTAGCGGTTCGTCTGAATCGTTATCTGTTTGAAGAGTTCTGGAGGATTATATTTAAGCAGGTTCCCAGACTTTTTCAGCATTACTGGTTCAATGCGGCATTGGCGGTCTTTCTGATGTGGCTTTTGGCTTATTCCAATACTTTTGCGGCTTTGTGGCCCATCTTCGGGACCGGAAATCAGCTTTTAGCCGCTTTATCTTTGATGGCGGTTTCGGTCTGGCTGTATTATAAGGGGAAGAAAACCTGGTACACGGTTCTGCCGGCCATCTTTATGCTGGCTACCACAGTTTTTTCTCTGATTTTGCTTTTGGTTAAGACCTACATACCCAAAGGGAACTGGGCTTTGGTTTTTACCGATTTATTGCTTCTGGCTCTGGCACTCGCGGTGGCGGTTTTGGCCGTCCAAACTTTCTTCAAGCTGGTCAAAGTGGGTACGGCCAAAAAGCGATTAGCCGGTTAGTTTCCTTCCTCCATTCTTTAGGGAAATCCGATTTCTGCCGATAATTTCTTAATAAACCATTACTCATGTGCAAAAAAGGAGAGTTTTTTGCAGGGTGTAGATAAATATTTTGTTTTAGCCAGGCTGGTGGTCATCTTGGGGATAGCTACCTTTTTGGCCGCCAATCCCTTAGCCGAATACCAGAAAACCTATGCCTGGATTTTGCTTCTGGTTTTCGTCCTGCATTTCGGGATTTTGACCCGGATTTTTAAATCCAAAGATTATGAGAGGGTCAAGCTCTTCCGGGTTACTTTGATTTTCGATATAATCTTCATCTCTTTTCTGGTCTATTTCACCGGCGGACTGGAATCCAATTTTTACCTGCTGTACTATTTGGCCATTGCTTTCGCCTCTTATTCTCTGGGTCTGTGGGATTCGGTCATCTTGTCTTTTTTGGCTACTTTCACCTATATTTCCTTGAACGTGTACGATCTGGAGGGGATTTTCGTGGGAGACCTCTTGGTGCGGCTTTCCTTTATGTGGTTTTTTGCCGCCATTATGGGCAGCTTTTCCAAAAACGCCAAGGCTTCGGAGGAGAGATTGCACAAGACCCTGGATACCTTAAACCAGAGGACCTCCGAGCTGGAAAAAAGCCAGGCCCAGATTGAGACCATCTATGAAACCTCCCAGTCTTTGAGCAAGCTGTATGAAGTGGATAAAATTATTGACCAGGTTTTAAATATCGTCCAGCATATTCTGGGATACCCTAATTTTTCCATCTTTCTTTTGAATCCCGACCGGACTCTTTTGACTTTAAAGGGCAAAATTGAGGGAGGGAGAAAATTAAAACTGGAGGAGGAGCCTCCCAGTTATTCGGTGGTCCCCAACCTGGAGCCTTTGAGCAGCAAAAACGCTTTTCTGGAGCAGAAAACTGAAATTCTGACTTACCAGCCCCAGCCCAAACCCCGAGCCGAAACCAGAGAGAAAATCAAAGTCGAAAAATCCCTGGAGTTCCCTATTGTAGGGATTTTAGAAGAGGTGGTCAAATCTTCCCAGACCCTCAAAATCACGGATTTGAAACCCCATTCCCAGGAGCTCTTTCTGGATGTTCAGACCAAAGCTATTTTGGCCATACCGCTTTTGATGCAGGGGAAAGTTTTCGGGGTCTTTTATTTTGAATCTACTAAAGTAGGGTCGTTTTTGGAAGCAGACCAGAAAATTCTGACTATTCTGGCCAACTCCGCCAGTCTGGCGATTGAGAATGCCATGCTGCACCAGAAGGCGGAAGCCCTCTCGGTTTTGGATGAATTGACTGGCTCTTACAATTATCGCTACTTTACCCAGATTTTGCAGGAGGAAATCAAAAGAGCCAAAAGGTACCGCCAGACGCTTTCATTGATGATGGTGGACATCGACTGGTTTAAAAAATGCAACGATACCTATGGACATCTGTTCGGAAATTTAGTATTAAAGGATGTGGTCAGTATTATTCGGAGATGTATCCGGGATGTGGATATTTTATGCCGCTATGGCGGAGAGGAATTTATAGCGATATTGCCGCAGACCAATAAAAAGGATGCTTATACCATCGCCGAAAGGGTCCGCTTTTTCGTGCAGAAGCATTCTTTTCAGGATCCGGGATTGAAAATCAAAACCAAATTGACGGTCAGTATCGGAGTGGCAACCTTTCCAGAGGATGCCTCCGACCCGGATAAGCTGATTCTGCAGGTGGATTCGGCTTTATATCAAGCCAAAGGAAAAGGTAAAAATTTAGTTTGCGTAGTCTAGACATGGATGGTTTAGGACAGTTTTTTATCTTGGGGTACCAGGCAGAAACCCCTTCGTCTGATTTTTTAAGATTAGTCCGCAAGTATGACCTAGGCGGTTTTATTTTTTTCACCCGCAACATAACCTCCCCTTCACAGTTGGCTGAAGTTATAAGACAGCTTAAATCTTACTTTAAGAGTAAACCTATTTTGGCCATTGACCAGGAAGGTGGCAGAATAAATCGCATCACCCAAGATTTCCCTCTCTTTCCAGCTAATAGAATCTATGCGGAAAATAAAGATAAAAAGGGTGTAAAAGATGCCTACCGGACCACGGCACAAGAGCTTTTTAAATTAGGAATTAATCTAAATTTGGTTCCAGTGTCAGACATATTAGGAAAGGGAGAAAGTTTTATGGGTGACAGGTCTTTTAGTGATAATGTAGATACCGTGGCGGAATTCACAAGTCTTGCCATAAAAGCGGTCAAACAGGCAAAAGTTTTGACCTGCGCCAAGCATTTCCCCGGCATTGGCTCTCTGGTGAAAGACCCCCATGAAGTTTTGCCCCAACTGCCGCTTGCCAAAAAAGAATTTGAGCAAAGAGAGTTTATCCCTTTTAAAGTAGCTATTAAATCCGGAGTGGATTGTATTATGACCACTCATGTTGTTGCGCCGGCCCTGGACTCTAAGCCGGTGACTTTTTCCAAGAAAGTGGTGACTGATATTCTGCAGAAAAAATTGAAATTTAAAGGTTTGGTTCTATCGGATGATATGGAGATGAAAGCCATCGCCGATAATTTTGATTTCAGGGAGGCTTGCGTTAATACCTTTTTAGCTGGACATGACCAGATTTTGATTTGCCACAGTCTGGATAGACAAGTTCAAGTTTTAGAGCATTTTGAAAAGCAAATCCGCGATAAAAAAATACCCTCAAGTTTAGTCAAAAAAAAGTTAGAAAAAATCTTAAAATTCAAGAAAGCCAAATTAAAAGATTGATGAAACGTATTTCAGGTATTTTGAAAAAACCCAAAATTAAGGTAATCGGTTTGATGTCCGGCACTTCCGCTGACGGAATCGATGCGGTTTTGGTGGAGATAGACAAGAAAAATTTGAAGCCCAAAGAGTTGCTTTTCAAAACCTTCCCCTATCCGGAAAAATTGAAGCAAAAAATTCTTCAGGTTTCCTCTGCTTCCAATCCGAATTTGGATGAAATTTTACGATTGAATTTTGTTTTAGGTGAATATTTCTCCGCTGCGGCTTTGAAGTTATTAAAGGGTTCAAAATATAAAATCGGAAATGTGGATTTAATCTGCTCTCACGGACAGACCATAAGACATCTGCCCCGGTTGACCCCGATACTTCGGGGCAAAAAAACCAGAGCCACCTTGCAGATAGCCGAACCTTCGGTAATTGCCAAAAGAACCAAGGTAGTGACCGTGGCCGATTTCAGACCGGCGGATGTAGCCACAGGGGGTGAAGGGGCTCCCCTGGTTCCGTGTCCCCATTTTTTATTATTCGGTGGGGATAAAAAGGGGACGGCCATTTTAAATATAGGTGGAATCGCCAATATCACAGCTTGGTCTAAAAATTCTTCTCAAATTATGGCTTTTGATACCGGACCCGGTAATATGCTTTTGGATTTTTTGATGAAAAAACTGTTTCACAAAGATTTTGACCGAAACGGCAGAGCAGCTTTGAGCGGAAAAGTCAATTTGGCCTTGCTCAAATGGCCGCTTAGACATCCATATTTTTCCAAAAAACCCCCTAAATCAAGTGGAAGAGAAGAATTCGGTGAGAATTTTGCCCGGAAATTTTTAGAACAAGCTCAAAAGTTGAGGGTAAATAAAACCGATATTATAACCACGGCCGGGGAGCTGACTGTTCAAGCTGTGTTTCTAGCTTACCTGAAGTTTATCCAGCCGAAATTCAAAGTTGAGAAACTTTTTTTGACCGGCGGGGGAGAAAAAAATCTGTATTTCAAAAAGAGATTGAAAGAAATGTTAAAACCGACCAAGGTAGAAAGCGTAAATACTTTAGGGTTTAATCCGGATAGCTTAGAGGCGGTCTCTTTCGCCCTTTTGGGTTATTTGACCATTTTAGGGAGACCCGGCAATTTAGCTTCCGCTACCGGCGGTAAACCCACTATATTGGGGAAAATATGTTTACCTTGAAAACTATGCCCAAAAAACTGACTTTAAACTTGGCCACAGCTCTTTTGGCTATTAGTTTTGCGTTCACGCCTGCTGATGTATTTGCCAAATCCAAGCCCAAAATTATCCGGGTCAAGCTGACTGAAACCAGAGACAAAATAAGAATCTCTCCCTACGGCTCTTTTCAGATAAAGTGCTACAAAAAATCCAAATCGATAGCGGCTTATGAAGTGGCTACCGACCTGGCTGTCTCTGTTTCAGCCGAGGGCTTGATACTCCTGGATGATAACGGAGACGTTTTAGAATACCGGCTGGATAAAGTCCTTTTGGATACCAAAAAAGCCCAAAACAGATTCAAATTTAACGGAAAACCCTTTCGGGGGAATTTGCAGATTCATTTTATCCCCGGCTCCCGGACGCAAGTAGCGGTGAATTTGGTGGGGCTGGAGGAATACTTATTGGGAGTGGTCCCTTTGGAGATGGGGAAAAAGCTCATCACCGACCCTGAAGATGTGGAGGCCTTGAAAGCTCAAGCCATCTGTGCCCGGACCTATTCTCTGGCTAAATTAGGTCAGTATCCCCATCGCCCCTTTGATTTGGAAGCTACTGTGGCAGACCAACTCTATGGAGGTATGGAAGTGGAAGCCGATGTAATCAGCCAGGCCGTCAGACAAACCAGAGGGGAAGTAATTTTGTATAATGATAATTTTATCAATGCCTATTACCACGCCAACTGCGGCGGCTCGACCGAATACGTCCAGAAAGTCTGGGAGAATAAACCGGAAGCGGATTATCTGGTTCCGGTGGCAGATGACACCTTCTGCGTCTGGGGCACCAATTACCTCTGGCAGCAGAGCTGGAATAAAGCCGAGTTAGAAGAGCGGATAAATACCTATCTGAAAAATTACTTCCCGGCCCCGGAAAAAGGTTTTGGAGAGCTTTTGGACCTGCAGCTGACCGAAAGATTAAATTCCGGCCGGGCTAAGGCCCTCAAAATTTTCACCCGGAATAGCGAATATGAACTGAAATCCGACCAGATCCGCTGGGTCTTCAGAAAAAAAGAGAACCTCAATTCCATTTTACCCAGCACTCTGTTTGACCTGCAAATTTTTAAGGACAGCGCCGGGGTAATCGATTCGGTGGTGGCCACCGGCAAAGGCAACGGGCACGGGGTGGGGATGTGTCAGATCGGGTCTTTGGGGCTGGCCCGGGCCGGTAATACTTACCCTGAAATCTTACAGCGTTATTATCCCGGAACCGAAGTGGTAAAATCTTATTGAATAAACTCATTCTTAGCTTTCGAGCCAATTCTAGAGCTAAAACTCACCGTGGCATTTCTCCTTTTAATTAAATATTTGTTGTTTTTGTATGGAAAATTGCTTAGTATTATGGGTGAATGTATATTGGCAACTCTAATTCAACTGTGCAGCTATAATTCTTCCACACCATGGGAAATATTATCCCCTATTTACCCATTCTCACCACCGTTTTAGCCATAATATTCTCTTATTTTTTAATAAAACATTATAGAAGCAGAAATCCTTCCATTTATTTGCTGTGGTGGACAATCGGCGTGATAACCTACGGTGCCGGAACCCTGACTGAAAGTATCAATACTCTCTTGGGCTGGAATGAATTTACTTTCAGGTACTGGTATGTTTTTGGGGCTTTGCTGGGGGGAGCACCCTTAGCCCAGGGAACGGTCTATCTGCTTCTCTCCAAAAGAATAGCTGACCGGCTGGCTTTTTTTCTGATAACCACTGTCGTAATCGCTTCCATTTTTGTTTTCTTAAGCCCGCTTGACCAAAGTCTGGTGAAAAATAATAGACTTTCGGGGGCGGTTTTGGAATGGAAGTGGATAAGATATATTCCCCCTTTTATTAATTCTTATGCCTTTATTTTTCTTTTCGGGGGTGCTATTTACTCGGCCTGGAAATATTATGTTTTGAAAAGAAGCAATAAAAGGATTTTAGGAAATATCTATATAGCTATAGGAGCTTTACTGCCGGGTATCGGTGGTATGTTTACCCGCTATGGTAAGGTAGAAGTGCTTTACGTGACTGAGTTATTTGGGCTCATGTTTATTTACCTCGGCTATTTACATATCCGCTCCGATAAAACCGAATCTATTCATAAGCCCCAACAAGTAATTGAAAATCCGTCCTGACAATATTTGTGAACTGATAGTAAACTCTCTCAATATTTCAAAACCAAACTGACCGAAAAATTTCTGCCCGGCTCCGGCACTGCTTCAATATTATTAGCGGAAGCGCTCAACTGGTTATAGGGCTCTACATAATACTTATCAGTGATATTATTCAGAGCCATTACCAAACTGTGCTTCTGAAACAAAGTAACTCCACCTTTGAGATTGAAGATTGCGAAGCTGGACGTATTTGAAATCGAAGGGGGATTCGGTCCGGAGGTGGGGATACGATTCTGTTGATTTACCAGGCGGGTTGAAGCCTCGGCCCAGAATCGGTTCTTGGCTTCTCTCCAGCCCAGACCGAAGTAAGCTTTGAAAGGGGGCACAAAAAACACTTCAAAGGCACCCGCCGAATCCGCTTTTTGCTCTTCCGAGTTTCTTCTTTGCTGTCCCCAGATCCAAGAGGCGTTCACAAATCCGTAAAATTCTTTAGTCAGGGAACCTTCCAGGGCCGATTCTATACCTAAAATCCGCGTCCTTCCGGAAAGATTTTTCCACTGCCAGACCTGTCTACCCTGATAAAAGGAATCGGGCACCGGTCCTAAATCCACGAAATCGTCGATTTCGCTGAAAAAGTAGTTCAAAGAACCTGAAAACTTATCCAAATCGGCTTTGAAACCAAAATCTAAGCTAATAGATTTTTCTCTTCCTAAGTCATAATTCGGTACTACCCAGGTCCCCAAATCTCCGGGTCCGAAAAAGTATCTTTCCACAATGTTGGGAATCCTGTAGGCCCGGGCCAAATTGGCGTTGACAGAAAAACCCCTGTGGATGCGGTAAACTGTACCAGCACTTAAGCTTAAAAAACGCTCGGTTTTCACATCCGGCAAACTGTTCTGCACCGAGGTATCCAGGCCGGAAGTTTCCAGGGGCAGGGCTCTGCTGTAATCAAATCTACCCCCCAGAAAAAATGACAGTTTATTTAGCGGGGTAATTTCATTCTGGGCATAAACACCGACAAAGTCCCAGTTTACCCTGGGAACCACCGGATTATCATCTAAGATGGTTTTGGGTTGAGCTAAGAAAAACAGTCTCCCTCCCCGCACTAACTCTCGATTGTAGTCCACTCCGAAGGTGATGGTTTGATAAGGAGGAAGAATCAACAAATTTTGGGAATTAACTCCCCAGAGTTTTATATCGGTGTTGGTCTGACTGACCGTGGGTCCGAATTTTCCTTGAAAGATTTTGGTCAACTCCTGATAATATCCTTTGATTCTTATCGAGGGGATGCTTTCGAGTAAATTTTTCCCGTCGTAAGCCAAGGAAAGCTTATCCCTCTGTCTGAAGGGATGGGATAAAGGAGAAAATCCGGCAAATCCAATCTCAAAATCTCGGTTTCTTTGAGCATCCAAAAGGAAAGTTTGATTATCCGTAAGCTTATAGCCTAAGCTTAATCCCACTTCCGATTCTTCCTCTAAGGTAGAGTTAGTCACCGAGCTGTCTTTAGAAGACCCTTCGGCAGTCAGGTAATTATTAGGGACTTTTCTGAAAGAACCCCCTAAATTTAAAGCCCATTTAGAACTGGAGGCTCTCAAATCCAGACGATTCTTCTTTTGATCTCCGGTGGTGGAATATCTAAATTTGTAAGCCGCTCCCAGCTTAATGTCACCGGACTGGCTGAAAGAGGCCTTTTTTGTAATGACATTTACCACCCCCCCTAAAGCATCACTTCCATATAAAACCGTTCCGGGACCATTCACAACCTCGATTCTCTCTACTTCATCTATATCGACCAAAGAGAGTTGGGCTCCGGAAAAAGGGGATTCACGGGTATCGTTTAACCTCTCCCCATCTACCAAAAGCAAAATTTTCGAACCCATTAGTCCACGTATGACCGGACGAGTATTGAAAGGACCGGCATCCACAACCTCCACTCCGGGGGCATTTCTCAACAGGTCCACTATGATTTGTGGGTCGGCTTTTTCCTTTTTATCCTGACTTATTACATAGACAGAGTTGGGAACTCTGAAACTACTTTTTTCATAGCGGGAAGCAGTGACGGTAATCTCCTTCATAAAATATTTGGGCTCTGGAGCAACAACCGTATCTTCCAAAGCTAAAACCGCTTTGGTTTGGTTTTCAGCTTGGATTGCATCTTTTTCAGCAGAGTAAATATCTGTGGTAGTTTTAGCTGTGTCCGAGGAAATTGGCTGGGGCTCTTGAGCCAAAGCTATCACACCCCACACAAGCAGGGTCGCAGTCAGAGTGAGAGGTAAAAGGAAATTATATTTTCTCATTGATTCCTCCTATTTACTGGTTGTGTGACTCAATAACTCACCATCAAGCTTATGGAAAAGTTTCTCCCTGGCTCCGGTACTGGCGCGGTATTATAAACCGCAGAATTGAACTGGTTGTAAGGTTCGATATAAAATTGATTGCCGATATTGTTCAAAGCCAGAGTCAAGACCTGCCGGCCGGAAAGATTGATTCCTCCCCGGATGCTGTAGATAGCAAAGCCGGAGGTGTTGGAAAGTATCTTCTGACCCAAAGAATTGAGAGGAATTCTTTCTTGCTGGGCCACCACCCGCGAGGAAATTTCAGCCCACAGACGACCTTCTTCTTCTTTCCAGCCGATGCCGAAGTAGGCCTTAAAGGGGGGCACAAACACCACCTCAAAAGCTCCGGCCGTGTCGACGCGCTGGGCCGTGGTATCCCGACGGTGCTGTCCCCAGATCCAGGACCAGTTGGAAAAGCCGTAGAACTCCTCGGTGAAGGAAACCTCGGCCGCACCCTCTATGCCAACCATGCGGGTGGAGCCGGCCAGATTTTTCCAGGTCCAAATCTGTTTTCCCTGATAGAGGGCACCGCTAGCCGGTTGCAGGTCTATAAAGTTCTTTAGATCTTTGTAAAACCAGGAGGCCGAAGCGGAAAATTCATCCAGATTGGCCTTGGCTCCTAAACTGAAATTGACCGCTCTTTCTTTTTTCAGTCGCTCATTGGGAGAAAGCCAGTTTTCGGTATTCAAGGGTCCGAAATAGTATCTCTCCACCACTGTGGGAGTTCTGAAAGAGCGGGCCACATTAAGATTCAGCTGGTACCCTTTTTGAAAGCGGTAGACCAGCCCGGCCTGAAAACTTTTATATCGGTCAAACCTCTCATCCGGAGGGGTGCCGAAATGGGTGGAGTCGAAATGTTTGATTTGATTGTAGTCGTACCTGCCCCCCAAGAAAACCGACAGCTGGGGGTCTATAGTTATCTCATCCAGAACATAGACACCGGCCATGTCCCAGTGAATTTCGGGCAATACTTGGGTGGTATCATCCAAAACCAGATTGGCTTGCTCCAAGAATAAAATGTTTCCCCCTTTTATTCTTTCCCGGCCGAAATCTGCTCCCACCGAAAAAGTTTGATGGGGAGGCACCAAATACAATCCCTCCACCGTCAGCCCCCACAGTTTGACATCCGAGTCGATGTTATTTAGGGTATCCGGAGGCAGGCTGAGCTGGAGCAATCTGCGCTGTTCCTGGAAAAACCCTTTAAGGTTGAGCCAGGGAATTCTTTCAACCAGGCCTTTAACTTCGTAGGTCAGGGCCGCTCTATCTCTTTTCTGAAAGGGGAAGGACATATTGTCAAGACTGGCACCCCCGATGCCGAAATCCCGGTTGCGGCTCCCCCAAAAATAAAAAGTTTGATTCTCTCTGAATTTATATCCCAGATTGAGGTCTAAGCTGGCTTCCTCATTTATGCCGGTGTTGGGCACCGCCTTGGCATTGTCCCCGCCCGATTTGTAATTGTGGGGTACTTTTCGGAAGGAACCCCCCAGGGTCAGGGCCCACTTTCTATCGGCCAGGTTCAGCGCCAGGCGGTTTTTCTTCTGTTCTCCGATGGAAGAGTAGGAAAACTTATAACTGCCGGACCACTCGTATCCATTCTCCATTTCATCCTCCGGCAGAAACTCCGGCTTGGGAGTGATAAAATTGATTACTCCTCCGTAAGCGTCTGAGCCGTACAAGTGGGATCCCGGCCCGTTCAAAATCTCTATTTTTTCAATCTGGTCCACATCAATTAAGGCCGGTGAGGTTCCCCACAGGGGGAAATCCCGGAAACTGTTCATCCGGATACCATCCTGCAGAAGTAAAATCCGTGAACCGAAAACCCCTCTTATGGCTGGATGAGCCAGGAACTGTCCGCTCTCCAGAACTTCCACTCCGGCCGCATTTTTGAGTAAATCCATCAGGATATTATGATTTTGTCTGGCATTGGTGGACGGATTTAAGGTATATATAAAGTCCGGAACGCGAAAACTTCCCTTGGCGGAGCGGGAAGTGGTGAAGATGATTTCTTTCATAAAAAAAGGAGGCTCTTCTGGCACCTGCAATTCAGCGGGTTCCAGCATCCTGCTTTTTTTCTCGGTGGGTATGGTATCTAATTTGACCTGGGCCGTGTCTGCCATCTTTTTGGCGGTATCCGGTGGCGGCGGCGGAACAACTGGGGTGGTCTCTGCCGGGACTGGCGGTACTATCGGGGCTGGCTCCATTTTTAAGGTGTCAACTGAAGTGGTTTCCGGTATCATTTGGACCGTATCCTGGGTGACAGGTGGGGGTGTTTCCTGGGCGGAAAGATTAATAGCTGTAAAACCCAGAAGCAAAAGCATAGCTATCCCCATAGTGGAAACCTTAAGCCGAATCATGTATCCTCCTTAAATAACTGAAAGATTGTTAAAAATCAAATTTTTGACTTTTTGAATAAAAAATTCAAAACACCAATATAATTTTTTCTTCCCGATTGTCAAGCAAATAAATTGGATTTATTAAGAAC
>Ga0326597_10001854_pt1 | contig 32650 bp, 28 predicted proteins | sample RVTome_12_FD_203789 | JGI IMG/M metagenome (GOLD analysis project Ga0326597, IMG submission 203789) | Soil microbial communities from uranium-contaminated site in the Upper Colorado River Basin, Wyoming, United States - RVT100D185 | ecosystem: Environmental > Terrestrial > Soil > Contaminated >...
ACAGATCAAGCGCAAGCACGAAGCAGACATCGCCCGGGCGCTCGGGGCCGACACGATCGTCGCTCCGGGCCAGGAAGCGCGACAGGCGCTCGTGGACAGCGGTGCTCAGGCGTACATGCCCATCGTTGGCGACGAGGTTTTCGCGGGTGGAGGCTTCCCCCTCGTCTTCGATTGCGTCGGGATCGGCCAGACCATCAAGCAGGCGCTCCGCTTCGCCTCGCCCCGGGCGCGACTCGTCATGCTGGGGTGCGCGGCGGAGATCGCCAAGCTGGACCTGACGTTCATGTGGGCCCGGGAGCTCGACCTGAAGGGATTCGTCGGATATGGCCGCGAGACCTGGCGCGGCGGCCATGCGCACACATTCGAGATCACCCACGACCTGCTGCTGGAAACGGCGCCTCCCGTGGATCGCATGGTGACGCACGTGTACCCGCTGCGTGACTACCGGCAGGCGCTCGCCACGGCCGCGAACCGGCGGAAGACCGGTTCCATCAAGGTGCTGCTCGACCCGATGTCCGGATGAGCGGACGGACCTCGTCCGTGCCTTCTTCGGCGCCGAGAGTCGTCGTCGTAGGCGGCGGTGTGATCGGTGTGTGCTGCGCCTACTATCTGAGCAGGGCGGGCGCTCGGGTCACGCTCCTCGAGCGGGGAACCATCGCCTCGGAGGCTTCCCATGGGAACGCCGGAACCATTTCGGCTGGCCATCCGCCGCTGAACCGACCCGGCCGGGTGCGACAGGCTCTGGCAGGAGCGTTGGACCCGGCCAGCCCGCTCTATATTCCGCCGCGGTGGGATCCCGAGCTCTGGAGGTGGCTCGTCACGTTCGCGCGCCATTGCACGGACCGTCATGTGCGCGCCGCGATGGACGTCATGGCCCCCATGGGCCACCGCACGCTCGAGCTGTTCGGGATGCTGGTGGACGAGGAGGCGTTGGACTGCGGGTACGACCGGAGCGGGTATTTCGACGTTTGCGCCACGGAGGGGGGGCTGGCCGCCGCGCGCGAGGAAGCCGAGCTGATTCGCCCCCACGGCTACCACCCCGAGCTCCTGGGGCCGGATGCGCTCCGACGTGCCGAGCCCGCCCTCGGCGGCTCCCTCGAGGGTGGCGTCTACTATCCGGAGGCCGCGACCATTGATCCGCTACGCTTCGTGCGGGCCCTGGCGCGGGCGGCCGCGCGCCGAGGTGTCGACATCCGCGAGGGTGCGGAGGTGACGGACCTGGAAGTCACCTCCGGGCGGGCGTCCGGGGTGCGGGTCGCCAACGGTCCCGTCGAAGCCGCCGACGCGGTGGTGCTCGCCACCGGCCCGTTCAGTCTTCGCCTCGCGCGCCGGACCGGTGTCCGTCTCCCGGTCCAACCGGGTAAGGGATACCACCGTGACGTCCGGGAGGGCCCGGGCGGAGCCCCACCCCTTCGAATCGCCTGCGTGCTCCACGAGTCGTCCGTCTTCTGTACGCCTCTCGGGGACAGGTTGCGTCTCGCGGGCACGATGGAGCTGTCCGGCACGAACCGCCATCTCCGGCCGGAGCGCCTGGAGCAGCTGACCCGGGCCGCGAAGGCGGCGTTCCCGGGCCTCGGAGACGGTCCGGTCCTCTCCGAATGGTGCGGCCTTCGGCCCATGAGTGCCGACGGCCTGCCTCTCGTGGGCCCGCTACCCGGACCCGAGGGCGCGTGGGTCGCGACCGGGCATGGGATGCTCGGGCTGACCCTCGGGCCGGTCACGGGGGAGGTGGTCGCGGAGGGCGTCATGGGTAGCGATCCCAGCCCACGCCTTCTGGCGCTGTCGCCCGAACGCCTTCATGGTAGGAGTTGACCCGACCGACCCGAGTCGGCCGAGTGGGCCGCTCAAAGACGCAACTGGAGAGACTGATATGACGCTATCTCGACGTGAATGGCTGAGAATCACCGCCGGAGTGGGCGCCGCGTTCGCCTTGAAGGGGTGCGGGCCTTCCGACGGGGGAGCGAGCGCCGCGTCCGGAAGCGCGGGGGCCGCGAGCACGGCTTCAGCGAGCACGGCTTCGGCGATCCAGTCCGGGGCGCTGATCACACGCGCCATCCCCTCGACCGGAGTCCAGATCCCGGTCATCGGGCTGGGCGGAAGATGGATCTCCACGAACGCGACCGAGGAGGAGCTGGCCGACCACCGGGCGGTGTTGCACGCGCTGGCGGACGGAGCCGAGGGTGCCGGGCGGGTGTTCGACACCGCGCCGTCCTACGGGGGCGGGGCCTCGGAGGAGTACGCGGGCGAGTGGGCGCGGGAGGACGGGTTCGGAGACGACATCTTCTGGGCCACGAAGGTCAACGTGGCCGGACGTGGCGGCGGCAGGGCGGATCCCTCCGAGGTTCGGGCCCAGATCGAGCAGTCCTTCGAGTACCTGGGTGTCCCCGAGATCGATCTGAACCAGGTCCACAACATGGGGGACCCGCCCACGCAGCTCGGCATCCTGCAGGAATACAAGGACCAGGGCCGCATCCGTCATATCGGGATCACGACGACGAGCGAGCAGCAGTACCCCGAGCTCGCCCGCGTCATGCGCGAGTATCCCATCGACTTCATCGGCATCGACTACGCCGTCGACAACCGGGCCGCGGAGGAGATGATCCTTCCGTTGGCGCAGGACGAGGGGATCGCGGTGATGGTGTACCTGCCTTTCGGCCGCAGTCGGATGTGGAGTCGTCTCGGCGACCGCCCCGTGCCGGATTGGGCGGCCGAGTTCGACGCGTCGACCTGGGCTCAGTTCATGCTGAAGTTCGTCGTGGCGAACCCGGCGGTGACGGTGGCCACGCCGGGCACCGGCGACCCCGCGCACATGATCGACAACCTCGGGGGCGGCAGAGGCCGACTGCCGACGCCCGGGCACCTCGAGCGGATGGTGCAGCTGGTCGACGGCCTGCCCACGGCTTAGCCGCCTGCGGCCCTCCAGCCTGAGGGTCGCGCCGCCCCTCCTGTCTATAGGTCGAGCGGGATGACGTTCGGGCGGACTCTGCTGGTGGGCCGGTTGCCGTCCACGTCGACGCCTTCGAGGCGTAGGAGCGCGATCTTCGCGGGAAGGCCGCCGCCGAATCCCGTGAGACGACCGCCCGCGCCGACCACCCGGTGGCACGGGATGACGATGGGGATGGGGTTGGCGCCGACCGCCTGTCCCACCGCGCGCGCCAGGCCCGGACCTCCGACCGCGCGCGCGAGCTCGCCGTACGAGATCACGTGCCCGTATTCCACGGCGAGGAGCCGTTGGTAGACCTGCCGCTGGAAGTTCGTGGCCACCCCGGTCAGATCGAGCTTCAGGTCGAACCGCGTTCGCTCCCCGGCGAAGTACTGCTGCAGCTGGTCGAGGGCGTTCCGAAGCGTCGGCGGGATGTCGCCCGTCGCATCGAGGTGATGGCCGGCAGGTAGTGGGCCGAACTCGACATGCCGCAGACCGGCGTCGGAGACCCAGACGGTGAGCGGGCCCGCGCGGGTCTCGGTAAGGTGAGCGGAGTGGACCTCGACCGAGGTCAGTTCGCGGGTTCCGCCGCGCTCTGGCGCAGCGCCTCTCGCAGCGCGTCGAAGCCGAGGAGCGCGCATTTCACGCGCACCGGGAACTTGCTCACACCCTGAAGAGCCCGAAGATCTCCGAGCGACTTGTCTCGGGCGGCTTCGGCGTCACCGCGCATGACCTGCGTGAATCGGTCCGCCAGGGTCTCGGCGTCCTCGAGCGAGCGGCCCTCGAGCAGCGTTGTCATGATGCTCACGGCGGCCTGCGAGATGGAGCACCCCTGCCCGACGAACTTGGCGTGCTGGATCGTGTCGCCCTCGATCTGCAGCTGGAGCCGAATCTCGTCCCCGCACACCGGATTGTTCATGTGCACTTCCACCGTACGGTCCTCGAGGTCGCCCTTGTTTCGGGGACTCTTGTAGTGCTCGAGAATGAGCTGCTGGTAGAGTGAAGTGAGCTGCGGTGTCTCCATCGGTGTCCCCGTCTGCGAGTCGATGCGACAACATATGGCCCGGGGCGCCCTCCCCGCTACGCGAAGATGCGCCGCACCTCTTGGAGGCCGTCCACCAAGCGGTCGACATCCTCCGTCGTGTTGTACAGGTAGAACGAGGCACGGGCGGTCGCCGGGACTCCGAAATGCTTCATGACGAGCTGGGCACAGTGGTGCCCCGCGCGCACCGCGACGCCCTCGGCGTCGAGAACGGTCGAGATATCGTGCGGATGCGCGCTGTCCATGGAAAACGAGAGCACGGCGGAACGCTCGTCGAGCGACTTCGGCCCGTAGATCTCGATGCCCTCCAGGGCGCCGACGCGCTCGACCGCGTAGGCCAGCAGCTGCCGCTCGTGCTCCGCCACCACGTCCATGCCGATGGTCGAAAGGTAGTCCACCGCCGCCCCGAAGCCCACCGCGCCGGCGATGTTGGGCGTGCCCGCCTCGAACTTGTGCGGGACCGCGGCCCAAGTGCTTTCCTCTCTGCCCACCAGGTGGATCATCTCGCCGCCACCCTGATACGGCGACATCTCCTCCAGGAGCTCCCGCCGGGCCCAGAGCGCCCCTATCCCGGTCGGCCCACACATCTTGTGGCCGCTGAATGCGTAGAAATCGACGTCCATGTCGCGCACGTCGACCTTCGTATGGACGGCGCCCTGGGCGCCGTCCACGAACATGCGCGCGCCCACGGCATGGGCGGCCTTCGCGATCTCTCGAACGGGGTTCACCGTGCCGAGCGCGTTCGAGACATGCGAGATGGAGACGAGCTTCGTGCGCTCGGTGAGCAGCGTATCCAGATCGTCCAGGATGAGCCGGCCCTCGTCGTCGAGCTCCAGATAACGGAGCTTCGCGCCCGTCCGCCGTGCGAGCAGCTGCCACGGAATGATGTTCGAGTGGTGCTCGAGCACCGAGATGAGGATCTCGTCGCCCTCATCGAGATGATCGAGCCCCCACGCCGTGGCGACCAGGTTGATAGCCTCGGTCGTGCCGCGGGTCCAGACGAGCTCGGACGCGTCCGTGGCGCCGATCCAACCGGCCACCTTCACGCGCGCGCCCTCGTAGGCGTCTGTCGCGCGTCGCGACAACTCGTGGATGCCACGATGCACGTTCGCGTTGTCGCGCTCATAGTAGTGGGCCAGTGCGTCGAGCACGGCACGCGGCTTCTGGGACGTGGCCGCATTGTCGAGGTAGACCAGCGGCCTGCCGTGAACGGACTGATCGAGCGCGGGGAAGTCTTCCCTCAACGCCCGTAGGTCGACCGCGGTGCTCACCCCAGATCCAAGTAGATGCCGTTGTCGCGCTCTTCGACCGCGAAGGCCTTGACCGGACGTACGGCCGGGAGCGCTTTGCGCGCGCCGGAGCATGCGTCGAACCGGGCGCCGTGGTACCGGCAGACCACGGTGTTTCCTTCGAGCTCACCGTCCGAAAGCGGGTAGGCCTCGTGCGAGCACCGGTCTTCGAGCGCGCAGACGCGACCGTCCACGTTCGCCAGCACGACCGCCTGGCCGTTCGCCATGACGGCCTTCAGCTCACCGGCCGGGCAGGCGCCCGAGTCGGCGACCCGCACCCAGTTAGACATGGTGGGCCAGCTTCTCCTCGATGACCCTCGTGACCTTCTCGACCACACCGCCCAGCGGGAGCTTCGAGAGGACCTCCCCGAGGAATCCGAGCACCACGAGGCGCTCGGCAGTGATCCGGTCGAGTCCGCGGCTCATGAGGTAGAACTTCGCCTCGGCGTCGAGTTCTCCGACCGTGGCGCCGTGGGAGCACTTCACGTCGTCGGCCTCGATCTCGAGGTTCGGGAGCGAGTCCGCCCGGGCCTCGTTCGACAGCAACAGGTTCCGGTTGGTCTGGTAGGCGTCCGTGCGCTGCGCGTTGGGATGTACCCGGATGATGCCCCGGAATACCGAGCGGCTCGCGCCGTCGAGCGCCCCCTTGTAGAGCAGATCGCTGGCCGTGTTCGGCGCCACATGATCCTGGCTCGTATTGAAATCGAAATGCTGATTCGCGTCGCCGAAATACAGCCCGAGCATGTCGGAGTTGGCTCCGGGACCCAGCAGGCGCGCGTTCAGATCGACCCGGGACACTGTGGCGCCGAGCGCGACGTTGAGCGTATCGAGCTTGGAGTCACGGCCGGCCAACGTCCGCTGCACCGACTGGAAGAACGCACCCGACCCGAGCCGCTGGACCGAGACGAACTGGACCTGCGCGCCCTGCCGCGCGATCACCTCGACCGCGTTCGACACGAGGGTCTGCCGCTCGAAGTCGTCGGAGACAACCTCGTCCACGTACGACACGTGGCTCGCTTCCTCGGCCACCATCAGCACGCGGCTGAAGTAGGCCACGCCAGACTCGGACGCCCAACGTGTGACCCGCACCGGATGCTCGAGCCGCACGCCCCGCGGCACGTACAGGAAAATCCCGTCGTTCCAAAGAGCCGCGTTGAGCGCCGCGAACTTGCCCTCTTCGGGCGGAACCGCCTGGGTGGCGAGATGCTCCCGCACCAGGTCCTCGTGGGTGTCGAGCGCCGCGTGCAGCGACGTGAGCACGACTCCCTTCCGAGCGAGCTCGTCCTCCAGGTCCGCATGGACGACGTGCCCATCGACGAGCACGATGTGCCCCGAAGCGGCCCGGTCCTCCGCCATCGTGGCGCGGAGCCGCTTGGGCCAGGCCTCAGGGTCGTCCGGAGCCGTATCGGATTCGCTCAGACGGAGCGCCTCGAGGTCGAGCTTCTTCCTGAGATCGGTGTAGCGCCACTCCTCGAGCTTGGTGGTCGGGAGCGGCGTACGCTCGTAGACGTCCCAAGCGTGGTCTCGTCGTTCGCGAAGCCACTGGGGCTCGCCTACGGAGACCCGCCCGACGGCGGCGCCGTTCAGCGCGTCGGTTATGCCTTCCATGAAGCCGGTATCGTGCATGGGTGTAAAGTGCGTCCCGCTGGGAGTGGGTCGGTCAGCCGACCGAGCCCTCCATCTCGAGCTCGATCAGGCGGTTGAGTTCGACCGCGTACTCCATGGGGAGCTGCTTCGCGATCGGTTCGATGAAGCCGCGGACGATCATGGCCATGGCCTCGTCCTCCGCGATGCCCCTGCTGGTGAGATAGAAGAGCTGCTCTTCACCGATCTTCGAGACCGAGGCTTCGTGCCCGATGTTGGCGTCCTGCTCGTCGATCTCGATGTAGGGATACGTGTCGGTCCGGGACGTCTCGTTTATGAGCAGCGCGTCGCACTCGACGTTCGAGCGCGAGTGGTGAGCCCCGTCGTACACCTTGCAGAGACCGCGGTAGGTCGAGCGGCCCGTGCCCTTGGAGATCGACTTCGAGACGATGGAAGAGGTCGTATTCGGAGCGGCGTGGACCACCTTGCCGCCGGTGTCCTGGTGCTGGCCGTTGCCCGCGTATGCGATCGAGAGGATCTCTCCGTGCGCGCCCTCGCCCATGAGGTAGCAGGACGGGTACTTCATCGTGAGCTTCGAGCCCAGGTTCCCGTCCAGCCATTCCATGTGCCCCCCGGCCTCCACCATCGCCCGCTGGGTGACCAGGTTGTACATGTTGTTCGACCAGTTCTGGATGGTCGTGTACCGGAACCGCGCGTTCTCCTTCACCAGGATCTCGATGACCCCGGAGTGGAACGACTCGGTGGTGTAGACCGGCGCCGTGCACCCCTCGATGTAATGCGCCTGCGCGCCTTCCTCGACGATGATCAAGGTGCGCTCGAACTGCCCCATGCGCTCCTGGTTCACGCGGAAGTAGGCCTGGAGGGGCGTGTCCAGCGAGACGCCCTTCGGGATGTAGACGAAGGAACCGCCCGACCACACGGCCGCGTTCATGGCCGCGAACTTGTTGTCCTCGGCGGGCACGACCGTGCCGAAGTACTCCCGGAACAGCTCCGGATGGTTCTTGAGGCCGTCCTCGATGGAATCGAAGATGACGCCCTGGTCCTCCCACTCCTTCCGGAGCGAGTGGTACACCATCTCGGACTCGTACTGGGCGCCCACGCCGGCGAGGCTCTTACGCTCGGCTTCGGGGATTCCCAGCTTCTCGAACGTGTTCTTGATCTCCTCGGGGACGTCGTCCCACGAGCGTTCCATCTGGTCCTGCGGGCGCACGTAGAAGTAGATCTCGTCGAGCGTGTCCTCGAGTCCCGTGAGGTCGCCGCCCCATGTCGGCATCGGCTTGGCGTTGTAGATCTCGAGCGCCTTCAGGCGGTACTCGAGCATCCATGCGGGCTCGTCCTTATGCGCCGAGATCTGGCGCACCACCTTCTCCGACAGGCCCTTCTCCGCCCGGAACTTCGGCTTGCCCTCGGTGACGAAGTCGTACTTGTACTGGTCGAGGTCCAGGTTCTGGATGATGTCGTTCTGAGGCATGGGAGGGTCCTCCAGATTGGGATCAGGCCTCGGCGCCGTCGGCACCGGCCCGGGTATTCGCAGCGGCTTCCTCGGGACGCCAGTCCTTGTAGCCTTCCTTCTCGAGCTCCAGCGCCAGCTCGGGCCCGCCCGAGCGGACCAGGCGGCCGTCCATCATCACGTGCACCACGTCGGGCTTGATATAGTCGAGCAGCCGCTGGTAGTGGGTGATGAGGAGGATGGCCATGTCCGGGTTCTCCGCGGCCAGCTTGTTGACGCCCTCGGATACGATCCTCAGGGCATCGATGTCGAGCCCGGAGTCGGTCTCGTCCATGAGGGCGAGCGACGGCTTCAACATCGCCATCTGCAGGATCTCGTTGCGCTTCTTCTCACCGCCGCTGAACCCGTCGTTCACGTGACGCTCGGCGAAGGAGACGTCCATCTCGAGCATCTCCATGCGCTCCGTGAGGATGTCGGAGAAGTCGAACAAGTCGAGCTCCTCACCTTCGGGCATGTGCGCCTGGACGGCGGTCCGCAGGAAGTTGGCGATCGACACGCCCGGAATCTCGACCGGGTACTGGAAGGCGAGGAAGACGCCGGCGCGGCTCCGCTCGTCTGTTTCCAGCTCGAGCAGATCCTCACCCTTGTAGGTGACGGTCCCGCTGGTCACCACGTATCCGGGGTGGCCCGCCAAAACCTTGGCCAGGGTGCTCTTGCCGGACCCGTTCGGGCCCATGATGGCGTGGATCTCGCCCTTCGAGATCTCCAGGTCGACTCCGCGCAGGATATCGAAATCCTCGTCCGCGACCTTGGCCTCGAGGCCTTCGATCTTCAAGATGGGAGCGTCGCTCATGCGTCCTTCGGTGCTATTCGACTGAGGTCGCGCGCGGACGGAAGTGTCCGGGTGCGCCCTTATCAAGAATGATTCTTCGTTTCAGCACCCGAAACGTAGGGGCGCCCCCGGAGGGGGTCAAGGTGGGAACATGCGCCGAAGCGAGGTCGTCCGCGCGCCATCCAGCGCTCGCCCGAACGCCGTCGCGAGACCATTACAACACGAGATTGACAGGATGTCGGGCGCGTCCACACCCGACACGTTCCCGAGCCTCACTCATGGAGTGATCCAGGATGGTCCGCCCTTGTTTCCGCACCGACACCGGCGCGCGTGCATTCGTCCGGCTCTCGCTCGTGACGGGCGTGCTCGCCCTCGCTTCAAGGGGTACATCCCCAAGTCGGCGGGGGCGTGGGGCGTGGTGCCCGGTAAGGGGAACATCTTCTACTCGGGCATCAACTCGGGCCTCTGGTCGGTGCGGATGCAGCCACCCGAGCGGCCGGTATCGTGGTGCGGGCGGGCCCCCGGAAGCGCGCGCAGCGCTCCGGGGGCCCGTCTGCTCAGCCGCCGCGAAGACCGCGTTGCAGGCGGGCAGGCCCGCCTCGCAGGCCCGGCTGCGGGAAGCCGCCTCGCCGTGGACTCCGCGCTTCACCGCCGCCCCGCATTCCCCGCGCCTGCCCGCGGAGCGCGCTTCGTCTGCCCGCCTCGAAGGCTCGGCGCTGGGCCTGAAGCTGCTCGAGTGTGGCTCGCTGGTTCTCACTGAGGAGCGCCTCGACCGCCGCGCGGTCCTGCTCCGCCTGGCCGGCCCGTGCTTCCCGCGCGGTGCGCATCCGCTCCATGGCTTCCGTACGCTCGATCGTTCCCGCGCGAAGCTGCGAGCGCAGCTCGTTCATCTCGTGCGCCGCCAGCGTGCGCTGCTCCACCCGCTCGCTCCGCAGCGCGTCGAGCCGGGCCACCTGGTCCTCGGTGAGCTCGAGTCGCTCTCTCATACGGAGAATCCCTTCCACTCCGGGTGCGCCTCCGCCCCGGACCATGCGGTCCGCCCCGTCGGCGCGGGCGCGGGGGCCCTGGGCCCGGCTCTGCTGGGCCGCGAGGTCCGCGACGCCCACCGAAAGCATCATGGCGAGGATCGCTGTCCTGCCCATCATCGTCTTCATCGTCCTTACTCCTGGTTCGTGCACACCTGCATATCGGATGTTCCACCACGCCGGCCGGCCCGGCGGTGGTGGTGAGCGAGGTCCGGGCGCTTCCGCTCTACGGGATGGAGTGCCGGGCGGGCGCTTTCGTTAGCTGGGGAGTCGGTCGTCCTCGAGCGCCTCGAGCGCCTCCACGTCCGCCAGGTCGCGCAGCCGGCCTACGGCACGCTTGTTCACTTTGAGGTCCGGGAGCGAAAGGACGGGCACCTCCACGTCGTCGATCGATACGAGCTCCCGACGCTTCCAGGCCGCTTCGAAGTCGACGCCGTCGATGCTGGTGAGGAGATCGAGCCGGCGCGGCACGACGCCGATCTGGAACACGAGGTTCGGCTGGGAAAAGTCACCGGCCGTGATGGAATCCAACGGGGCACCGAAGCGACCGAGCGCGCGCATCAGCCGGTCGGCGTTCCCTGCCTCCGGCCGGATCCAGATATCGAGGTCCCCCGTGGCCCGGGGCATGCCGTGCACGGCCATCGCATAGGCTCCGACGAGAAGGAACTCAACCCTTTCCTCGGACAATGCGAACAACATGTCTCTGAAGTCGGGATTCAGCACCGTCGGGATCTCCCTTGAAAGCCCAGGCATCGCGAGCTAGCTGCCACATCATCCCGAGCCGCTGAGAACGCGTGAGTCGAAGGACGTCTGGGTCCGGCCCCTCGTCCCCAAGAGACCGGATTCTGACCGGCAAATCGCGGCTTCTTTCCATAAGCCAAAGATACCGACCCGGCTGGTCGAAGGCACGCCCCCTCGTATCCCCGACCTCTCGCGCGTGGGATCGTCCCTCCTGCTTTGCTCAGCCGCCGCCGCGCCGCAGCACCCGCCCAGGACGCACATCGAGGTACGCCCCCTCGTCCACCGTGATCACCCCGTTCACGATCACGAAATCGATGCCGTCGGCGTACTGGTGTGGCTCATCGAAGGTGGCGCGGTCGATGACCGTCGCGGGGTCGAAGATCACGAGGTCGGCCGTGAGCCCCGTAGCGATCGTGCCGCGATCGACGAGCCCCATCGCGTCGGCCGGCATCGACGTCATCTTCATGACGGCCTCTTCGAGCGACAGCACGCCCTGTTCGCGCACGTAGCGTCCCAACACCCGGGGAAACGTGCCGTACCAGCGCGGGTGTGGATGGCCGATGCCCGGCTCGGTGAGGCGCCCGTCCGACGCGATCATGGTCTGCGGGTGCCGCATGATGCGCGCGACGTCCCCTTCGTCGAGCGCGTGATAGATGGCGGACGCGCCCCCGCGCTGGACGGCCTCGATCACGAGCTCCGCACCGTTCTCGGGGGTCGACGCCATGCCCCGCATCTCGGCCCAGTCGTGAAGCGTCCGTCCTTCGAGGTCTGGCATCCATTCGACGCGCGCCAGTTGGACACGTCTCAGGTCGTTGCCGCCGCGGTCGTTGATAATGTTGAACACCGTTTCGGCTTTGATGCTGTCGCGGACGATCGGGTCGCGCAGTCGACGCGCGAACGCGGAGTCGCCACCGGCGAGGGCCCAGGGCGGAAGGAGGATCGTGATGCCCGTGTACGTCGCTGTATAAGGGTACTGGTCGATGCGGACGTCGATGCCGGCCTCGCGCGCCGAGTCGACCATGGCGAGTGTCCGCTCGCTCGAGCCCCACATCGGGTAGCCGACGGCTTTGTGGTGCGTGAGGATGGACCGGATGTTCGCGCGGCGGCCGATCTCGATCAGCTCGGCCACGCCCTCCATCAGCTGGAGTCCTTCCTCGCGCAGGTGTGAGGTGTAGATCCCACCCGAGTCCGAAGCCACCTGGGCAAGCGCGACCACCTCGTCGACCTCCGAGTAGGTGCCGGGGACGTAGCGCAGGCCGGTCGAGAGTCCGAATGCGCCCTCACCCATGGCTCGGGCGACCATGGCCTCCATCCGGCGAAGCTCGTCGGGGGTCGGAGCCCGGGCTTCCGAGCCCATGACGGTACGGCGAATGGTGTTGTGGCCCGTGAGGAACGCCACGTTCATGCCTACTCCGAGTGCGGCCGCCGAGTCGAGGTATTCCGCGAGCGGCCACGGTGCGGTTCCGTCGGGTCCGCCGAGCGCCGTGGTCACCCCCTGCCGTACATGGCTCTCGGCGCCGGGCAGGTCGAGGAGCGGGTCGAGGTGGGCGTGTACGTCGATGAAGCCCGGCGCGACGACCCGGTCCGTCGCGTCGATGACCCGGGCCGCTTGGCCGCGGGGCAGCGGATCGGCCGAGACACGGACGATGCGCCCGTCCCTGACCGCGACGTCGGCGGCCGCTCCCGGCGCACCCGTGCCGTCGATGACTGTTCCTCCAGCGATGAGGAGGTCCCACGGACCCTCGTCCGCGGCTTCGCGCCCCGAGGGTGAGCAGGCGAGGAGCGCCGCGAGGACGGCGAGGGCGGTGTGGGCGTGGGTGCGTCGCATGGATCCGGCTTGGTGGTGGGTGGGTTCGAGAGCACCATGCCGTGCGCCCGGCCCGCTCGCAAGACGTGATTCACCTTGCGGTGCGTCGCGTTGGCGCACATGGTGCGCGGGCGAAGCCGAGGCGCAGGCGTTGTGCCTCGCCCGGCCCGTCGTGACCCGAGGACAAGAGCCGATGACCGTCACTCCGGTGCGACACACAGGATGGGCGCTGCTGACGCTCGCCGTCGCAGCCTGTGGCGCCGAAGACGCCGCCGGGCCCGAGGCGACGACCCTCAGCCTCGAAGAAGTCGCCTGCTACGGCAGCATGGAGGGAGAGGGGACCGCATTCACCTCTATCTCCGGCGTGGCGTTCACGGACTCCACCATCCTCGTGCTGGAGTCACAGCCGCCCCGGGTGGCCGTCCTCGGGCTCGACGGCACGTGGCAGAGGGATGTCGGGCGGGCGGGCGATGGACCGGGCGAGCTGGTAGGCCCGGACCAGATCGGCATCGTGGGGGACACCCTCTGGGTCGGCGATCTGCGGGGCCGGCGGCTCGAGACCTACGGACCGTCGGGGACTCCCGTGGCGTCGCATCGCTGGACGACACCTTCCTTCCCGACCGCATGGCCCCCTTGTGCTATACCATACGGTATGGTATGCTACACTACACAGAGAGAGATGGATGACCCTTCGTAACACCACAACGAATGGAGCCTGTCCGTGAAGCAGATCACCCGAGACGACTGGATCGAAGAAGGATTCCGCGTCCTCGCGGCTGAGGGCGACGGCGCGCTCACCGTGGATGCGCTCTGCGAGCGGCTCGAGCGGTCGAAGGGGTCGTTCTATCACCACTTCGGCGGTCGGCCAGGCTACGTGAAGGCGGTGCTCGAGGCGTGGGAGGGCCAAGCCACCGACCGCCTGATCGAAACGGGCCGCTCGGATGCGCCGGTCGAAGACCGGCTACGCGCCGTGAACCGCCAGGCTACCGGCCTGAAGAACGCCCGGCTCGAACGTGCGATCCGCGGGTGGGCAGCGCGCGAGCCCGAGGCAGCGAAGGTGCAGGACCGGGTCGATCGGCGCCGACTCGCGTTTCTGGAAGAGCTGTGCGCCGAACGCATGGGGGAGGGCGAGGGGGCGAAGCGCATGGCGAGGATCTTCCAGCTTGCGTTCGTGGGCGCGCAGCACGTCGACCCTCCGCTGGAAGGCGAGGAACTCTACCGGACCTTCCGTTTCCTGGAGCCAATTTTCGACATCGAAGGATGGGCGAAATGAGTACGACGTGGAGGCGGGCTGTGACGGGGTGTGGTGTGGCGATCGCGTTGTGGAGTGGGGCGGGGAGCGCCGCGGCTCAGGTCGTCGACGGCCCGGCTCAGGCACAGAAGGTGGGATGCTTCAGAGGGCAGCCATCCCCGATTTGCCGGAGCTTCTGGATCTTCGAAATGCAGGGACAGGCTCCGGTGGTGCAGTCTCGGCGTCCCGTCTTCTATTTGGATGAACCACCTGTGCAAATGCACTCCTTCGAGAGCGAGCTCGAGTGGAATCTCGGACACATGGTGAACCTCACGCCTGCCTGGGCCCTGGGCGGCGTGGTCACCCTGGGGACTGGAACGGATGACCACATCTCCGGGGTCAAGGTCCGGGCGCGGCGCTGGCTCGATCCGAACGTCAGCCTGGAGCTCCAGAGCGGCTTACTTCGCACCGGCAACCGTCACCCCGCCCCGCTGGGCGTGACGGCCGACGTTCGCCTCAGCATCAGGGATCAGGGCTCGGTTTTCGTTCGCTGGGACGGAGTCGATCTCGTCGAGCTCGGTGCTCCTGGCGACGACTACTACGATCCGGCGGCGTTCGCTCAGGCCTTCTCGGTCGGGATCGGGGTCGGTACCATACCGGCCGTCATCGGGACCGGGGCGTTGGGCGTCGGCTTCGCGATCGTGCTTGGGTTGGCCCTGCAGGACAGCAACTAACCTCGACTGCCCCGCGGAGTCGGTCCGCTGGGACCGGTCGTTCCCGCGGCTGAATCTGACGCGTGCCGAACGGCGTAGTTCTCTCGTGGCTCCCTTGCTTTGATGTGTGGCGCTAAATACTCTGTGTGCATATATGCAAGACGCGCAATCACGCCACGGGAAGCGCCGACATGGCATTGAAACCCGACATCGGTCTCAGCACCCTGGAATACCACGTTCTCCTCGCGATCGCGGAAGGTCCGACGCACGGCTACGCGATCCGTGACGCGGTCGAGGACGAATCCGAGCGCACCCTGTCGCCGCGGGCCGGAACGCTCTACCGGGTGATTGCCCGGCTGATGACCTCCGGCCTGGTAAGCGAGGCCGAAGCCCATGAGGACGACGGTCGCCATCCGGGGCGGACGCGCCGCTACTACGAGCTGACGCCCAAGGGCAGGATCGCCCTGGTCGATGAAGCGAGGCGGCTGAAGGGTGCCGCGGCATTGGCATTGGAACGGTTGGGCGCCGGCACGTGAAGACCATCCTCGCCCTCCTGCTCCGCGCGTATCCGCGAAGGTTCCGGGCGCGCTTCGGAAGGGAGATCCTGGAGCAGGCGGACGACGACGTGAGCCGAGCGTTCGAGAGCGGAATGGCGCGCGGACTGTGGGGCACGTTCGCGGTGTGCCTGGATTTGCTGTGGTCGGCCTTTCTGGAGCGGGCCCGGCCCGCGTGGAAGGGCCAGGGAGAGATGGATTCCGAACTCGAGGTGGGGGTGGGCATGATGATGGGACGATGGATGCGGGACCTCCGGCACGCCGGGCGGTCGCTACGCAAGTCAGCGGGCTTCACATTCGCGGCCGTTACGACGTTGGCGCTCGCCCTCGGCGTGAACGCGGGCATCTTCAGCGTGGTGGACGCCGTCCTCCTGAGACCGCTCCCCTACGACAGCCCGGACCGGCTCGTGCACATCGCGGCATCGGCGCCGGGGTCGGAGCTCCCGGACGAGTTCGCGGTCTCTCTCGAGTTCTTCCTCCACTACCGTGATCAGGCAACGCAGCTGGAGGATCTCGCCACGTTCAACTCGTTCACGGCGACCGTGCGGGCGGGCGACAGGGTCGAGCGGCTCCGGCAGTCGATGCCCTCCATGTCCCTCTTCTCCACGCTGGGCGTGAGCCCGGTCCTCGGACGCTTGCCCCGCGAGGGTGAAGGCGGTCAGGTGGCGCTCATCAGCCACGGTCTCTGGACGACCTGGTTCGGGGCGGATCCGGCCGTGATCGGACAGACGTTCGACTTCGTGACCGGCCCGAAGGAGGTCATCGGGGTCATGGGCCCCGACTTCCGGATGCCCGTCGACGGCATCGCCGCATGGGTGCCTGTGGAGTACCGGGCCGAGGACCTGACCGCGCCCGGGCGCTTCGGCGGTTTCAATCTGGTGGGACGGATGACGCCCGACGCCGATCACACGTCGCTGGTCCGAGAGCTGGATGTGCTCGCGGCTCGTCTTCCCGAGCTCTACGGCGGCACCCCGAGCTATGCACGCCTCATCGAGCAGCACGTGCCGGTGGTGCGGTCGCTTCGGGAGCGACTGCTGGGGGAGGTGTCTGGGCCGCTTTGGATCCTCATGGGGGCGGTGGCGGTCGTGCTCCTCATCGCCTGCGCGAACGTCGCGGGGCTCTTCACCGTGCGCGCGGCGGGTCGTGGCCGCGAGCTGGCGGTGCAACGCGCCCTCGGCGCCGGACGGGGCGACCTGATCCGCCGGCAGCTGTCCGAGGCCTGGGTGGTCGCCGGCCTGGCGGGCGCGGGGGCGCTCGCCATGGCATGGGTCGTCCTGCCGGTGCTCCTGCGCGCGGCGCCGCAGGCGGTGCCGCGGATCGCGGACGTCGGCCTGTCGCCTCGAACCGCGCTGTTCATCATCGCGGCGTCGGCGCTCACCGCCCTGGTTTGCGGCCTCGGCCCGGCCGTGCGTTCCTCCCAGCCATCGTTCGATCGATTGAAGGATGGGGGCCGCGGGTCCACGCGCCGCCGCCATTGGGGTCGCGACGGCCTGGTCGTGGCCCAGACCGCGCTCGCCCTGGTCCTCCTCGTGGGCTCGGGGCTCCTCCTGCGGAGCTTCCACCAACTGCGGGGCGTGGATCCCGGCTACGACACCGAGGAGATCCTCAGCTTCCAGTTCGCGCCCGAGGAGGCGCACCTGACCGACGGACCCACTTGGGCCCGTTTCCATATCGATTTCATGCAGCGCCTGCGGGCTCTGCCGGGCGTCGAGCGCGTCGGCATCGTGGAGAACATGCCGCTGGACGAAGGGCTGACCACGGCGGCCTTCATCACAGAGGAATCCGCCGGCTCCGACGCTGAAAGCGGACCTCGCCTGAACGCCACCTTCACCGGAGGGGACTACTTCGAAGCGATGGGCATCGAGGTCCTGGAAGGGCGCGGCTTCGTCGACGGCGACGCGCTCATCCCCGGGAACGTGGTGATCAGCCGCACCGCGGCCGACCTTCTCTGGCCCGGTGAGCGCGCGCTCGGCCGCAGGCTGAGGACCAGCAACATCGACACGTGGCAGACGGTGGTCGGCGTGGTCGAGGACGTAGTGCAGTACGACTTCCGGGACGAGCCCACGCCCATCGTCTATTTCGGGCTCGTGGGCCCCACCCCGACGTCCTGGGTCCTGTCCTCGCCCGGCTACGTGGTGCGGGGGCCCCGAGCGGAGGCTCTGGCGCCCGAGATCCGGGAGCTGATCCGCGAAGTGGCGCCCAGCGCCCCGATGTACCGGGTATACACTATGGAGGAGCTGGTTACCCGGTCCACGAGGGGCCTCTCGTTCATGATGCTGACGCTGCTCGTCTCCGCGGGGCTCGCGCTCGCACTCGGAGCGATCGGTCTGTACGGGATCCTCTCCTACATCGTCGCGGAGCGCACCCAGGAGATCGGCGTCAGGATGGCGCTGGGCGCGGAGGGCGACCGTGTCCGCCGCATGGTCGTGGGCCAGGGCGCGCGCGTGGTGGGACTCGGCATCCTCGTCGGACTCGGCGTCGCGTTCCTTGCGACGCGCGCGCTCGCGAGCATGTTGTACGGCGTGGCACCGTCCGATCCGTGGACGTTCGGCGGCATGTCCCTCGCCATGGCCGTCGTCGGGCTGCTGGCCAGCTACGTGCCAGCGCGCCGCGCGTCCCGGGTGGACCCGATCCAGTCCATGCGGGGCAGCTGAAGAGGGCCGGGCCATGGCCGTGTCAGACGACTACAAGACCTTCTTGGAGGAGCAGCTGGGCCGGGTCATGCCGGTCACGTCGAGGCGGATGTTCGGGGGGCTGGGATTCTACGCACGAGGCCTCTTCTTCGCGCTCGCCGACGACAACGTGGTCTACTTCAAGGCGGGCGATGCCAACCTGGCCGACTTCGAGTCGCGGGGGTGCGAGCCGTTCAGACCCTATGGCGACGACCGGGCCATGCGGTACCACGCGGTTCCGGGGGATGTCCTGGAGGACATCGAGTTGCTCGAGGACTGGATGGAGAAGGCGCTGCGTGTCGCGGAGGAGGCGAGGCGGGGCAAAGGTCGAGCCGGGTAGGCGGTCGATCCGGCGGTCCGGGGAGGCCTCCGGGCCCGACTGCCCGCAGCACAGTCATTGCTCAATTGACCCGCTTCTCGACCTCTTCCACGACTCCCTCCGAGCCCTCGACCATATCCCGGACGTTGCCGATCCACGATTGCCAGATGAGGACGCAACCCGCCACCGCGAGCCCGATCGCCGCCGCCACTATCAGCCTCCGATGCGCCGTGTCGCTCAGCCGGCTGTGTCCATAAGCGGCCAGGCCCGCCCAGGCGACGTTGATGCCGACCATGAAGAACATGAAAGCCCCGAAGAAGGTGAGGCCCGTAACCCATCCCTGGCGCCATGCCGAGAGGAAGAGGGGTGAGCCGACCAGGAGCCAGAACACCCATGGAGCGGGGGACAGCAGGCCCAGGGCGACGCCCTCCCCCATGCGCCGTGTCTCACCCTCGTCCGCTTCGAGGCGGGCGCGGCCGCCGGCGTCGCTGTAGGTCCGCCACGCGAGATAGATCACGAGGAGGCCTCCGGCGATGCCCATCCAACGAAGCGTGGCCGACGGAAGCTGAGAGATGACGACCGCGGTCACCGCGAGCACGACGCCTTCTGAGACCAACGGAATCAGGGCGAGCTTGAGACCGGCCCCGAAACCCTGACGGAGCGCGGTCGCCGCGACCAACCCGGAATAGGGCCCCGGCACGATGCCCGAGAACAGTCCCAGGAGCGATCCCAGAACGAGGGCGTGGGTCATGTTACGTGCTCCGTGTCACCGTTGGTGCGCGGGTCCGAGCGACCCTCGAGACCTCGCACAGCCTCAAGGGCCGTGCCACGGGTCGTGCTCGCGCGTAACCCAGGGAGCACGGGCGGCGCGCGACCCGCGTGATGATCGCGCTCGCGTCGGCGCGGCGTCAGCGACCAGGGCGCTCGCCTACCGGGCGTTCCACGCCCGCGCCGCCTGCAGATCCGGACGTTCCTCGTCCGCCGAGACGAGAAGCTCGAGCAGGCTCGCGAAGTGTCGTCCGGCCGTCTCATGGTCGCCCGCCGCTTCCGCGGCCCGAGCCGCGCCGTACAATGCCCGCGCCCGATTCCGCTCGACTTCCAGCGTGCCTTCGTACGCGGCGAGTGCCTCCGCCGGCCGGCCGACCTCCATCAGCAGGTCGCCCAGGAGCTCCCTCGCCGGAAGCAGCGGACCGGGTGTCACCGGATGTTTTTCCACCGTCCCTTCGAGGTCGGCGGCACGGCTGGCAAGATCCACCGCCTCCGTCTCGTCGCCGCTCGCGAGTGTCACCCACGCCGAAGCCGCGAGACGTTGCGCATCGATGACGGTCGCCCAGTACTCGTCCCCGGCCTCCCGCGTGCGGCGAGCCAGCGCACCGAGCGCGTCGATCTCGGAGCGGGCTGCCTCCGCCTGACCGGAACGCGCCGCCCCCGTGGCGCGCGCGAACCGGGCGACCGCCTCCACGTACGTCTCGGCGCCGACCGGCAGCGGGATGCCCGCGGCGTCCGCCCAGCGGTCGCGCTCGAGCGCGTAGCGGGCCTGCATGGCGGCGAAGTTGTAACCGAGGAGGCCCCCGTAGTACGTGTCCGAGATGTCACGGGCGCGCGACACTATCTGTCCGGCTTCCCGGTCCCGACCCAACTGCAGATACGCGTACACCATGTAGTCGAGTGGATGTACCGCGGCGTCCGGTACGGGCTCGGCCTGGGCCGAGCGCGCGTTGAGCTCGATCGACTCCTCCCAGTAGCCCATGCGCGTGAAGATGTGCGTCGGCATGTGGAGGGCGTGCGGCGCGGCGGGCGCGATATCCGCGTAGCGCAGCGCCGCGTCGAGCCCCTCCTCCGCGGTCGCGGGTGCGTCGAACGCGTGGATGAGATAGTGCGCGAGCCCCGGATGGTCCGGCTGCTCCTGGAAGAGCGGCTCGAGGATCTGGGCCGCATGCAGCTGACGCGCATACGACAGGTCGTCGGGCGGCGCGTTGCCGACGACGATTCGGCCGTAGAAGATGGCGGCCTCCGGATCCTCTGGATGGGCCTCCATCAGCGCGAGCATGGCCTCCTCGTGCGCCCGCATCCGCTGGATGTGGCCTATCTGCGGATACCCCTCGTAGAGGGCTGCGGCAGCGTCGATGTACAGGCGCTCACGAGTCGTGATGGCGTCGGACAGCGCGCGTGCCTGGGCGATCGCGGCATGCGCCTCCGCCACGCGGCCCTCGGGCGGTGCCGCGCGGGTCATCGGGTTACCCCAGAGCGTCATCGCCTCGCCCCAATGCGCCATCGCGCAGTCCGGATCGACGCGTGCCGCCTCCCGGAACGTCGCGATCGCCTCGTCGAACCAGAACGAGTGCAGCATCGCGACCGCCTCCTCGAAGGCCGGCTGGGCGTCAGCCGAGCACGAGGTCGCGAAGGCGACCCGGCCCACCTCGCTGCCCTCCGCGGCGTGCGCGTGATCCTCCGTCGCGGCCTGGGTGTTCGGGGGCTCTCCCTGCGAGCCGCACGCCGCGAGCCCCAAGGCGGCGAGGGGAAGGCCGGCGAGTCGGAAATGCCTCAGAAGCTTGGCCATGACGGTCTCCTACGCGAGCGCGCGCGAGATGGACACGGGAGGGCTGCGGCGCACGTCGGGCCGGAGGCCCTGGTCGGATCGTACCGGACGAGTGTAGGGGGGAACTCCGCACGCCGGCAAGTAGGTGCCGTGCGACCCGAGACGGTACGGATGTTGCTTTCCCCATGGCCCGAAGCGCTGGCTCTTCGCTCCACCACGAGCCGGCGGCCCGACCAGACCGCGTGGTGCTCGACTCTGGGCGGTGTGCTAACCGTGTGACACGCAGGACCAGAGCATGGTCAGATGTGGATCTGCCATCTCAGAGCGGTGGCTGAGTTGATCCCGTAGCTACAGTAGGTGCCGGTCCGGACGGCTCTGTCGAGGTGCTTCGCGAGATCGGGGTGGTGGTCCGAGATCCGCCGGATCGCGGTTCTCAGCGCACGCGTGACCGCGACCCGGGCACGCTCCGACGTCGATCCCGCTTTGCGGCTCCTGCCCCCCACGCCGAAGGCACGCGATAGCTCTCGAATGAGGAACTCTCGCTCCGCCTCCGCCTGGGTGGCCCGGCCGTCATCCCCCGCCGTCTGCGCCTCCTCGATGTCGGCATCGATCTCGTCGAGCCGCCGCTTGTACGCCGCCCTCGCCTGCTCGTCGAGCAACACGCCCGCGTCGCCTCCCCACACCGCCGCGCCCCCGCCCGGGCCGGCGTCGACCACCGTGGCGTGCTCGCTGCTCACGAGATCGAGGACATGGAGCTCTCTGCCGGCGTGGGAAAGGAGCCGAGCGAGGTAGCGGATACCCTTCAGATTGCGAATCCATATGGTCTTGCCCTCGAAGGTGATCGCCCAGTAATCACCCTCGCATGCGAGCCGGTTGACCGGGTTCATGGCATCGGCGGTGAGGTCCACGGATCCTTTGCCGTGGCCGCGATCCCGCGCAATCTTCGCCAGCAGGGCTTTGGCGACATCGGACTCGAGTCGAGACTGATGTGGCTGTCCCAGAAGGACGTATGCCCGCGCGAGCTCACGGCGCGTCAACGCGAGCTCGTACGGGGCGCCGATCTCGGCCCAGCTTTGCAACGCTCCCTCCAGGGTCTCTCGTGCTTCGGCCGCTTCACCGTCCGCGAGTTGCACCCGTCCACGCGCCAGCCTCGCCGCGGCCACCAATGCTCTGCTCCTGAACCGATCTGCAATCCGCTCGAGCTCCGCGGCGGCAATCCGGGCTCGGTCGATCTCCCCGTCGGCGATCGCGATCTCGACCTCGGCGGCGAGCAGGGGCGCCCGCTGAAGCCCGCTATGGGGCGGACGCTCCTTGGACGGAACGAGCATCGGTCGATGCAGGGCGTCCCGCATCATCTCCGCGGCGATCGTAACGCTCCCTCGAGCCAGGTGCACCATCGCGAGCCCCGGCTGCGGATCCCAACCGGCGTGCAGGGCGGCGGAAAAGGCCCGTTCCGCGCCGTCCGCATCGCCTCGCCGCAGCCGGATCTCACCGAGCTCGGTCAATGGCCATCCCAGCTCGCGCCTCAGATACGGCCGGAGCTCGTCACAGGCCGCGGACGCTTCGTCTTCGGCTTCATCGCATAGTCCGCGAAGCCGGAGAATCTCGGCTCGATGGACACGGCACCGCCCATGCAAGCTCCCAATGGCATTGGACTCGCACCACCGTTCCATGACTTCGGTCCACTCTTCGGCGAGGTCGTATTGGGCGACCCCCTGAAACGCACAGATCAACTCGCAATACACGACACCCGTCGAGAGCGGGTCGAGACCACCCGACATCGTCGTGACTCCCACCTCATCGAGCAGCGACAGGCCGGCATCCACGTCGCCTTCGAGGAGCAGCAGCCGGGCGGCGGCGACCTGCCCGATCGCACCGGCGGCCGGCTCGACTCGAGAGCCGACTTCGATGGCTCGGTCGGCCCAGGGCCGGGCGGCGTCGTGATCCCCGCTCAGGAGGCGCTCGTAAGCTCGGACGACGGCGTACCACGCGTACGCGGGAGCGCCCGTGTGACCGTCGAGTAGTCGCTCGGCCCGCTTCAACCACCCGCGGACCGGAGCCATGAGCGCCGTGTCGAACAACAGATGCATCGCGATGCGAGCCGCTGCGCCGCCGGCCGCGACCCGGTCGTCTGCCGCGAGACCCGCCGCGTGGACTCGCTCCCAGGCGCTGATGGTGACCTCGAGGTGACCGGCCGCGTACGCAACCTCGGCGAAAAACGGAAGATCGCCCTGGTTCAGGGACCCAACGGCGTCGAGATCCACGAGGTGCTGAAACGCTCGCTGCCAATCGCCCATCGAGGCCGATCGCCGAGCCTGCTCCGCGAGATCGGAAGCTCCCCGGTGCGCCATACGGACTTCTCCGTAACTCCTGGTGTTACGCGTGTAGCGGCATCGCTCACGCCCTTTGGTCAAGAGGGGGCGACCGCCGCCTCCTGGCAACGCAAGGAGACAGATCGATGCGCACCGCACATCTCAAGGATGTCGCTCTCGACTACGAAATCACCGGCTCCGGTGAACCAGTTCTATTCATCAGCCCCGTCCTTGCCGACGGATTCCTGCCGCTCCTCCGGCATCCGCGGCTGCTCGGACACTATCAGTTGATCCACTACCACCGCCGCGGCTGGGTTGGCAGCACTCACACTCCCGGGCCGGTGGGTATCCGGCGCCACGTCACCGACGCCGTGGGCTTGCTGGACCACCTTCGGATCAGGCGTGTCCACATCGTGGGTCACTCCAGCGGAGCCGCGGTCGCTGCCCAGCTCGTGCTCGACCACCCGGACAGGGTCCACACCGTGACGCTCCTCGAGCTTTCCCTCATGACTTTGCCTGAGGGTCAGGATTTCCTGCAGGGCGCGAGTTCCGTATTCGAGATCTACCAGGCAGCGGAGCACGAGCGCGCCTTCGCCACATTCATGAGCGCCGTGAGCGGCCTCGCGTGGGAGACGTGCCGAGACACGCTGGAGGAGCAGGTGCCGGGCCTCGTCGATCAGTCCATCCAGGACGCGGACACCTTCTTCGGAATCGAGCTCCCCGCGCTGGCGGGGTGGTCCCTGGATGCCCAGCAGGTCGCGGCGATCGAACGACCGGTGCTGTCCGTCCTCGGCGAGGACACGCTGCCGCTCTGGGTCGAGGTGGCAGCGTTCCTTCGTGACCATGCGCCCGACCTTCGTGAAGTCCGGATCGAAGGGGTCGGCCACCTGCTCCATCTTCAGCGACCAGACCCGGTCGCCGACTCGATCGCGACATTTCTTGGAGGTCATCCCATGTAGGGCGCGCTCCCAGATGCAGGCGGGACGGCCGCCTCTACTCCCGTCGCCGAGGTGGAGGGCCTCGCCATCCGGTGGCACGAATCCACCGCGGAGTCCATGCCTCTCCCCGACGCCGCGTTCGACGTCGCGCTCTGCCAGATGAGCCTTCAGTTCATGGCGGACACGGCGGGTGCGCTCCGCGAGATGCTCCGGGTACTCGAACCCGGAGGTCGGCTGCTCGTCAGCCTACCCCGACCCAACCCCCTCTTCGAGGCGTTAGATGACGCGCTGGTGCGCCACGTCGGCCAGGAGGCCGGACGTTTCGTTCGGACCGTGTTCTCGATGGGCCGGCCGGATCAGCTCCGGGATCTTCTGCGCGATGCGGGCTTCCAAGTCCGTGAGGATCGAAAGAGCCTTCGCCTCCCGCCGGCGCAGGAGCTTCTCTGGCAATATGCGCACAGCACGCCGCTCACGGCCCTGTTGGCAGGCGTGGACGACGCGGCAAGGAGCGCCCTGGAGGAGGACGTCGTCGAGCGTTGGCGGCCCTGGTCCGAGGGGGGATGGGTGAGGTACGAGCAGAGCATGATCGTGGGGGCCGTGCGGTGAGCGCCTGGAGGGTCCGTCGTCACCTGAGCCCTCCCGGTACCGGCGTCAGGTGACCTCGCGGTGTCTGTGGCGGCGTTGTATGCTTCATGAATCGGCGACCGGACGCCTCTCTGCCGCACCGCCCGCTGGATGTTCACGAAGGAAGTATCGCCATGGCCCAAGCCGTGCCCGCGACCGAGCGGATTCCGGGCTACTGCGCACTGTGCGTGTCCCGGTGCGGCGCGATCGCCGTCGTCGGAGATGGCCGCTTCCTCGCCCTCGAGCCCGATCCGTCGCATCCCACGGGCAAGGCGCTCTGTGCGAAGGGCCGCGCCGCCCCGGAGCTCGTCTACCACGGCGACCGGCTCCTGCATCCGCTGAAGCGTACACGACCTAAGGGTGATCCGGATCCGGGGTGGAAGCGGATCGGCTGGGACGAGGCGCTCGACCTGACCGCGACGAAGCTACGGCTGATTGCCGCGGAGTCGGGCCCGGAGAGCGTGGTGTTCACCACCGCCTCTCCTTCCACTTCGGCTTCCGCCGACGCGCTGATCTGGATCGAGCGGTTCCGCCGTGCCTTCGGCAGCCCGAACGAGGCTCTGTCGGTCGAGCTGTGCGGTTGGGGACGTTACGGCGCCACGGCCTACACCTACGGCGCGAGCGTGCCCGGTATGTACATGCCGGACATCGAGCACGCCGGGTGCATCCTGTTCTGGGGATACAACCCCAACCTGGCGCGACTCGCGCACGCGGTGGCGACGACCGAGGCACTGCAGCGCGGTGCGCGGCTCATCGTCGTCGATCCGCGTCGCGTCGGACCGGCGAACAAGGCGGACGTGTGGCTGCGGGTCCGGCCCGGCACGGACGGAGCCCTCGCATTGGGCATCGCGCACGTGATGATCGAGCGTGGCTGGTACGACGAGGCCTTCGTCCGCGCGTGGACGAATGGTCCTCTGCTCGTCCGGACCGACTCCGGAAGGTACCTGAGGGAAGCGGACCTGCACGAGGCCGGAGATGCGTCCACACTCATGGCATGGGACCGCGCCACCAATGGCCCCGTTCCGTACGATCCGCAGGTCGGCGTATATGATGCCCACTACCGCGACCTGACTCTCTACGGCAGGCTCTCGGTCGAGACGACCGAGGGTGCCGTAACTTGCAGCCCCGCCTTCGACCTCATGACCGAGCTGTGCCGGCAGGTTCCGCCGGGGCGGGTACAGGAGATCTGCGGCGTCGCGGCCCATCAAGTCGTGGAATCCGCCCGACTGCTCTGGGAGGCCCGGCCGGTGGCGTACTACGCCTGGAGCGGTGTCGAGATGCAGTCGAACGCAACCCAGATCGCGCGGGCCATCGCCCAGCTCTATGCCCTGACGGGAAGCCTCGATGCCCCGGGCGGGAACGTCCTCTTCGCCGCTCCGCCCACCGCGGATGTCTCCGGCGAGGAGCTCCTGCCGGACGGGCAGCGCACACGTGCGTTGGGCATGGAGGAGCGGCCGCTCGGCCCGGCCCGGATGCAGCACGTCACGTCGGGAGAGATCTACCGCGCGATTCTCGAGAAGCGCCCCTATCCGGTGCGTGGGATCGTGGGATTCGGCGCGAACCTGCTCCTTGCCCACGCCGACGGACGGAGGGGCCGTGAGGCGCTCGCGGCCCTCGACTTCTACGTGCATGCGGACCTCTTCATGAGCCCCACAGCCGAGCTCGCGGACGTGGTGCTTCCGGTCGCCAGCGCTTTCGAGCGCGAGGCGCTCAAGGTCGGCTTCGAGGTGAGTGCCGACGCGCAGTGCCACGTGCAGCTGCGGCGGCCGGTGGTAGGCCCGCGGGGAGAAGCCCGCTCCGACATCGATATCGTCTTCGACCTCGCGTGTCGCCTCGGCCTCGGACGGCACTTCTGGAACGGTGACGTGGATGCCGCCTATCGCCACCAGCTCGGACCCACGGGCGTCTCCCTCGAGGAGCTCCGGGAGCGGCCCGAGGGTGTGCGCGTTCCGGTCGAGACTCGGTACCGGAAGTTCGACGAACAGGACAACGGAGGTCGTCGCGGGTTCGCCACGCCGACCCGGAAGATCGAGCTCTATTCCGAGATCATGCTGCAGCACGGCCATCCGCCTCTACCGGCATACGAAGCACCGCTGGTGGGCCCAGAAGCCCGGCCCGACCTGCTCCCGGATTTTCCCCTGGTGCTGACCTGCGCGAAGCACACGCTGTTCTGCGAGAGTCAACACCGGGCCTTGCCGAGCCTACGCCGCCGCACGCGCGAGCCCGAGGTCGAGCTCCACCCCGCGGCCGCGGCCGACCGGGGCATCGGCTCTGGAGACTGGGTGTCCATCGAAACGCCGATGGGCAGCGTACGCGCTCGGGCCCGCCTCAACGAGACGCTCGAGCCCGGCGTCGTGTGCGGTCAGCACGGTTGGTGGCAGGCATGCCCGGAGATCGGCGCGCCGGGCTACGACCCGTTCGGCCCGGAGGGGGCCAACCTGAACCTCCTGTTCAGCCACGAGGCGGCCGATCCCGTCAGCGGATCCGTGCCGCACCGGGCCTATCTGTGCGAGATCCGCCGGGTCGAATGACAGCCGGGCACGGGATGCCTCTGTGAGCGATCCGCCCGCCGCCCCTCAGCGCCCCTTGTCCGGCCGCACCGTCACCTTCTTTCCCTTGATCTTCGTCCCTCGGAGCGCGTGCAGCACCTCGTCGGCGACATGGTCCGCGACCTCGACGAGGCTGAACTTGTCCGAGATCTGGATGGACCCGATCTCGTCCCCCGAGACGCCGGCTTCCCCCGTGATGGCGCCCACCAGGTCCTTGGGCCGGATCCCGGCGATGCGTCCGGCGCCGATGAACAGGCGCGTACCCACCAGGTTGCGGTGGCCGCCGCCCTTCGCGCCTGAGCCCGCCTTACGGCCTCCCTTGCCCTTGCCCTTCTCGGGCGCGGGATGCGCGGTCGGGATCTCCTCTTCGTCCTCGTCTCCGCCGCTCGCGGTGGCCTCGTGCGCGATCTTCACGGCGCCGAGCGCGACGTCGAAGAGATCGAACTCGTCCGAGAGCGTCTCGACGACCGCGCGAAACCGGTCCAGCTCGCCTCCCACGAGGGCTTCGCGGATGGACGCGCGCGTGAGCTCGAGCCGGCGCGCCCGAAGGTCCGCCACCGTGGGCAGCGATTCGACGGAGATCGTCTGCTTGGTCAGGCGCTCGATGTTCCGGAGCAGGCCGTGCTCACGGGGTTCGGCGAGCGTGATGGCCACGCCTTCGCGCCCCGCACGCCCCACGCGGCCGATCCGGTGCACGTAGGCCGTGGGCGCCGAAGGCACCTCGTAGTTGATGACGTGCGTAAGGTGCGAGATGTCGAGCCCGCGCGCGGCCACATCGGTGGCGACCAGCAGGTCCACCGCGTTGGCGCGGAGCTTCTTCATGACCCGGTCGCGCTCGTCCTGGGACATCCCTCCGTGCATGGCCTCCGCACGGTATCCGCGGCCGTTCAGCGACTCGGTCAGCTCGTCCACGTCGTTGCGGGTGCGGCAGAAGACCAGCGCGGCCTCGGGGCTCTCGAGGTCGAGGACGCGTCCGAGCGCCGCCAGCTTGTGGGGGCGGCGCACCAGATAGGCGGTCTGGCGGACGAGCGGACCGTCTCCGCTCTCTCCGGCTTCCGCCGCGATGCGCACTTCCACGGGATCCTTCAGATGCTTGGCGGCGATCGACTTGATGCGCGGGCCGAGCGTGGCGGAGAACAGCAGGGTCTGGCGGCCCGCCGGCGTCTCGGCCAGGATCGCATCCAGGTCCTCCGCGAAGCCCATGTCGAGCATCTCGTCGGCCTCGTCGAGCACGAGCATCCCGACCTGGCCCAGACGGAGCGTGCCGCGCTGGATGTGGTCGAGCGCCCGTCCCGGCGTGGCGACCACGACGTCCACGCCGCGTTTGAGAACCTTCAGCTGCTGATTGAACGACTGACCGCCGTAGATGGGCAGCACCTCGACCGACATCTTCTTGCCGTACCGGTGGATGGCCTGCGCGACCTGGACGGCGAGCTCTCGCGTGGGCACCAGCACGAGCGCCGAGGGCGTTTTTCCACGGGGAGGGAGGAGCTGGAGGAGCGGCAACGCGAACGCGGCCGTCTTCCCGGTCCCGGTGGCCGCAAGGCCGAGCAGGTCCTTTCCCTCGAGGAGGTGCGGGATGGCTTCCCGCTGGATCGGGGTCGGCTCCTCGTATCCCAGGGATTCGAGGGCGTCGAGGAGGTCGGGTCCGAGGCCGAGGTCGGAAAACGCCTGATTGGCTGCGGCGGATGTCGTATGTGGCATGATGATCGAAAGATAACCGCGCCGCCCAGGGCGCGCCGTGGACTGCAGTGCCTGGAGCGGCCGCTCCAGGCTACTCGGCCGGACCGCGATCCCCCGAGCGGGCGAGAGGCTCAGGCCTCCAGCAACGGCGATCCATTCGGCAAGACGGCCCGCAACGCGCGTGGCGCCACCTCGAACCGGAAGCGGGTGCCCTCGATCGGCTCCCCGTCCAGGTTCACGTGCAGCGTATCAGCAGTCTCGATCTCGACCCACGGAGCACGATGTTCGATGGATCCCTCGTCGAGCGCGATCTCACCGCCGCGCAGCAGCCCATCGATGAGCAAAGCTCCCGCTCCGTCACCCTCCAGGATCACGCGAATATCAAGCAGCCCGTCGTCGACACGGGCGTCGGGGCAGAGCGCCACGCCGCCGCCCGCCTGGCGGCCGTTGCCGACCGCCAGGGCCAGGAAGTCACCTGTCCACTCGAAATCGGGGCCTCGCAGCGTGCCCCTCTGCGCCTCGAAGGTCGCGAGCTGGGCGACACCGGCGATCGCGTAGGAGAGACCGCCCAACGCGCGCTTGAGACCCTTGGGCGTATCCACGGTGACCCGGGTTCCGGGCCCGGCCGTGGCGACGTTCAAGACAACCCGACCACCCACGGTGAGCACGTCGATGTCGCGAACCGCGCGTGGATCCACGGCCAGTTGGAGCGCGGCCGTGAGGTCATCGAGCGGGATGCCCGCCGCAGCCGCGAAGTCATTGGCCGTGCCCAGCGGGAGTACCGCGAGCGCGGCCGATGCCTCGCCCGCGCCTACCAGGGCCTCGGCGACATCGCTCACCGTCCCATCCCCTCCCGCCGCCACGACCACATCCACCTCGTGGGCGACTTCAGCGGTGAAGATGCTGGCGTGTCCATCTTCCCAGGTCACACGGACGTCGATGTCGTGGCCGTCCGCGCGGAGGGCCACGACGGCCTCCCGGATGTCCACACGGTCCGCCTGATCGCCATGAAGCACGATGCGCATGCGTGCGCCCCTCGGCTCTCGCGGAGGGGCACCGCGCAGATCTGAATCATGGATGAGTCGGGACAATGGAGCTGACCACGAGTGAAGGGGGGAACCCACGTGCGTCTGCAATGAAATGCAGCGGCATGGTCCGTGCCAAGCCGGTGGGCTCCACCCGCCGAGCCGATCCTGCAGCGACTGCCTCCGTCCGGTGCGAGGCGCTCAGGGGGAGTTCGCGTCCGCCTCGCCCGATCGCCGGGAACGCGTGGTCAACCAACCCGCCAGGAGGAGCCCGCCGATCATCGCCGCGGCACCGACGGAGAGCGCCGGCTGGGTCGCGACGAGAATGACGAGGATGGCGACGTAGAGCGTGATGGTCGCGACCGCGAGCCACGGATGGCCGGGCATGCGGAACGGGCGCATCAGGTCCGGCTGGGAGCGGCGGAGCTTGAAGTATCCGAGGAGCACCATGGTGTCCACGGCGATTGCCACCGTCATCATGAAGCGTATGAGCAGCTCGAACGCCCCGGACAGCGCGAGCAGCCCGATCCAGATCGAGATGAAGGTGAGCCCGTGGCGGGGCGTGCTGCGGGCGTCCAATACGCCGAATCCGCGCGGCGCGAGCCCATTCTTGGCGAGGCCGTACGCCACCCGCGGGAGCCCCAGAAAGTTCACGTTGGCGCTCGAGACGAGGATGACGAGGCTGGCGACGATGACGACGGTGCCGGCGGCCGAGCCGAACACGCTCGAGATCGCGTCGGCAGCGACGAGCTCCGATCCCGCCATCTCCGCCGGGGTGAGCGCGGCCAGAAACGCCACGTTCATGAGCAGATACATGACCATGACGGCGAGCGAGCCGCCCACGAGGATGCGCGGGAGCGCACGGCCGGGATCCTTGACCTCCTCGGCCATCTTCGCCGCGTCCTCCCACCCGTAATAGGCGAAGGAGATCGACTGGTAGGCGAGCGCGAAGCCCAGCAGGCCGGCGGTCGGACCGGAGGCCGCGGTGGGACTCGGCTCGAACCCGGCCAGGCTCCCCACCCAGAGCCCGGCCGCCGCGATGAGCAGCAGGATCGCGACCTTGAGCACCGTCGTCACGTTCTGGAAGACCGTGCTCGCCTTCAGGCCGCGCGTATGTAGCGCGAAAAACGAGAGCACGATGGCGAGGGCGATGAGCGAGACCGACCCGCGGCCGCCGGTGAGTATGCGGATGTACTCGGCGATGGCGACGGCCTTTGCGGCCCCGCTGAACCCGCGCGTGACCAGAAGCTCCGACCACCCGGCTACGAAGCCCATGGTGTCGCCCCAGGCGTGCCGCGCGTACACGTACTTCCCGCCGGCCTCGGGGAAGGCGGCCGCCATCTCGGCGAGCACGAGCGTGGACATCGCGACCACGATCCCACCAAAGAACCACAGACCCAGGATGAGCCAGGGGTCGCCGAGATAACCGGCGATGAGTCCCGGTGTCCGCAGAATACCCGCGCCGATAACGATGCCGACCGTGATCGACATCCCGTCACGGATCCGGAGGACCCGGTGTAGCTCGCGGCGCGGTGGGAGCTCCGTTCGGACGTTCGTGACCGTCATGCCTGGCGCGGGCGCCTCGTCAGAAGCGCTCCGCCTCTCCTATGACGGCCGCGACGATGCGGCCCGGGCCGTGCACGCCTCGAACGAGGATCTGCCCGATATCCGCGGACTTCGAGGGTCCCGAGTGGAGCCCAATGGCGGACGGCAGGTTGGGTCTAAGCGTGACCATCGCGCCCACCAGGGTGTTGTGGATGTCCTGCTCTCTCACGAACACCACATGTGTGGGGGCGAGAAGCTGGGTGCGCCGCCCGTCCCGCGCGTCCAGGACCAGCGAGCCCGTCTCCGCCACGGCACCGGCGGCGGCGGACACCGCGAGCGGCGCGAGGTCCGGACAGCTCGCGGGCAGGCGCGGACGCAGGACGCCGGGGACCGTCACGCCCACGGTCGCGCTCTCGAAATCGCGGGAGAAGGCGGCGAGCCAGTGCGAGGCTGCTTCCAGATCGTCGAACCGTTCGACTTCTCCGCCCGACGCGGAGAACATCTCGGTGAACCGCTCCAGGGGTGAACGGTCGTCGCCGGCAAGATATCTACCGTCGAAACGACCCGGGTGCGGTACCCTGGGACGGGACGACGTCGCCCCGCGAACGTACCCCAGAATCCGATTACGAGGGCTCACGTACCTTCCTCCTTGGTGCTCCAGGTGCTAAGAAAACGCTCGTTGCTCGCTTCGGGTGCCTCTCTCCCCTCCACCCAACCGCGCAGAACCGGCAGCGCTCGCCCCACCTTCCCCAGAGGCACGCGTCCCAGCGCGTTGGCGGCCGCTCCGAAGATGGGCGGGTGCTCGGCCAGGACCGCCAAGGCCTTCATGCCTGCCTCCTCGACCGTGGGCACCAACCCGTCCTCGACCGCGCGTTCGCGCCAGTAGACGAGCAACTCTGGTATTGGAATACGGACCGGGCATACCTCCGCGCAAGCTCCGCACAGACTCGAGGCGAAGGGAAGCGGCATCGATTCCTCGAGACCGAGGATGCCTGGGGCGAGAATCGCGCCGATCGGGCCCGAGTAGGCCCAGCCGTACGCGTGACCGCCGGTCTGCCGATACACAGGGCAGATATTGAGGCATGCGCCGCACCGGACGCATCGCAGGACCTCCCAGGCGCGCTCGTCCGCCAGCAACCGGGTCCGGCCGTTGTCGACGAAGACGACGTGCACCTCGTCCGGGCCGTCGCGCTCGCCCGGCCGCCGCGGGCCCTGAATGAGCGACGTGTAGT